>MTKZ01042793.1_pt1 | contig 34089 bp, 37 predicted proteins | sample 1042781 | NCBI WGS metagenome assembly MTKZ01 (sample SAMN06212207, study PRJNA360539) | anaerobic digester metagenome | biome: Wastewater treatment plant; material: sludge; isolation source: anaerobic digester fed with sludge from wastewater treatment plant | place: Denmark: WWTP Viborg ...
TGGTCGGGCCGGAACGGTCGAAGAACAGGAGGTTGGTCGGAATGGGCGTGTAAGGCGAGAAGACCCCATTGGGCAGGCGGACGATGGTGTGGAGGTTGAAGTCCTTGAGCAGTTCCTCCTTGATGCGGGCGCAGACGCCATCGCCGAAGAGCGTGCCATTGGGCACGACGACGGCGGCACGCGCGGGGCGTCCGGCGGGCGTGGGCTGGCGCTTGAGCTTGCGCATGATGAGTTGGAGGAACAGCAGGGCGGTTTCGGCGGTCTGCTTGTCCTCGGGGAAGTTGCCTTGGATGCCTTTCTCCTCTTCGCCGCCGAAGGGCGGATTGGTGAGGATGACGTCCACGCGGTCCTTTTCGCCGATTTCCGACAATTTGTGGCGGAGGGAGTTGCCGGAGTCGATTTGCGGCGCATCGAGGCCGTGGAGCAGGAGATTCATCTGGCAGAGCAGATAGGGCAGCGGCTTGGGTTCGCCGCCGAGCAGGGAGCGCTCCTGCAGGATTTTCCGGTCGGGGACGGTCTTGACCTGCTTGTGGAGGTGCTTGAAGGCTTCGACGAGGAAGCCGCCGGTGCCGCTGGCGGGATCGAGGACGGTTTCGCCGAGGCGCGGATCGAGGACTTCCACCATGAGGCGGACGACGGCGCGGGGGGTGTAGAATTCGCCGGAATCGCCGGCGGCGTCGCGCATTTCGCGCAGCATGGATTCGTAGAGCGCGCCGAGGGTGTGGAGCTCGTCGCTGGAGGTGAAATGGATGCCGGCGATCTTGTTGACGACGTCGCGTAGGAGGTAGCCGCTGATCATGCGGTTCTGGACGCCCTGGAAGACCGTGGCGACGACGTCGCGGCGGTTGTCGCCGTTGGCGCTGGTGAGGGCGCGCAGATATTGGAACAGGCCGGCGCCGCGCTTGCCGTCGGGGCGGATGGCTTCATCGTTGTTGATTTAGCGGATGAGATCGTCGCCGGTGATGCCGTCGGGCTTGGCGGCCCAGTCGCGCCAGCGGTAGGGCGGCTCGATGGCGGGCTTGAATTTGTTGCCGGCGAGCTTGGCTTCGGCCTCGCGCTGGATTTCGAGATCGTCGAGGAACTTGAGGAACATGATCCAGGTCAGCATCGGCAGGCGGTCGAGGTCGCCGTTGAGGCCCTTGTCCTTGCGCATGATGTCGCGCGCGGATTTCAGGAGGGCGCCGAGGGATTGCGTGGTGGTGGCGGGGACTTCGGTCTTTTGGGGTCGGGGCATGGGGATCAGGCTTCCTTGGCGTAGAGCAGGGCTTGGAGCTTATCGACGGCTTCGCGCAGGGGCGCGGCGCCGCCAAACAAATCGATGATTTCCGGCACGTTGCCGTGGCGGGAAATGGGGGGAATCTGGAGCACGGCGGGGAGGGTGANNATTTCTGGAGCACGGCGGGGAGGGTGAATTCGATTTCGCCGTCGACGGCGTATTTTTCGAGCAACTCGTCGAGGATTTCGCGGGCCTCGGGGCCGTAGTAGGCGAAGAACGCGGCGTGCTTCTTCTTCAGGCGGTCGGCGCGCTGGCGGCGAGTGCGGATGGGGGCGTTGTAGGCCAGATGGCAGAGGAGGTCGAACGGATCGGCGTCGGGCTGGCCGGCCTGGATGGCGAGGGTGCGGAAATCGATGCCGCGCTCGGAAAGCTGGTGGAGGATGATGGCCCGGGTTTCGGCCTCGGACCAGCGGGCGCGCAAGTCTTCGGGTTTCGGGCATATGGAACGCACGTTTTCGGCGGCGAAGTCGGTCAGCTTTTCCACCCGGATTTGTTTGCCGTTGGCATCGAGCTGGTAGACGAGTTCGGCGGCGATTTCCACGCGCCCGCCGTCGAAGTAGAACTTGCGGCGCTGCGGGTCGGGCGGATCGACCAGGACGTCGCCACCCTCGCCGACGGTCGGTTGGGCGGGTTGTTCGCCGGTTTCCGGCGAGAGGACTTCTTCCTTCTGCGTCCGGCCGTGCTCGTCGATTTCCTCCTGCGTGGCGAAGGCGGGATCGCCGTCGAAGGCCGGGTCGGCGAAATTGCGGGTGGCGGAGCCGGTGTAATCGAGGACGTTGAAGAAATACTTCTCGTAATCGGCGCGGACGCGGGTGCCGCGGCCGATGATCTGCTTGAACTCGACCATGGAATTGACGAGGCGGACGAGCGCCACGTTGCGGCAGGTGGGGGCGTCGAGGCCGGTAGTGAGCAGTTGCGAGGTCGTCAGGATGACCGGCTCGCGGGTTTCCACGTCCTGGAACCGCTGCATGTGGCCGCGGCCGACGTCGCCTTCGTCGGCGGTGACGCGGCAGACGTAGTCGGGGTGGTCCTTGACGAGGTCGGAGTTGAGGTTGACGAGGGCCGCGCGCATTTCGGCGGCGTGTTCCTGGTCCACGCAGAACACGATGGTCTTGGCGAAACGATCGGTTTTCTTGAGAAAATCGGTCAGATGGCGGGCGACGGCCTGCGTGCGGGCGCGCAGGGCCACGCGGCGCTCGAAGTCGGCGGTGGTATAGATTTCGTCGGGGATTTCGCGGCCGTAGCGGTCGAGGTCGCCCTTGCTGGGGCGCCAACCGGCGGCATCCCACTGGGTCACGACGCGATGGACGCGGTAGGGGGCGAGAAAGCCGTCGTCGATGCCTTGGCGGAGGCTGTAGGTATAGACGGGGTTGCCGAAATAGAGGTAGGTGTCGCGGTTGTCGGCGCGCAGGGGCGTGGCGGTCATGCCGAGTTGGCAGGCGGGGGCGAAGTATTCGAGGATTTCGCGCCAGTTGGATTCGTCCTTGGCGGAGCCGCGATGGCATTCGTCCACGATGACGAGATCGAAGAAGTCGGGTTTGAATTCCTTGTAGAGGCCGGGGCGGCGCTCGTCCTTGGCGATGGACTGGTAAGTGGAGAAGTAGAGTTCGCGGCTGTGGACGATCCGGCCGCCTTCGATGCGGTGGCGGGCGTGGCCGAAGGGGGCGAACATCTTGTCCTTGGGATCATCGACGAGGAAATTGCGGTCGGCCAGATAGAGGATGCGGGGCTTGCGGGTCGGGTCGCCCTTCACGTTCCACTTGGATTCCCAAAGCTTCCAGCAGATTTGGAAGGCGACGAGGGTCTTGCCGGTGCCGGTGGCCATGGTGAGGAGCACGCGCTTCTGGCCACCCAGAATGGCGGAAAGCGCGCGATCCACGGCGACTTGCTGGTAGTAGCGCGGAATCTTGCCGGATTTGACGTTGGCCGGAGTCAGGAATTGCCGTTCCCGATCCGGCGTTTCCAGGCCGAGGGGGCCTTTGAGCCGGGACCAAAGGTCGGCGGGCGAAGGCAATTCGGCGAGGGCGGTTTCCTTGCCCTGCAGGAAGTCGAACTCGACGATGCCTTCGCCGTTGGTGGCGTAGGCAAACTTGAGGTCGAGCATCTGCGCGTATTCCTTGGCCTGCTGCAAGCCGGCGGCGGGCGTTTTGTGCAGCGCCTTGGCTTCGACCACGGCCAGCATGGGGCCGGATGGATGGCGCAGAAGGTAATCCGCGCGCTTGGGAGCTTTGCGCCAAACTTTGTTGCCGGCGACCATGATGCGGCCATCGGTGAGGGAGCGTTGTTCGAGAATCTGCTCGTCGGTCCAGCCGGCGGCGTAGAGCTTGGGCAGGACGAACTTCCGGCAGGTGTCAGCTTCGGAGATCATAGATGAACAAGGGGTTCCCTCTCGCCGGCCGAGATGGACTGGTGAATCATTGTCGCATTCTAGCGCTGGCGAAAAAATTGGGCAAGCGCATGAATCTTGGGCATTTGGGGTTTCCTCGATATGAAAACATAGGCGCAATATCCACGATATTGAATATTGATGGGCCAAGAAACGCACGTGGGAGGCGGGCCGTTCGCTTGACATTTGGCGGCCAGCCCGTATGCTTCCCCCGCTTCATCGACGAAGGGCGTTTAGCTCAGTTGGTTAGAGCGCGTGCCTCACATGCACGAGGTCACTGGTTCAACTCCAGTAACGCCCACCACCCTCCAAATCACCGTAAACATTGGTCGAAATGATGTTTACGGGGTTGTCGTTTTGACCCCCAGAAAAACGCCAAGTGGCCACTTAGTGGCCACTTTTGCAGGGCACTTGCGTTTTGGGGGCAGGGAATCCCCTTGGGCCAGGAAGGCCCTTTGGCAGGCAGACGGGAGGGATTGGGGGCGGAATTCCCAAGGCCAGGAGGGGGCGATATTCCCATGGCAAGGGTTGAAAAGAACGCCCGCAAAGGATTGCCAGTGATCATTACCCCGATATTTCGGACAGACGGGGGACGGGCTTAGAACCCAGCCTATACTCCTTCGGATGGGGCGGCTTTAATCGAAGGTGTGGCCATAGAATCGGCGGCAGATTCCGCAATTTGGGTCTTTGCTGCAACAGGGGCCGATGGCTTTTTAGCGGGAGAGACAGATTTTTTGTTGAGCACGCCCTTTGAAGGCTTCAAACTGTTTACATAAGCATCGCTTGAGACTTTATCAATCAATGCTTTGATAATTTTGTCCACCGGCCCCCCATCCCGATAATCGGCAGGTGCAACAAAATTGATGCGTCCATCCTAAAGTAAACCCGTTGACTTGTCCCTTGCTCCTTTGGTGCGAGGCGGGAAAACGGCAATGGAATTTCCCCCACGATCTTTTACTAGGCGGAAGCAAGGAATGTCTGTATCACCATCTCCGATATAGACCATGTTGCTGAATGGGAAGGGGCGATCTTCATCAGGGATGTAGGTATTGATGCCTTTGTCATGCACATCAAGACAGCCCTTGTTAATTCTAAAAAGGTATTGAGTCTTTGTTGTGAAATTCAGTACCTGTGCGGGCCAGAACGCAAGATCGTTATGATCATAGCAGAATGAGGATGCATAGACGGCCTTAAACTTTTTGGCGATAGGCGTTCCTGCAACCATTTCTCCGATGCCAGACGAGACCACAAAATGTTGCACGGCAACCCCACTATGCTTGCCGANNAGAACCACCCTTTTTCCGTCTTGTCGCCCCTCACCGCCGGGAGAACCCCCTCAAAGAACTCCAAGTCCTTTCCGAAAGAGACAAAGTTGTTTCTATGTACAGGGACTTGTGCTTGCGATGCCTTTCGAAGCATCAGCATCATATATATTAATATGTTGTCGGCCCCGTGTTTTTTCGACAAATCCCCGACCTCGTTCCAAAAGGCCTTTTTGGTCATTTTGATTGCAGGGATAAAATTCCGTTCCTGCATGTTTCCTGGTGCAAGAGTACCGTCAAAATCATAGGCAATGACAAACGGAATGGATTTCTTCTTCATTTAGAATGAATCAGCCTTCCAGCAGACAAAGAAATTCTCCGTAAGTATTGCGAGTACGAATTACGCCATCTTTGTCTTCAAGTAGGGCTTCTGAGGCAGCACCTCGAGCGAGCCGTCTGGTTTCTTTCCACGCAGCAGTCTGCGTACTATGAAACGAAATAGGATGCCTTGCATTTGATCTGTTAATCACCCATCCACCAGTTTTTCTAGGCCGTGCCCGGAATTCGTTCTTTGAAGGCATGCTTCTCTCCCTTTCGCATGAATAGAACTGCAATGATAACTGCCAAACCTTTCAGCAGTTTCTTTCATTTACCATACGCCGACAAGGGAAATCGCACGCAAAACGGAGAATACGTTAAGTCTATGGGAGTGTTTGGATAAGGCGAAATTCCGATCCAACCTGAACCCCAGGGATGAGCGTTCAATGAGGAAACAGGCAATCGTGGACGCTTGCCTGAACCAGGCGAGGTCCCGCTTCTTCGGGAAACTCGTTCCCGTTTTCATCGAAATACTCTTCGTCGAAGATGACATCAGTCGTCTCGGCCGCCTCTTCACCGCCCAAGCGGACGATGCCATCCTTTGCCAGTTCCGACTCCATTCGACTGTGGAATAGCCGCCATTCATCCGATGGCGGTTCTATCGTTGTCATGGCATCCAAGTGTCCCGTATCCCCTCTTGGCGTCCAGAGGTTGTAGAAGTGATAGAACGCTGGAAAGATACGGGATATGCGAAGCCATAGAATTGGGAAAGGGCGTCCGTGCTCTCGTATCCATTCCAGCCTTTGGGGGTCTTGAAGGTGCGTTATCCATACCTGGGACTTCAGCCCCGCATCCTCGGTAAAGCCCAGTTGGAATGCCTTGTCCTGCGGGAAGGCTATGTNNGCGGGAAGGCTATGTTGCCATCGAACCTTATGGCCGTCCCTTCAGCCATGCGTTTCACCGCCGAGACAATCGCTGCCTCATAGTCATCGCCGAGAAAAGCAGATTCGTCTGGCTCGTATATTCGCCCCGAGGAATAGACCGCCTTTAGCCTGTCATAGAGTTCTGGTCTCATTTTATGCCTCGTCTGATGGGTTGCGGGCAGTTTCTTGGGTTCGAGTACCGTTGGCGAGCAGATTATCCGTTCTGTCCTAGCGTCTCTACACATTGACGATCTAGCACTATAGGCTTAGATCGGTTCCATGAACATTACCGAAGCCCCTGAATCAGGCCCACAGAAGCGAGGGATCGCCGTTACAAGGCGTTACCAGCCCAAAGACGACCCAACGGACGGGGATGGGCGGAATTTGGACAGGGTGAGGCTCCTGATGAGGCTCTTCGGACTGACCATTTCCGAGGTCGCCAAGGCTGGAGGAGTCAGCCGTCCCTACTTAAGCAGAGCCCTGGGCGGGAGTCTTGTTCCTAGTCCCGTATTCTGGAGGAGACTGGAGGGAAACCTAGGGGGCCTGGTTGACCAGAGGGGTTCCCAGTTCTTTCAGATTCCCGTCACTGCTTGCGAAGGGGACTTGGCGGAGGGCCTAGGGGGCTGAAGGGGCAGCTAATGGAAACCTTGCTTCTAATCCTACTCGTCCTCTGGTTTTTCGATATCATCTAGCCTGTTTTCAGGCCGCCTCTTCTAAGAGACTGATGTATTCTGGCGAAGTTATTGGATTGGCCGATCATAGTACCCGTCAGACGCAAGAGCCCCTAGAAATTCTGAATANNTTTCAATCCGCCCTTGCACATAGAAGGTCTTTGGGCCAACACCAGATTTCTGCGACATCAGCACCCGATATTGCTGAAGTTCAGGACGAGCCTAAACTGTAGAGTTCCCACTTATTCTCCAGCCTTTGCATCCCAAGGAGCATATTCGAAGTATGATCGGTCCTCAACGGGGTGCATAAGGAAGACCGAACATATCTCTAGCTTGGCAAGCGAAAGAACCCGGATTTCCCAGACTTGTTCCCCTTTGTTGGCAAATCCCGGGATGTCTTCTTTCAATGTTCGGACCGCAATCTCGTGAACCCCTTCATCTACGGTCCGGTCTGCACCCCGTGCATTCCGATAGATATTTGCGGCAGCGTCACGCAAGCTGCGGACAGTCTGGAACCGTGTGCTTTCGATCCAGGGCATATATTCATAATGCAACTGCTCCGATACGGGATTAATTAAAACAACCACCTGAATTCCCCATGCTTTATGAGGAATCGGCAACTCCCATATATACTCTCCCTCTGCCCCAAACCCGGCAATTGCAGTATTGAGTTGCCTTATGCTTGCTGCGGGATTTTCTCCTGGATAAATGAATCCACCGCTCGCCTTAACCGCTTCACTTTCTCTTGCAAATTGCACAGCCGCTTCGCCCGTTACAATCTTGGCGCCATCAATGGATAATGCTTGATCTGCCCCTAGCCCCAGCATCGGCATGATCATCACTAGTAATGAAACAAGGTGCTTTATCATAGTAATGTCCTTTTACTTATTTGAATTAGTGCCCACAATGCTGGTCCCTGCTGGATTTTTTCGGAACAAGAATACCTCTACGTATACATTTGTGTTTTCGATAACACTGTCCCCATCCAGATCCACATTTACCACCTGCTCGTTGACGGGATATGAATTATCGTATTTGAAGAATCCGTCTATGAAGTTGCTTTCCAGAGCAGACAAATCAGAGTGCCTTAATCCCGATGATGGATCATAATATTGCCCATTGATAAATACAAAGTGCTCCAGAAACAATGAGCGTGGATTGGTGTTGCCCTGTCCAGATGCCCCCGACACATCGACCACATCGGCATATTTCCAATTGTAGTTGGTTGGCCCCATATAGGCGGTCTCAGGTATGTTTAAGTATGGAAATCCTGAATCCCCGCTTAGCCCGGGCTCTGAAAATGACCAGTTTTTGAAGGCAAACCCATCGTCGCCCGCACCCGGCTCGATAGTCGCCCACTCGTCTTGATAATCAATTCCCTGTGCTTTAAGGATGTCTATGAACAGATTTACCCATGCTCCGCATTGCCCATCACCGTGAATCAGCAGGGAGTCTGTTGTTGAATTTGTGCAGTTATAGTCTTGGTAATATGTCAGCCGGGTATCATCGACACGACGTACATCCCGATCAGTGAATTCATTCCATATCTCTTCTGTACACTCCGACTCCGTTGATTTGCCCGCTCCATTAGAACATCCAAGATGGATGACGGTATGGCGAAGGTCTGCATTCAACGGATCATCCAATGTCACATAGCATTGGTTCGTACTCATCCCCGCATTAAGAGGAACCGTGCAGGAGCCCAGCAAGACAGACCAATCAATTTGCATTGGATTAAAGAAGGCAACAACTGCATCAAAGGCATTCGAGCATTCCATCACGGGGGACACCCACCTGATGTCTTCGCTCCGGGCCAATTGAGTCCACGGGAATCCCATGCCTCCAGAAGCCGTCCCCTGAATTTGTACGCTTAAGTCGGCAGGCAGGCCTGCGGGCGTAATATCCCATCCTCCTAGCACGGTCATCTTGCTCCCACGCACATAGCATAGGGGATAACTTCGTCCCGCTTCTCCGGGCCCTGATGTAATCCATTGGGGTTCGGAATACGCCGTCAAACCGTCGTCGGAGATCACATAATGATAGTTTGTCCCCGAAAAGGACAATGCATCCAATGTAATCTTTACCGCATCGAAATGGGCGAATATGTCAGGCCCAAGGGTGATGGGGGTTTGATTAGTCCAGTAGGTGCCCCCGTCGTTGACGGTTACCTCTATTGGTACGGCGTGATTTGTCGAAATTAACAGGAGTTGCAGGGTGCGGAAGCCTCCGTTGATGATATCGTTCGAATATGCAACGGTCGCATTTGTAATCGTGCATGTGAAATCTTCTGGCTCATCTCCTCCCTCTTTAATGGTCGCCCAAACACCAACGCCCTCCCAGGATTCGCATGTAAATTTCACCCAACCGTTGCTTCCGATGCTCTGCCCGAGAATCCATCCTGGCAGGGAAGAGTCTATGGATACGGACACGTCCGTACCCAGTTGATCTTCCAGATAGGTGTTGCCCGTTTCTGGATTGATTTCGTCCGGGTCTAGAGTGGAGTCGCCGTCCGAATCGGAATTCGCTGGATTCAAGCCATGATCGGCCTCAAATCCATCTTCCAATCCGTCGTTGTCAGTATCTGGGTCCAGCGGATCGGACTGCACACCGTTGGCCTCACTCCCCGAATATTCTTCGCCATCCGTTAGGCCATCCCCGTCCGTATCTAATACGATTTTGCTATTCCACAAATCGCTAACCAGACGATATGTCCAGTCGGACCGCAAGTCGGCATCCTGGCCAAGCCGAGTCCTGACCAATTGATTGCTTCTTCCCGCCCACAAGTCCGTGTTCGTCGAGCCCCAGCCGTTGGTGGGCAATCCGCCTTCGTTGAAAGGGGAATGCGTTCCGTACATCACCACATCGGCAGGATCGGCGTCCACCCCATCTGGTCCAACCAGTCTCGCTCCCGCTGTAGGATTGGTCGAATATGAGTTTGGCAGATCCAGACTCGCAAGATAATCGCTTCCTGCGACATTGGAACCGCCAACCAAGATGAAATGGCCAGGCTGAATCCACGTGTTCGAGGGAAAGGACAATTTCGTTGCGTAGTTGCTCCCTGCCACTTGCAGGCGGAAATTCCCCAGATTGACTGGCGATGCTGATGAGGAATGCAGTTGCACCCACTGATTTGAAGAGGCCAATCCGTTGGAGGGATTGTAACAAACCCCATGAATCAGTACCCCTTTCGCCAGACGGGTTGCACTGAATCGGTCAAGCGGGTCTGTTTCTGCCGAAATCTCCTCCCCGTCGTTCCATCCGTCACCATCGGTGTCGGCGTTGGTCGGGCTGGTATGGTGAACGAACAACTCCGCCCCATCGGTCAATCCGTCCCAATCAGTATCCGCCTTCTTGGCGACTCCGTAGAACCGCACCCTGGCGTTGCTAGAGATGTTCGAGTCCTCCCAGACGCCTACGCCATTGGTGAGAACGAGATTCGTCGTCCCGCAGTCCCATTCGCTCTCCAGCCCGTTGAACGTCGGCGACACCGGCGTCCAGAGGGTGTTGGTGCCGATGTTGGTTACGCCATATTCATCCACCCACTCGTTCGTTGTCACTGTCGAGGTATGCCAGACCGTATAGGAGTAGACTTCGGCCACGTCCATCCCATTGGTTACCGTAAGCTGCATGTTCCCATTGGTCAGCCTCTGGAAGCTCAAGATGCCAAAGTTGGTGCTGCCAACCATCATGTTCATAATGACAACGCCCCCATCCTTGGGCGTCCTGGCTGACTTGGAGGCGGTGGCGATGGCGACTCGATCCTCTACGTACAGATAAGGCTCCACATCCTCCGTAGGCAGCAGGTCCAATTGCAGCGTAACACGAGCGGGATCGGCATCCTCGGGCCATGTGCGGTTTACCCCATCTGAAGGAACGGTTGCTATGATTTTCCCTTCCGCATTGTAAATCAGCGTCTCTCGGGTCTTGGGGTCCAGCACCAGAGACAGAGGGTAGACGGCTACGCTGTTTGTCTCCTCGCCCAGCAGTCCATCGAGAAAGGCTTCGTCGAAATATCCTGCTTCAAAAGGGGCAACGGATGGGAACATGGGCTGAAGCCAGGAGAATCCAGAAGGAGTCATGCGGTTAAACATGCGACGCTGGATTTCAGCCCCCTCGGCCAAGNNGTTGTCCATGAGGTTAGCGTAGGCCTCCTCTGAAACCGCTGGCTGCTCCTCCGCCACTGAGGGCAGGCTGAACCCCAGTGCAACACAAACGAGTAACCCCCAGAAGAAATAGCGTGTGCTCATGGTGATATGATGGCAAATCTTGGGGCTTGGCACAAGGCCCAAGGCGGAAGGACGAGGAACCCGTCAGAATATCTTCACCCAACTCGGAGTTATTCGCAAGGCTTGCACGACTTGGCGACATATTCGACCGTGGCAAAATCGATCTGTAAAATATTCTTGTGCATGTCCCGACATCTCTACAAACTATAGACGTTGCCTGTTGCTTCATATGGGGACCGATCAGGCCACCCGGCAACGGCGATATAGGAGGAGTGATATGTACTTCGAAATATGGCAAAACGCTCAGAACAAAAACTGGTACTGGCATCTGAAGGCCGGCAACAACCAAATCATCGCCACAGGCGGAGAGGGCTACCAGAACAAAGCAGACTGCCTGCATGCAATCTCGCTTGTGAAGCAGTCGTACTCTGCCGCCATTAGGGAATAGGTCCCCTTTCAGATAGAACCGTTCGGGACATCGGCGGCGAGCCAATCCTAGCCGAAGGGATGGCTGGACGGTTTGACAGCCAACCCGAATCCGTCGCCCCCATTTGACGCCCACTCCCGACCTTGCTATTCTCCGAATCAGTCACTTCGGCCTTGGTAATGACATCGACGGAAGGGGCTTGCGAGTTAAAGAGGAATGATTATGAGCATTACAATTGGCCAATACACATTTGAAGGACCATATGCGAACACTGATAGCCTTCAGGACCGGTCCGGTATCTACGCAATCCTTTGCCACAGCGACAACGCCTACTCTTTAGTTGATGTCGGCGAATCTGCAACGGTGAAATCACGGGTTGACACCCATGACCGAAAAGACTGTTGGAGCCGCAATTGTACAGGCACTCTCAACGTCGCCGTCCTGTATACACCAGATGCCCAACAGTCCGGCCGAATGCAGATCGAACAGGAAATACGAGACCAGTACGGTCCACCATGCGGAAAGAGGTAATATGTGAAAAAGATTCAAGGCATACGGCCACTCAAACCTTTGAAACCGCTGGATCGAATGCAGAACATGAAGACCCTTCGCCCTCTTGGGGCAACGAAATGGGTGAAGGCCCACTGGCGTTGGGACTACACCCATAATCAATGGGAATGGGTCATGGGGCATTGGAGCAAGTAGAATTTACCCCGACAGGATTCTCGGGAATACTTATGGGCGATTCCGAATCCAATGGCAACAGCACGCCGACTCCGATCGATAATGCAGGAGCGGCCATTTTCGACAAGATTGCGAGCACTGCCCCGACGCCTCGCAAGCGTATTTTTGAAAAGTTTATCTTGGCGGCATTGGGCAGTATTCCATGGGTTGGCGGTTTCATTAGCACGATGGCCAGCCTGAAGACTGAGTCTGGCGATGTGCGTGCCGATGAAATGCGGACTCAGTGGTTGAACGAACACCAGAGAAAGATTGGTCTTCTGTCTGGCACGCTCCGTGACATCTCCGATAGATTTGAGAAACTTGGAGACCAGATCAATGAACGTATTCAGAGTGAAGACTACCTGGACCTGGTGCGACGGGCCTTCCGCATCTGGGACCAGGCCGATACCGAAGAAAAACGCCGGGACGTTGCAAATCTTGTCGCCAATGCAAGCGGCACTCGCCTGTGTTCAGACGATGTGGTCCGTTTGTTTATTGATTGGCTCAACCTGTATCATGAGGCCCATTTTGCAGTCATTCGTGAGATACACCGAAGTCCCGGCGTCACGAGATACGACATCTGGATGGAAATCTATGGGGATATTCCCCGTGAAGATTCAGCAGAAGCCGATCTATATAAGCTCCTGATTCGTGACCTCAGTACCGGCGGCGTTATTCGCCAAGAGAGGGATACAACTGTGGATGGAAAATTCCTTCGCAAGCATCCCAGGAAGTACCGAGGTCCTGCGCCTTCGACGATGGAGTCGGCGTTTGAAGACAAGAAACCATACGTCTTGACGGCACTTGGACAGCAGTTTGTACACTATGCAATGACTGACGCAGTGAGAAGAATTGAGAACGGAGAGGCCAAAGAAGCTCAGCCAAGCCCCGAAGACAATACTCAGACATGCACCGATGCGGGCCTCGGAACACCCCATTAATTGCTTTCGCTAAAAGGATAATTTATGAACCTAGACAAAGACTCAATGGCCGCCATCGCAGCACTTCTATCCTCATTAACCGCCTTGGTTGCCGTATTCATAGGCCCAATCATCACGGCAAGGATTCAACACCGGCAGATGGTCGCAGGCATGCGTGAGAAATGGATTTATGACCTAAGGCAAATTCTTTCAGACATGATCGGGACCGCAGAAACCGCTTCGTCGGTTCTCCTTCAGTCCCGTGAAATTTGCGAGCCATTGCAGGAGAAGTACGACAGTCTTGTTCGGCTCGAAGGCAAGGCCAAGATGATGCTGAATCCGAAGAAGCAGAGTCATAAACAACTCCAGTCTCAACTAGAGGAAATGGTTGCACTTGTGAATGACCCGTCGGTAAAGAGTGCCAATAAAATGCCTAAAATGAGGACCCTTTCACAGTCAATTATTCCAACCTGCCAATCGGTGTTCAAGGAAGCGTGGGACAAGGCGACCTGAATTACATGGCTGAAGGGAGTTTCGCAATGCTCCCAATGAGCCGTCAAGCCACCAGCCTTGGTCTGTCCGATTTCTATGCCCCGATTGACACCCTGTAAGTGCTTCGTTAATCTACGAATCAGCTAATTCGGCTTTTCAGGCCTGACTTAGGTGCACAACAATCGGGTTCAGGGTGCCCTCCACAATGTGTCGGGGCCCATGAATCGTGATGGCGGAGTGAATATGAGTGACCAGTTTACAAAGTACGATCTGGGATTCAGATCTGGCGGCGAGACGGTGCAAGTAACTTTGTCCGGTAGCGCTGCAAATGTGCGACTGATGGACAGTTCAAATGTGTCGAGCTACAAGAGTGGGCGGAGGCACACTTACTACGGCGGACTAGCCACGAAGTCGCCGGTGAATCTTCAGATTCCACATTCTGGCCATTGGTATGTCACGGTTGATTTAATTGGTTTGCGCGGTTCGGTGCGCTCCGGTATTCGCATGCTACCACCACCACAACGGCCTCTACCAGAGATACGTGAAGCGCCGCTCTCATCGATGCCTTCATTGCTTCGGCCCGACACGCCGGACAATACGCCCCCTAATGAAAACGATGACGGGAAGCGATTCGATGTATTCATTTCCCATGCTTCAGAGGATAAAGATGACGTCGTCCGCCCGTTAGCCGTGGCGCTACAGACCGGAGGCCTACGAGTCTGGTACGACGAGTTTGAATTAAGGATAGGCGACAGCCTCCGGCGCAAGATCGACAGAGGCCTGGCAAGAAGTCGATTTGGCGTAGTTGTCTTGTCGAAGGCATTCTTCGGGAAGGGGTGGCCGAATTACGAACTTGATGGGCTGGTGACAAAAGCTGTCGGAGGAGATCAAATACTACTGCCGATTTGGCACAACATAACCAAACAGGAACTGATTTCATTCAGTCCGTCTCTCGCCGACAAACTTGCACGGAGTACAGCAACGCATACGGTGCAGGAGATAGCCGACGAAATCGTCGCAGTAGTCAAAGAGCGCAAATAGGATGTTCGGCCACAAGATTCACCGTATACCTCACCTGCGGCAGGCCGGCCCCGGCACGACCCTCAAGCCAATGCTCATGCCCACCTCCCCGAACAACCAGGGCTAACCTATTTGCCTGCCCCCTGGGTCAGCGTATTGCTGGCCGTTTCATTTTATGAGGCGAAAGGGACTGTCACTTTTTTGAGTCGACCTCGCCCTGGCCTGATCTAAAGGCATTATGAATCGCAGGGAAATCCCGCCGGGTTGGCATCAGAAAAATGCAATGCCCATTGCTTCGGGACTGCCAGACAGTGCCTATGGCTAGTTTTTCCTTTGAATCATCATCGCTGATTCGATCCCCGCCTTTGTATTCAACAACGGCAACTCTGCCATCCTTCAGTTTGCAGATGAAGTCGGGATAGAACCAGTCGGACGAAGTTTGCAGGCGGAAGGAACCAGGTTTCTTCGCCAGATTGCGGGCCCAGAATTCCACTTCTTCGAGATTATCTATGAACTGGGCACACTGGAATTCCTCGGTCAGGCTTCCCGAGAGGTTCTTCTCGGGAAGTTCACCAGGTTTGACCCCGTAGTAGTGCTTTTTGAAGACATAGGGACCTTCATAAATCCAACTCGGGGCATAAGGGGCTGCCAGAAAATCAAATCGCAACTCATCGGCAACCGTCAGCGGAGACTCAGGGAGCAGGAGTTGCTGGAACGCCCGTTTCCGCTCGCTGTTGCGGTGTTCTTGGATGCGTTGCCGGATTTGGTCGCATAGGCGGAAGCGGTCAAGGGCGAGAACATCCACGGACTCGATGGCATATTTGGCCATGAGGCCGTTGAGAACCCGCTGGATGAATGCGGCTGACTCACCGGAGGGAATGTCGGAGTGCTCGATTTCCCGATCCAGCCATGCAATCAATAGCGGTACAGTCCAATCGTCTTGGAGCCCAAAGTCATGAATCTGTTGATGGAGGCGAGCGACAAAATCCCCTGTTTGTCCCGTTGGTTCTTTGATGGTGGCGGTGATATCTCCAGCCTTGGAGACATCCACGGTGCCGGATTGGGCAAGCGGGCGTTCAAGGGGGTTGTAGTTCGCAGGAAGATCAGCGGATTTATCTCCAAGTTTCCATGGGTGTTCGAGGAGGACAGTTTTTTCGAACTCCAACAGTTTTTGGTTATCCAGGATGCCAAGCCGAGGGATGGCGAATCCAACGCCTCGTTCATAGGGAGAAGCAGATGCGGAAGGCGGGACGCCAGCGGCTTCGGCAACTTTTCGGACAACGCTGACGGCCTCAATCAGTTTTCCACGAGCCTCCAGCGTTATAGCACAAGAGGCGACGGCTTCGGTTTCCTTGGCATCGAGAGGCACATGGATGACAATCGTTCCGTTCTCGGGGTTAAACGTAACCTTCCCTTCCAGCACCTTGGTTTGCTTGGCTACGGCGGTTGCATCCAGGTCGCTTGGGGCAAGAGTAACGGTTTGGTGCTGGCTGAAAATGCTGGGTTGTCCCAACGGGATGATGGCACTTTGGGCTTCCTGCCTGCTGAACCCATGAGATTCGAGGGCTGAAGTCAGTTCATGCAGAACTGAAGATAGATCCTCGGAAACTGAAAAAACATAGCCGCAGTTCAACTCGGCATGCTGTTTGGGGGTAGCACTNNGCTCGGAGTTTTTCGACGGTCAGGATGAAACGCACTGGACAAGAGGGCGTGGCGAAATCCTTGATTTTTCCAAGTTCTTCAATGGCCCCAGTGGAAATGACGACTTCCTCCTTGGGAATCTTAAAATGTTCAACCAGTTGCTCCCGTATAGGTTCGCAATCGTGAACAAACGGGGCTTGGATCAGCATGATGGGGCGGAGATATTCCCGAGTTTGCTGGGATTCAAGCAGGGCTACCTTTTCGAGACTGGAACGGAAAGCAACGGCTTCAGCCAACAACTCGTCACGTTGGCTTGTGGCTCGCTGCACCACCCGAAGGGGCAGTTTGATCATGTTCTCGACCTTCAATTCGTTGGCCCTGACGGAATGAAGGACATTTGAGGGATGCGTCGTCATCGCTGGTGTAGCCGTAAACTCGACAATGCAGGCCGGAGAAATCTTGCCCAGCATCGAGAAGGAAAGGTCGGTTCGGGCGTTGTGTGCTTCGTCAACGATTACCACTGGTCGTCGAAGTCGCAGGACATTGGCGAGGGACGGCACTGGATTCCCTTCCGGCCCTTTGTCCAGATCCGTCAAGCGGTCAGGCGGAAGATGGAGGAAGAATTCGGGATAGCAACCGTTTTCCCCATACACCTTGCGGGCATCGGTATTCTCCACACGGAATGATTGAATGGTAGAGACGATGACTATGGTTTTGCCATCGGCCTCGGCACGACGCATCTGAAGGGCTTCTTCAATGGTTTTTATTTCGACGGGACCGCAAGCGGAAGTGAGAGCCTGATGGTAGGGATGCCGTTGATCACGAAGGGCATTGGCCGTTTGGTCGAGGATGGTATTGCTTGGAACCAGCCACAGAACCATTCCAGATTCTTCTCGGACAAAATCCCGCAAAGCGATGCCGGCAGAATGGCAGGCCAACAAAGTTTTCCCACCGCCGGTTGGAACCCGGATGCAGACATACGGCATTTGCGGATGCAAGCCGGGGTCCAGCACCGGAATATAGGTCCGCATTTGCTGTTGGTTTTGAACAAGACACGATTGGAAGGCCTCGGCTGGATTACCGCTGCGGGCACTTTCCCGAAAGAAATAGCGGAGCGAGTCGAGAACACGGTTCTGATAGTCCTTGAGAACAAGCATAACGGCCTCAACTCACTTTGATTTCGTATGGGGTTTGGCGAATGGTAATCGAGGATGCTCGGAGCCGATCAGGCCCAAGTAGGTTGCCCGCACAATAGATGATCTTGGACCCGTCATATGGAGGAAGCCGTTCGAGAATGGCCCGAGTCAGGACATTTCCGCCATTGGTTGACTTGTCGCCCAGAATTCCATTGTAGAGCAGATATAGACCGACGCCGTTGCAAGTTCCAAGGAAAGGAGAGTTCGGCACCCGCTCTCGGGGTAGCGGTTCGTGGAATTCGGTGAACCATACATGGCGGGCCAATTCGCCAAAGGCGACGGCATCTCGGATTTGGCCGAGTTCATCGAACAATTCGCCGCCTAGTTCACAGAAGCGAAAACCCCGCCCAAGCCAGGAACGGACTCTCCCTTTGCGTTCGCATAGCCCCCGGCAACCCGCCGCACCCGTTCCGAAGTAATGTTCTTGGCAATCTCCGGCTCCATTTCCACCAGAATATATTTGCGATGTCCACCGTCCTGCTTGTTTAAACTCATAACTGCGTGGCCAGTCGTGCCGCTTCCTCCGAAGGAGTCGAGGACGATGTCATCTGGTTCGGTGGCTACTTGTTGAATGAGACTTTGTACGAGTTTTGGAGATTTGGGGAAGGAAAACACTTGTCCGCCAAGAATATCCCGAATTGATAGAGTACCGTCGTCGGTAAATACGCCGTCAATTATACTTGGAAACCCTGTGAATGCCGTCTGTAGGTTCGCCTCGAAAAACTTCTCCCGAGGTCTCCCAGAAGATTTTTTAGGGAATAGAATTCGCCCCTCCGCAATGAGCTCCGCCATCGTTTCTTTTGAATATCGCCAGCCGGTGGAAATAGCACATGGAAATATTCTGCCGGTTAAAGGATCGGTCAAATCGTAGTGGAGATTTGGGCGTTGTTGCTTGGTGGCCAGTCCGAGGATGCTGCGACTCATCCAGGGGCCACGAGGATCATTGTCGGGGTTTTTGTACTTTGCTGTTTCTCTCGCTCTGCCACGAAATGTCACGCCATCTGGGGTACGAGCATAGACCAGGATATACTCGTGATCGAGTGAGATACCTGTTTTTGAGCGGCTATCAAGGTGTTGTCGGCTTTTCCAAATGAGTTCGGCCACAAAGCATGACGAGCCGAAGATTTCATCCATCAAAAGACGCAGATGTGACGCTTCGTTATCATCGATACTGACAATAATTGCTCCGTTCTTACTCATGAACTCTCGGAGCAAGGCAAGCCGGGGATACATCATGCAAAGCCAACGGTCATGTCGGTCAAGAGTCTCGCCTTCCCCTCCGACGACTTCACCAAGCCATTTCTGGATGGTGGGCGATTTGACATTGTCGTTGTATGCCCAGCCTTCGTTGCCGGTGTTATAGGGCGGGTCGATATAGATACACTTGACCTGCCCTGCGTAGAATGGCAGGAGAGCCTAGAGAGCGAGAAGGTTGTCCCCCTGAACGATGAGATTGCCGGTGCCGGGGTCTCCGCAAGATAGAGATGGGACATCTTTGAGTAGCCGATACGGCACCCGCAGATGATGGTTCACCACGGCCTTTTTTCCAATCCAATCGAGTGTAGGCATGGGGCGTAGAATAGCCCCCGCTATGGGGTTCTGGCAAGTTTTCCACACGCAAGAGGAATGCCCCATCGGACTCTGGCCAAAACCAAGGAAACCGAAAGCAATTCGGCCGATCATCAGTCCCCCACCGCCCTTCATCGCCCAAAAATATTGATTTCTTCCCCCGCACCAATGCCTCACAACACTCCCCATGCGAATCTCGGCCAAAAACCTCGGCATCCTGGCCCTGCCAGACTGTTGCCCTCGTTGCTTCTGGCTCCGGGCCAAACTGGGCTGGAAGTCTCCCTGGGCCATAATGCCAGGGATCTTCAGCAGCATAGATGCATACTCAAAAAAGGCCATCCTGGCGTATTTCGAGACGAACGGCCATTTCCCGCCCTGGATTGCAGGACGATGGGCTGAAGCAAGACCCCTTCCGACTCCCCATCACTCCACCTTCCGCATAAGTGACCCCGAAACTGGCGTGATCATGACTGGTGTTCCTGACCTGATTCTTGGTCTCCCGAATGACAGGCTGGCCATCCTCGACCTAAAAACCGCCCGCTACAGCAAGCATCAGGACTTCCTGCTGCCGATGTACCAAGTCCAACTGGTCGGCTATGCCATCATTGCTGAAGGGCTAGGCATGGGGGCGGTGGAGGCTCTGGGACTGATCTACGGGGAGCCTCCAGCCAATGACGACAATACTGGCCTGGATGCCTTGGTGAGCGACGTGGGCTTCAGCATGCCATTCGGGGCGACGGCCATGCCCATCGAACTCGACAGGGCTTTGATTACGCCCCTGTTGCGGAAGGCCAAGACTCTCCTGGAAATGGAAAACCCTCCCCATGGGCGGGAGGGGTGCAAGGAGTGTCGGCTTGTAGGAGACTTGGTCGGAATCTGGAGGATGGGATAATCAGGACTTCTTGGCCTTGGCTTTCGCCTTCGCCTTGGGCTCCTTGGGTAGCATCGCAGCCACTTCTCGCTTGCCCTTGCCCCTTAGAGCCTGGAGCCTTGCACCAGTCGCCTTTCGCAAATTGATCTTCCCCTTGTGGGCTTCCCAGTTGACGACGGCCTGGGACGAGACGCCTGCCAGGCCCGCAAACGCTTTTTGGGTCAGGCCAAGGCGTTTCCTCAAGGTTTTCACTCCTTGGCCTGTCATCCAGAAGCGACCCTCGGGTTCCGTCTTGGCCAGAACGGTCTTCTCGGGGGCAGGGATGGCTCTCTTCAGGCTGGAGACCTCCTTCTGGAGGGCATCAACCTGTTTGCGAAGGGATGCAATCAAGGCTCGATAGGTGACCGAGGCCTTCTTGACGGGAGAGACAACGGCCTTGGCTTCCTTCTTGGCCAGACGGCTGATTTCGGCCTTCAACACGCTCATTACGTTCATGGCTTCTTCCTTTTCACTTTCCTCGGCAGGCTTTTCGCCAGATCGAGTTTATCCAGATCCTTGCAGGTCTCGGAAATGGAGCATCCCAGACCTTTGGCAAGGGTTTCAAGGCTTTTCAGGCTGGGATTCCGAACCCCACGTTCAATTCCCGAGAGGTACGAAGTGTCCAGCCCCGAACGTTCCGCCAAGGCTCGCTGCGAGAGTTTCTTCTTCGCCCTCAATTTGCGGATGGAGTTGCCGAATGCGACCAGGACGGGGTTCTTCTTTTTCATGGGGACATATTATGCGGACATGGACGATAAGTCCATAGCATTGGGAGGCTGGGCGGAAGTTCCGCACACGCATTGGGGCGGAAGGGCGGGCTAGATGGTCATTGCAGATGAAACAACTGCCCGCATTTGGGGCAGTTGAAGTTCGGCCCCTCCATCCGATTAATCGTGAGCAGGACGCCACAGTTGGGGCAATTAACATTCTGAGCTACGGGCTTCGACCCCTGGAAGAAGCCTATGACTCCGCCTGCGACTCCGCCTATGAATCCACCAAAGACCAATCCGACTTCCGGGTCAATTTGATTGCCGATGAACGCACCGACGCCTCCGCCCACAAGCATAAATATGTACATCATTGCGTTGGCGAGCGTGGATTGTTGCTTGTTGGCTCCGCACCATGGACAGACATTGCCAATGACGGGGATTTCTTTTCCGCAATTTAGGCATAGCATGGCTGTTTCCTCCTGGGTTCTATTTGATTGCTATGGGCTACAGTTCTTGACTCTACTTCTGGCCATAGAGACGTCAGAATAGCTGGATTTGCCATCTATGGTCATGGCTGCCTTTTCCCGAACCATCGCAAAGGCACTACAGGCCTGTCGCAGTCCGGTCCATAAGTTGGTTCAAACAACCATTCTTCCCCGACTGGATTCATCAGTAGATTTTGGCGTCGCTGATTTTCATTTCGAGGCCCGTACTGCCATAAGAGTCTATACGCCCATCAACAGTCACAACCTGCCCCTTCTTCAATCGCTCTCCCACAGCTCTGGTGGTTTCAATATATTGTCCATTTGGATCAATAAGACTATCAAACGACACTCTCGCAACGACTTTTCCGCCGTATTGATCTACGTCTTTAACAACCCCTGACCATCGGATGTACACGCCAACATATTTCTTCTGAATCTCATCGTAAGCGGCCATGTACCTATTAAAATTCCCCGACTTTTCCATAGAGGTCATTCCTTCGCCATTATTGCCCAATACGGGCAAGTCGGCATGTTCTCCCAGCACCGTCCGAAAGAATTCTTTGAAATCACCATTGAAGTATTCTTTTGGTTTGCTTACTTCGGTGCAACTCGTCACGAATATCAACAGCATGACACTTGCTGCTATGCCACATCCAATGCCCATATATTTGTTTCTGCTATGAATCATGCTCGTCTCCGCTCCTATTCTTGATACACAACGAATTTATCAATGGTCTCATCGTACCTATAAGTCCAGTTGCCCGCCCTGGAGTTCAACATATAGACGCCGCTCCGTCCCGAGTTCATAGCCTGCTCCATCATCGCTTCTTTGTTGTACTCCTGTTGGGTATTCAGGGCTTCCGCCTTCAGCCTTGCCGCTCTGGTGGAATCGAAAGCCCCTCCGAATTGTCCATAGTGGCTGGCAATATATTGATTCTCGTTGAAAGTTCGGACTCCGTCTGACCGAGTCAGACCCTCTCGGACCTGCCACCTCGGAGGGGAACCGCCGGGTCGGATATTGTCAACTCGGGATTGCCGTGGAGGGCCGCTTGATGCTGATCCCGTTCCGACCCNNCCCGTTCCGACCCTTTTAAAGGGATGTGACATGGTGTATAAAAATGATCGTGCCTGCTCTTTGGTCCATGAGCTCGCAGCAGGGCATTCTTGTAAAGCAATCGCAATTTCTCGCTTCCCCCTTTCAATTTCATCAGCCGAAAGATAATTTTCAACCGATAAAGATTCTCCGTCAAAGTATTTCCGCCAGGTCTTATCTAGCCTTTGGGTTTGTTGTTGGCGACGAAGCAACATTGAACCCGCTCGATCGTGTCCTTGACTTTGTGCGACCGAGAGCCATTGCTCCATAGAGTTCTCATTGGTTGTTACGCCACAGAGACCCTTGGCGTAGATGTGAGCCAGTTCAAACGAAGAGTCTGCGTTGCCCTGCCTAGATGCTTTTTCAAGCAAGGGAATGGCTGCGGGGTCGTTGCCTCCAACAAGGACTCTCGCATGGGCGAGCAAATCGTCGGGAGAATCCGCCGTTTTCTCTTTAACCCATCCCGAATTTCCTTCCGACTTCTCTGCCGCTTGCTGTCGTGAGTTGTCAATGCGGGAATCATCCGCAGTTCCGATATGCTTCTGTATGGCGTCCGCTTCTTTGTATTGAGGACCAGATGACGCCAGAGGCATTTCGTTCTGTGGCGAATCGAACTTGAAGGCCGAAATGAACCAATGGCGGAAGCCATCATTTGAAAACGCAAGAATCATAGTCACTGCAACAGCGATTGTGGAAAACACCTTAAGCGGGTTGGCGATACATAACCCAAGGAAATATACTACGGCAAAAACGGCGCCGAGTAGGATGCCCGACACAGTGAGAATCCCTCCGATATCACTCAATATCGGAATGCCAACTAATAATCCGAACGTCTGCATAGCAAACCCAACGAGAAACGGAATGCCCGCAATTTTACCGCCGAGTCGATTGATTTTGCTCAACCCTGTTTGAGTCACTGTTCCCGTCCTCTCTCCCGACCGCATGGTATTACTTGCCCTGTTTTCCCACTGACTGGCCTTGGTCAACAAATCCAGCCTTTCGGGGTTAGCGGTTGGCTCCGCTTGTTGTTGGAAGTGGAGGCTTGAGCCTGGGACAAGGAAGTTTTGTCCGCAATTCGGGCAATGGGTGAAATGTCCCTTCATGCTGACGGGAACTGGTACGGCTATATGACAAAAAGGACACCGATGCTCTGTTACATCATCTGGGCTCGGGATATGAACCATCTGGCGGCATGTGGAGCACTCAAAGGTCGCCCCCTTCAGATTATCGTCAACCAGAACGGCGACATGGCATTGTTGGCAAGTACGCTTTGTCGTTGAAGTCGGAACCTCAACGGGTTCCCCGCAGTCGGTGCAAGGAACAGACATTCCCGCCCCTTTATCATCCACTTCAAGGTGCTTGCCGCATTTGCCGCATTTGAAATGGACGTACATGGCACTCCCTAAAAACATGCTCCAGTAATGGAGCAATTCAATTCCCTTAGTGCTCTAAAGTCAAGTTCCAGAAATGGAGCAACACTTGCCCACGAACATCATAGGAAAACAGGTCAGCAGGCTTAGAAATCAACTCGGCCTTTCCCAGGACCAGATCTCGGCCAAATGCCAGAGGGTCGGCCTGGACATCTCCAGGGGAACCCTGGCCAAGATAGAAGCAGGCATCCGTTGCGTTTCCGACCAGGAAGCACTTCTCCTGGCTCAGGCCCTGGGGATCGGGGTCTCCGACCTGTTCCCCAAGGGCAAGAAGAAATAGCCAGATTCCCTGTTGGATTCATTTGCACAAGCCATATAGACCTATGGCATGGAATCGAAAAACATCGTCGGCCGGCAAATCAGGCGGATTCGCATCAAGAAAAAGATGACTGTCCATGATCTGGCTTCAGCCTTGCCGCCCTCGGCCATCCTTTGTGCCGGCGAAGTCGCTGAAATCGAGCTGAGGACCCGCAAGGTCTACGACTTCGAGTTGCTGGGGATATCAAAGGTCCTTGGGGTCTCCATCGAGAGCCTGTTTTCCACTTCACAGAAAAAAGTGAAGAAAGCACGCATTTAGGCCCTATTCGAATTCGCACTGTCGATATATAGCACCTTCACAACATTAGGAGGTTGCTATGTCGAAAATTGAACTCAACCAGCAGAAAATTATCGTTGCACTCGAATCCAGGACCCCGAAATCCCTGTCCGAATTGTATCGCATCCTGGGCGGTCACAAGCTGTCGGGAAAAATTGCCCGCCAGATCCGACTGACCGTTCCTGGCATTGAGAAGATCCTGGCCGAAAACAAGGGAAAAGCCGAGAAGGCCGAAGGCGAAGAAGTCTCTACGAAGTCCAAACCGGCTCAAAAGGCCGAAAAGAAGCCTGCCAAGGCCCCAAAGAAGTCCCCAGTCCCGCATGATTCCCGAAATCCCTTCCGTCCCGGCTCGGGCTACGGCCTTCTGGTGGACATCATCGCCGCCGCAGGCCCCAAGGGCATCGGCAAGGAAGACCTACTCAAGGCCTACTGCAAGGCGACGGGCAAGGATATCGTCCACGCCAAATACGATCTGGCGGTCATCAACTCCGCTTCCGAAACCAGCGAGAAGCGTCATCGCTCCTGTGCCGATGGTTTTACGATCCTCAAGGAGACGGACAACTATCGCATTCGCTTTCGCTAGGCCCACGCAATGGCCGAGAGGGTTATTTGCGCCCTGGGCGTTCACATCGCCATTCGGATGTTTTTGTGGGTCTGGCTGGTCAGCTAGGCGGGGAAGAACACAATGGCAGATGAAATTCCAAAGCCAACCCAGCAGCAGGCGGTCGAATATCTGGTGCGTTTAGGCAAGGCTCTGCATTCCTATGCGTTCCCCCGCAGCCCGCTTGGGTTGTCGAGGAGCCTTCTGCCCCATGAGGAAGCCAGGCTGAAGGAGGAGATCGCTGCTTGTGAAAAGGTGATTTCTACGGCCGCCTGCGACCCTAATCATCGCAATCTACGTGCAGTCCTTGATGTCCGCCGAGACCTGATTCCCGATTCAATGGACATTCGGATTGTGGCTTATATCGCCTGGCACTCTCTGACTGCCGAGCCTGCTGGAACTTCTTTGTCTGTTGTGAGTATTGCTGCAGGTATGGGGTCGGTCGATGACATGATCCAGGCCAGACATGCCATCCGATACATGCTGGTCAGCAGGGCGGGCGTCTTGGTTCTGCATGACCAGACCGACTTGTTTCCTGGTGGAAAACTCGTGCGGTTGCTCTCGGGGGAGAACAAACTCCCCATCTTTTTTTCAGAAGAGACTCTGAAGGAGGAATCCGAGGCAAGTCAGCGTATGAAAGCCGATCAAGCTCTCAAGCCCAAAACATGTCCCCGCCAATCTGAACCAAGTCCTCCAGCCCAGACGCCCTGCGAGACTCCCAACCTGCTGACGGCCAGGGGCATTTTCAATCTTCTGAAGAATGAAGTGATTGCCATCGACGCCCCTCTGCTTCGCTTTTCAGCCCAGATGAGTCTGCACATGCGACGATTGGAACTGATTCGCAAGGGCGTTCGTCCCAGCATCGGTCCAATTGTCACACTTTTGATTGGCTCCAGCGGCAGCGGCAAGACTTGGATGGCGGAGAACTTTGCCAGGATCAGCGGGCTTCCATATGCGGTGGCAGATATGTCATGCGTTAGTCAGACCAGTTATGTGGGGCTTGGGCTTGATGAATGCTTCCTTGGGCTTCTGGCAAACAAAACTAAACCTCAAATTGCCGAAACTGGAATCCTTGTGATGGACGAATTTGACAAGATTTGTTCAAAGGGAAATGGAGGTCATTCATCGGCTGACGCCCAAGGCCGAGGAATTCAATCTGAAATTTTGAAGCCCTGGGATGGATGCCGACTTCCCCTTGGGTCGAGAAGGTCCAATGTGCCATCGTTCGGAGTCATAGACACTTTTCATACATGCTTTGTGGCCTGTGGCGCCTTCGATGGCATTCGGGCACAATTGGCGGAGGGAAATCGCAAGGCTGCGGGGCTGGGCTTTGGGTCGGCTGGAGCCAAGGCTGCAAGGAGTGATATCCGAGACGCCCTTGTGAAATATGGCTTCATGGAGCAGATCGTCAATCGGATCGGGGCGATCATTGTCCTCCCAGATCCGACGCCAGCCCAGATCGTCCGCATCACTACTAATCCTGGGACAGGCCTGCTTGCCCGCCAAAACTCCTTCCTTCAGTCCTTCGGAATGAACCTCGATGTGACGGATGAAGCCATCCAGTACCTTGCCAATTGGGCTTGTGAAATACGTGGATATTCCAGAGCGGTGAAAACCATCCTAGGAACCCTGGTCGAAGGCCATCTCTACGACGAAAAGCCTGGGGATATAAACGTCTGGCTGGCGGATGTGAAGCGGGCAATTAACGAGACCGAAGGGGCTGAAGGGCTTCAGAAATGAGGTATCGCCCCATGGCCACGATGCAGGCTCGAAATTATTTAATGGCGATTTTCGGCGGNNACATGAAAGCCAGGAAGTGCATTGGATTGGGATGCTCATCAGCCAAAATGGCTACGGGGCGGAAGCATTTGGACGGGTTTTCTGCACCAATCGGCGGGTGAGCAAGGAAGCTGGATATTACCCGGTAATATTCCCAAGCTAAATCGTCCCGCAGGTTTCTTGAGACAACAGGCTGATTTGATGATGGCTGATACGGCGATGAACGTTACAAAATATCTCTATTGTTGCATCCTGACGGAGAAATAGACCATGAGCAGAAAGACCAGCGAAATGCAGTTCCTGACAAGGGGCGAGCTAAAAGCCCTTCTGGACAGGCTAAAAATGAAATCCCAAAGGGACTACGCCATGGTTCTCCTGGCCTACAGGCATGGGATGAGGGCTTCGGAGGTATGCAACATTACGATGCAAAACCTCGATCTGGAGGCTGGAAACATCCGCTGCCAGAGGGGAAAGGGCTCGATTTCCAACTGGCAACAACTGGCAAGTGATGAAATCAAGGCCGTAAAGACCTGGCTCCGAAAGCGGCCGAAGGTAGATGCCGACTGTCTCTTTGTCTCCAACCGAGGAACGCCCATGTCTCGGTGCCAGTTCTTCCGCCTGTTCAAAGACCATGCCCATGCAGTGGGGATTCCCGAGGAGAAACAGCACCCCCATGTCCTCAAGCATAGCCTGGGGACGCATCTGGCGAATGCAGGAATGCCAGTCCAGGTTATCCAGGCTCGCTTAGGCCATCGGAATATCCAAAACACGATGGTCTACTTGCAGGTCTCCTCGGGGTTTGTGGACAAGGCGTTCGAGGCCGCCTTGGCCAACGGGGCGGTAGTCTGAGGGGACGCAGGGACTGCTAGGGCATCAGAACAGGCTCCCGAACCTTCCATCGGCCTTGTCATGCAGCTCAATCGCTTCTGCCAGGGAGACCCTAGTTCCCTTCCTCTGGATGACGCTGACCCAGACGCATTGATTCCCGTCACTGCTCTGGTAGCGGACAAGCAAAGCCTCGGTCCTGTCTTCTGGTTTCAACTCCGAAACCTTGATTTCCCCCTCCAGAACCTGTCTGAAGGTATGGTCGTTTGGCCTGGGAGGCAGGTAAGTCCAGACCTCGGCTATCTGGATCACGCCATAGGAGCCCATTTTCAGCATGGTTCCCTTGAGGTTGGCCATGAAAGTCTCCCTGTCCATTCCTGGCGGGACTTGAATCAGGGTTCCTTGGCCGTCCCTTGTGAACAGGAAGTAGAGTTCAACATGGGAGCCATCCTTCACAAACACTCCTCTGGCTCTGCTGAGATACCATTCGCCAAGGCGACGAAGGGAGCCAGCGGGATCGGACTTGTCCCAGGGAGGCATTGGCTTGTGAGATTCCTTTGTCATCGGGGGAGAGAATAGCCGATGAAGTTTTGTGGTCGAGCCGAAATGGCCAAAAGGGAAGACGAGGCTCCTTCAGCCCCGAGACAGATGAGCCCGGGAAATCCCACAGGCGGAAGGGCCCCCATACCTTCTGAAACCATTTTCAGTTTTCGGGGTTTCCTTGGGGGACTGAGCGGCCCGGCCTTTGCCTAAGGGAGCTTTCCCAGATCCACAGGCGGAAGACTGCCTTCTGAATTCTCGAAAAAAGGGCTGGTCGGGGGTTCCCTGGCCGACTAGTCCGTCCCACTTCTCAGCATTTTGGGCCAGGCTACGGTTCCCTTGGCGGGTTTTTCACAGCCCCCAGAAATCCTTTTCTGCCTTCAGCCAGACCCAGCCTGTGAATTTTTCCCGACATTTTCCCCGTTTGGACTTCTGAAGAGAAAACGCCCAGGCCAACAGCATATTTCACAAATTTGGTCGGGAATTTATCCCTGAAAATATTCTGCCCGTTGGAGCTTTTTCCTGTTTTTCCGACTGCCTACGGTTCCCTTTGGCCGACTAGTTCCCCCAGCACTTCTCACGCTCTGCCGATCTTAGCGATCTTTTAACAAGGAATTCTTCTTAAGACCGAAGAAGTACAGGGGAACAAAGGAGAAATCTATGGATATCAATGAAAGATTCAAATTCAACCGCAAAAGAGTCGTAAACGCCAAGGTTAGCCCAGAGGAGTACAAAAGACTCAGGGCGGAGGCTACAGCCCAAGGCGTTCCCCTGGCGTTTCTGATTCGCAAGGGTCTGGCAGGTATAATTAGACCGCCAATGATCTCGACCAGATTGGAAGAGGCCAAGGGATAGAAAATGGCCTCTCCTGGGTAGGGAGAGGCCGAGTAGAAAACCAACGGGAGTCAGCCGTCGCACATATTATACAACGTCGCAACAAAGGCTCCCTGCATCAGGAGAAGAAAATGCAGGAGAAATCAGAATCGTCGGAAACGGAAGAGAAAATAACCAAAGTCAGAGAAGCTCCATGGATTCACCCCGAAGCGGTGGCTGACATGATAAGGAGCAACGAGGCTGAAGAGCGGGACAGGCCAGCATTGATACGACTTTACATCCGTGCCCAGATGAACTTTTTCGGCAAGCCAGGAAAGTCCGGCAAATCCAAAGACTATTGGCCGGATAACCAGACAATCGCCGAATGTCTTGGCGTCCCCGAATATGATGTCCAGAACGCACTTCGTTATTCCGACATTGAAAGAATTGGCGGAGGAAAAGGGCGAGGGCAAGGCAAGCGGTTCAGAATTGTGAAGAAAGAATGGAATCATGGAGGCATGAAGATTGGGCGCATAAAGTCAAATCAACGTGACCAATCTGATTCCGAAAACGTTGAATCTACGTCTGCCCCACGTAACATTGACGTGTGCCAACAATCAAATCAACGTTTGCAACACGTAGAATCAACGTCTGCCACAGCATTGGAAGGTGATGGATTGGAAAAAAGAGGAGTGGAAGGTGAAGGAGGAGGAAGTCTTCGCGCGTATGCGCGAGAACCGAATACCCCTCCTCCTCTTGTTCCACAAGTTTCATTCAAGAAGTTAACAGCCGAAGAGTCCAAAGAGTATCTAAACGATTTTGACTTGATAGATTCCGACAGCCTGCCCCTAGCCTACTATGGGCTGATTGCCGAGGTTTGTGGAGCATCCCTACATGATGGATCGGGGGATGCCGACAAGGCAGCTCTTCTGCTCAAAGGGATTCCCGCCGAATTTCGGCGGCAGGATGTGATTGCTTCTTGGATGATTTGGTATGTATTCCAATTAAGCCCCAAGTGGAACGGAGACACCCATTACCTCACAAGATTTTCCGCCTCATGGGCTACATATAGCGATATGGCTAAAGAAACCCAGAAGGCTATCAACGCCCAAAAGAAAGCCCAGGCTCAAAGGGAGGCCGATGAAAAGGCAAAGGTAGCAACCCAATATTTCATTTCTGAGGTCAGCAAGTCAGCCAAGGCTAAAAAGGCAATGGATGCCGTCATCGAGATGTATGGGTATGAAGCGATGGATGATAATCTGGGGATATTGCATGGAATAGCCTGCGATGAATTAGGGATTGATGCCACCAGCAAGATGAAAGACATCGAAGTGGACGAAATGATTGCCAAGATAAAAGAAGTCGGGAGCGAGGATGTCCATTTTGCAATCGGCAGATGCCAAGTCGAATTTCATAAACGCCGCAAGGAAGAAATGGCAAGAGGGCAGAATGTGGGCAAGTGTTAGGCCTTACGGTCTTCCGCAAGGCCTCGCCTAGGCTCGGGGCTAACCTTGGCCTTGGAAGGCTTCCAGGGGCTTCGTGGGCTGGAAGGATGGCCAAGGCGGAATGGCGACCATGCCGAAGGACGGTTCAACCTGGATTCAGGCGGGCTGAAACCCAAGGAGTCACTCCCGACGACCCTTCCTCGCCTTGTAGATTTCCATGGCTATCGCAAGGTTTTTCAGCCTAGCCGCCTTCTTCTTCTGTTCAGGCGTCTCCTCTATGGCCGGCTCGGGCTTCTTGGCGGAAGGCTTTAGGAGAGCTTTCCTGGCCTTACCGGCTGGAGGAGTCTTGGCGGCGGGCTTGGACGGGAAAGACTTCGACAGGGCTTCCATGACCTCACTTATGTCGTTTGACGCCGAATATGGCGTTGTGGCCATTGCATCCAGAACATCCCGAGGAGGTTTCTTCACAAGATGCAGATAGCTGGTATGGCCAATGCGGACAACCTCGACCATGTAGGGAGTGGGATTGTCGGGAGAAGCGAGCTGCTGCAGATCCCTGACATGCAGAAGCAGATTGAAGGGAAGGTGCGTTATACCATCACGAAAACTGGGCATTTCTTTGTATTTTATCCATCCGCCATTCTTTTCCATTGCTTCAATGAACTTTTCAAAGGCGGGATTGTGCTTCCTTGGCTTCCTTGTAATACTTCCGCCAGCAGAAAGTGGTTTGGATTTCTTTTTGGCATCCATCAATAAATTCTCCGAAGGAAACACACCATGGCTCAACAACACAAAACCAGCCTACGCAGAACACAGATTGAAGTCCAGCTCAGTGCAGCCAACGAGTCCCTAAAAGAAGTGTTTTTTGCCCTCTACTACCGCCACGAATTTGCTAGGCGGAACATGCAGGTCTACAAGGCAGGAAAGAATATCGCCCAAGCCCTTAAAATGCCCGAAGAGAGGCTAAAGACCTTCGTTCAGGACGGAAGGTTTCTCACCGAGGACATCAGGCTCTGGGTTGAGCAAGCGACTGGAACGGATAAAGGGGCAAGACGCAAAGCCCTTCGAGATTATCTCGTCGATTTTGGTGTTCTCCCCATGGTCTGGAACTGGGACGAGAAACGCTCATTTCTACCTAGAAAATACTTTGAGGCGATTGATGAGGAGACTACCTACTACGAAAGTCTGATGGCATTCAAATCACTCATGGGCTTTGAGGGCTATGCGATGTCGGTTCTGAAAATCGGTCATCCCGTCATATTCCCAGTCGTTTCATTGAAGTATGATGCGTTAAACAAAAAGGTGAAAATTGAACAATTGGACCTCGAAGCGGAGAAGGCCCCCATGTTCATGGATTTTTCTGCCCCGAAGACTTCTTTCGACCACTATATGAACCTGATGCTGCTCGACAACGAAGTGTGCAAGCGACGACCTGACATTTTGCGGGAGCCAGAGCCTGAAGAACAGGCTGCTGATTTAGAGGCAGAAGCCGATGAGGGCGAAAAAATGGCCAGGCCAAAGAAAGAGCATAAGATTAAGCGAGTAAAACCCCGTGTTCTCGACAAACATCTTGAGGTGCTTGATGTAGGCAGGCATTGGACGCCAGCAAATACTTTTTATCAGAGAGCAAAACTGTATGCGGCCAGAAAGTTGAAGCGGAAGATGCAGAAGAAGGAAGCCGACCAATACCAGGAGCTGCTTGATGGCAAAATAAAGAAGCCCCTGAGTAAAATCGATGCCGCCAAGTTTGATCTGGCCATCGAAATCAAAGAATGGTTTAGCCAGAGACTCAAATACGCCAAGCGATATGAGATGGCTTATCAAGACATAGTCTAGTCAGTACAAACACTTTATTATCTCGCTGTTGGGCCCTGTTTTCGGGGTCCAACTTTTTTTGTGCCAATTTTTAGCGTGGGGCGAGTGCTACATCGCATCCCCTCGAAGTTTTTCGGCCTGAATAGTCCCCACGCCTGTCTACCTCAAATCGATTTTTCTCCCACAATACCGATGGTGCGTAAGGTAATACCTAACGCACCATAATCGCCGTATCCCTTTCCCTTGCATATATATACAGATGTTTTATGTTGGGATTATCAAAAGGAGAAATACAAGATGAGCACGAATTCAAAGAAGCCCATGGTTGGCAAGATTACGGTTAAGGCCTCGCTGGCCAACAAAACAAAGTCGGTTGGCTCCCCGGAGTCCATACCTGCCACCACCGCCACCGACCCGATCCCCCGCTCCTCTGAATACATGGAAGACGCCAAAGCCTTGATGGCCGCCCTTTGGGCAGTCGAAGGCGGCGAAGCGGATGTTGCCGACCGCCGGGGCGAACTCGTCCACCCCATAATCATGAAGTTGCGTGACGGCCATTATGGAAAAATGGCGAACGGGACCGATCCATTCAGGAAATTGGCTAACGAGCCTGGATGTCCAATATCAGCTAAACAGATTCGGAGGATTTTCAATCGTTGGGATTTCGCAATGACGGTGCATGGCCTTGGCGAGAAGCACCCCAGACTTGGCCCCGCCCTCTATGATGCCACCGCCTGCGAGAAAGACGCCAAGAAACGTCTCATGGTTCTTCGTGAGGCGGAAGCAAACCGCCTGAATCTCGCAGAGACTCGTGTCCTTGCCCGAAAGTCCGCTGGAATCGTCGAGAAGACGAATACTTCCGATCTCCCCATGTGGCAGAAACACCTTCGGGATGTTGCGAGCGAGGCGACAAAGAAACTCTCGCAGGCACGCAAAGACATGCGTGAGGCGAAAGGCCGTCTTGACGATTTAGACCGCCACCATCTGGACGAACTGTTCGCAATTCTTGACCAAATCCGCAGCGAGGCGAGCCATGAATAACACTTTCTCAAAGGCGTTCATCTACTCAGGAACCAAATACTTTATGCTGGACTCCCTCATGGGTCTCCTCCCATCGGAGTTCGGCGATATTTACATGCCTACTTGTGGCCGATTCGATTGGGGGCAGATACTGCGGTTACATGGTGTCGAGCAGCATATCTACGCTTCAGATATCAACCTGTGGCTGGTGATGGCCCATCTCTGTATTCGTGATTTTACGGATGAAGTTATCTCCCTGCTTGAAATCCATCGCCAGAATCATTCTTCCGAATACTACATCCGCATACGTGATTGCTTTAACCGCAACATGCCATTAGCCGAGGCCGCAGCCTCGCTAATTTACATAACCGTAAATTCATACAAGGGCGTCCTTCGTATGTCCTCAGACGGACGATGTACCAACGTCAACGCCAGGACGGGCTTCAAATACAACCCCCTCGCCATCCGCAATCACGCCAGCTTTCTCCGCAACACGACCCTTGTGGCTGAAGATTTCGCTCCAACAGCCCTCAAGGCCAAACCAGGCGATCTGGTGATGTTTGACCCGACTTATCCTGGAACCCAGACGCACGCCTGCCGTTTTTCAACCGCAGACCACATCCGGCTCGGCTATGTCTGCCATATCCTGGACGGGAAGTCCGTCTTGTTCCTTGTGACGGTCCCCGACGACCCCTTTGTCCGCCATATCTACAGGGACTTCTGCATCGAGCCGTATGAGGCCAAGAGGATTCTGGGGCGGTCGAAGAACGGCGGATCTTCCACCGAGCTGCTTGTGACAAATTACTAAACGGATTTTGGCGAAAGCGTGTGCTCTAGCCAAATAAAGAAGCAAAACCCCCGACAACTCGGAGGGTAGTCGATGAAAAGGAGAAACATATGAATAATGAATTCAAAGTAATGGCCTATGAGGTTGGGAGTCTACTCCCAGAAATCGCCAACGGAGAGCACCTCGATTGG
>MTKZ01013950.1_pt1 | contig 34070 bp, 28 predicted proteins | sample 1042781 | NCBI WGS metagenome assembly MTKZ01 (sample SAMN06212207, study PRJNA360539) | anaerobic digester metagenome | biome: Wastewater treatment plant; material: sludge; isolation source: anaerobic digester fed with sludge from wastewater treatment plant | place: Denmark: WWTP Viborg ...
AAGGGATGCCCATCGGGTGTACCAGCTAAAATCCTATGAACTCCCGGTGAGCATCCCTTGTACACCCCTTGTACACGGCCTGAGAGCAGGGCAGAACCAGGGAACGCCTCTGGTGCGTTGAAGTCGGCAAGATTGAGGTTTTGCCTCGATTTTTCCCCTCTTTGTGCCTAAACCCTTGATTTTACCGGTGGAAAGCTCGAGATTCAGCAATCATGCCCTTGGACTCGCTAAACCAAGGCTTTGCCGGGGGCATGGTTTGGGCGGTCAGGCCCGCCCAGGTTCCACTGGAACTTTATTCGAGGAGGGCTGCCCGGGGCTACTTTCTAAATTACCATCCCCTGCTGAAGGCTTTTTCCCGATTAGACACTTCCGGAAGGGCGGCAGGGTTTGGGCAAGGGCCGGTTGCCTTCAGAACTTGTGCGCCCCGTGCGCCCCGAGCAAAAACTCGACTTGCAGCCAGACGGAGTGTTCGGTGCCGAATAAGTTTCCCCGGTCATAGTTATACTGCAGCCGGATTTTGGAAAACTCGCTGGAATAGAAGGTCAGGCCCGGCGAGAGGCGCGTGCGTTCACCCCGGAAAACGTCCTGGGAATCCCCGGCGCCGCGGTTGCCCGTGGCGTATTCGCCGCGCAAGCCTGCAACCCAGCGCGGTTTGAAGCCCCACAGCACCTGTGAGTAAAAGCCCCAATCATGCAGCGTCTCGGCGGGGAGAGCCGGGGCGGGGTCGGCGCCGGCCGCGTAGCGTTGGTAGAGCGCTTCCGTCTGCCAGGAGACAAAGGGAAAGCCCGCCGGGGCCCCGGCGGCCTTCCATTTCCAATAGAGGTCCAGGCCGTAGATTTGCGTGCGAAGGCCGGCGCCGGTCGCATTGGGCCCAAAAGCGGCGGAGAGCCCGGCCGCCAGCGTCTGCTGTTCCGTGAGATCGAATGACGACGCCAACCGAGGGACGTATAGCAGATCGCCCGGGCCGCGCAGGTTTTGTTTGAGGGACGCGCGGCCATGGGGATCCTCAGGGTTGCGGAAGCTGAAGGCGGTTTCCCCCTGCGGATTGAAGACGCCCAGCATCGCCTCGGTGAAAAAGGGCGTGGGCGCGGACCAGGAAACCTGGGCGCCGACGTTGCGCAACCCTTCCGGGCCGAAAGCGCGCGTCAGGATGACCGGGCTGTCCACAAATGCCCATTCGTGCGCATGTTGCGGGTTTTGGCGGCCAAAACCGGCGTAGAATTGGCCCGCTTTGGCTTGCAGCCCGGCCGGCAAGGAGATGGTTTGCAGATAGGCTTCTTCCAGGTCAACGTGGGTTTCATTTTCACCGTCGAGGCTCAGGCAAATGTTGGCGAAGCCCTCGAAGTAAGGGTCCACCACCCCGTCAAAGGCGATGTCGGCAGCGGACAGCGAAAAGCCGCGCTGGTTGGGGTCGTGATGTCCCAGTTGGAGGCAGTCGGCGGGCCTGGAAGCGGTTGAACCGCCGAAGTTTGCCAGCACGTCGAAGCTGATGTCCAAGTGGGCCGAATCGGTGCGGGCGAGGGTCAGCGGATGCGCGGGCGACCAGGCGGCCGGGGGCGTGGATGCTTCCGGCGAGGCCGGAACGCCGGGGGGGCTTTCCTGCGGGGCGGCAACCGGTGCATGCTCGGGGTGTTGTGCGTTGCCTGCGGCGGCCGCCTGCTTTGCCAGGTGATCAAGCCTGCGGGTCAGCGCCTCGATTTGCGCGCGCTGCTCGCGCTGCATGCGCTCGAAGTTTTCCTGCAGTTGCCGCAGTTGTTGCTTCAGTTCTGCCACGCTGTCAGCCGCCTGGGCCAGCAGCGGCTGGCCCCCGCCAAAGGCGAGGAGCGTGAGAAGGATGGCCAGAGCCGGCAGCGCGGCTCGGGGCCGCGGCCGGACAAGATTTTGCCGCCGGGGCCGGGGATGAACTTTAAAGGATGCACTAAACCAAATTGAATACTCCGCTTTCATGTTTACGCTCAAGCTGACGCCGCCGTCTGACCAGCGGCGCATACGGTCTTCCAAGGGGTTTCTAAAACAACGAACCAGTCCTGACGCAGTCAGGCGCAGGGCGGAGCGCGGCCGTGAGGAAAGCGGTAGCGAAAGGCGGCCACCCGGAGGACGCTGGCCCGGGAAACGACCCAATAGCAGCCAGGAAGGATGATCGCGGAAATGGAGGCCAGCGGCGCGGCCGTGATCTGCCCCTGGGCCAGGGAACAGATGAGGCAGAAATGGCTATGCCCGTCTCCATCGTGATGCCGGGCGTGATGCCAGGAGTGATTGCCCGCCGCCGCCGTTGCCGTCAATAGCAACAAGGCGAGCAATCCCGCGAGAGCAGCTCCCGGCCGGCGGTCAAAGCCGCGAATCATTTGTCCTGATAGCACGCCTGTGGCCGCAGTCAATCAGACGCGGCCCGTCCCGGCAAGCGATATTCGGCCGGGTTTCCCTTCGCAAAGCGCGCTTCCGGCGATGCGTGTCCGCATGCGTGAAGGGACCGTGGCGGCGGCCGATTCGGGAATAAATCCATTCGACAAGCCCCGGTATTCCCGCTAGTTTCAGTCCGCCCGATGAAGATACTCTATCTTAACGGCCCGAATCTAAACCTGCTCGGCCAGCGCGAGCCTCAAGTGTATGGACGGGCGACTTTGGCTGAAATTGAGGCCAGGGTTCGTGCCCAGGCGAAAAAACGCAAGGTAGTGGTGGACTTTCGCCAAAGCAACCTGGAGGGCCAGCTTGTGAGTTGGATTCAGGAAGCTAAGGGGAAATGGGATGTCATTGTCCTGAACGCGGCTGCCTACACCCATACCAGCATCGCCCTGCGCGATGCGATTGCGGCGGCGGGCGTCCCCACGATTGAAATCCATTTGTCCAACGTTCATGCCCGGGAAGATTTCCGGCACAAATCGCTGATTGCCCCGGTGTGCCTGGGGCAGATACTGGGTTTTGGCGCCGAATCCTATCTTTTAGCGTTAGAAGCGGCCGTTAACGTTAACAAGAGCTGAGAACACGGCTAAACCGGCCTTTTTTGCCGCGAATTCGAGGGGGTTTTGCCGCACAAAAAAGAGTTGGATTCGATTGTTGACGACTCGCAATGGGGTTTGATACCTTCAATAGCAATCGAAATACGGAACGCAGGGGTTAAGTGCGGATAGTGTAACTCTAATCATAGATGGCTGTGGACCTAAAAGACATCAAATCTATTATTGACCTGATGAGGAAGAACGCCGTGACGGAGTTCGAACTCGAGAAGCAGGATTTCAAGATCAGGCTCAAGCGGGGAGCCAATGGGGGTGGCGCGGCGGCGGCGCATGAAGATACGCCGCTGGTGGCGTATGCCCCTCCCCTTGCGGTTCCACCCCCGGCACCGGTTCCCGCGGCCGCCCCTCCGCCGGCGGCCAGCAACGAATTGGAAATCAAATCCCCCATGATCGGCACCTTCTACCGCGCGCCCTCCCCCGAATCCGCCCCGTATGTCGAAGTCGGCACGGAAGTTGGCCCGGAAACGGTGGTCTGCATCATCGAGGCCATGAAGGTCATGAACGAGATTAAGGCGGAGGCCAAGGGCGTCATCACGCAGGTCATGGTGGAAAACGCCAAGCCGGTGGAATTTGGGCAGGTGCTGTTCAAAATCCGCCCGTCGTGACCGGGTTCCCGTGATTTCAGACCGGGGAGTTCGTCTCTAAGCCCTAACGCTGTATCGTCGCCAGGCATGTTTGAGAAGATTCTAGTCGCCAACCGCGGGGAGATTGCGGTCCGCATTATCCGCGCCTGCAAGGAACTGAACATCCGCACCGTTGCCATTTATTCGGAAGCGGATGCCAATTCCATGCACGTGCAACTGGCTGACGAAGCCATCTGCATTGGCAAGGCGCCCTCCCATGACAGTTATCTGCGGATTGATCGCATTGTCAGCGCCGCCGAAATCACCGACGTGGACGCCATTCACCCCGGCTATCGGTTCCTGGCGGAAAACGCCCATTTCGCCGACGTTTGTGAGAGCTGCAACATTCGGTTCATCGGCCCGNNTTCATCGGCCCGAACTCGCGGGCCATGAATGCCCTGGAGGACAAGGCCGTCAGCCGGGCCCTGGCCAAGAAGGCCGACGTGCCCACCCCGCCCGGCTCGGAAGGGGTCGTCGAAAGCGAACAGGACGCGCTGTCGGTTGCCAAGCGCATCGGCTACCCGGTCATGATCAAGGCGGTGGCGGGGGGCGGCGGCCGGGGAATGCGCGTGGCCCACAACGACATTTCGCTGATCAAGGGCTATCATACCGCGCGCGGCGAGGCGGAAAAGGCGTTCGGGAATTCGGGGGTTTACGTCGAGAAATACATCGAAAATCCCCATCATATTGAATTCCAGATTCTCGGGGATCACAAGGGCCGCATTATTCACCTGGGCGAGCGGGATTGCTCCATACAACGCCGCAACCAAAAGGTCGTCGAGGAATCGCCGTCGCCCCTGCTGGAGAACCCCAAGTTCCGGAAGTTGCGGGACCGCATGGGCCGGGCCGCCATCAAGATCGCGGAGGCGGCCAATTATACCAACGCCGGGACGGTCGAGTTTATTGTGGATAACGATGGCCGGTTCTACTTTCTCGAGGTCAACAAGCGCATCCAGGTCGAACACCCGGTGACCGAGGAAGTCACCGGCATTGACCTGGTGCGCTATCAAATCATGCTCGCGATGGGGGAGCCCCTGCGCCACTCCCAGAGTGACATTCAGCTCAAGGGCCACGCCATCGAATGCCGGATCAACGCCGAAGACCCCTTCGATAACTTCCGCCCCAGCCCGGGGCGGATTGAGATGTATTACCAGCCCGGCGGCCGCGGGGTCCGCGTGGATTCCCACGCCTACGCCGGCTATACCATTCCGTCCGCCTACGACTCCATGATCGCCAAGCTGGTCACCTATGGCCGCGACCGACGCGAAACCATGAACAAGATGAGCCGGGCGCTGGCCGAGTACATGATCACCGGGGTCAAGACGACGATTTCCTTCCAGCAGGCCATCCTGCAGGATCCCAACTTTCGCCGCGGCGCCTATTCCACTTCGTTTATCGAGCAACTTCTCAGCGGCGCCCGCCGCGAGTTGCTGGAAGAGAAAGCCTAGCCCATCGGCGGCACCACGCTGTCATAGCTCAGCGGCGGGACCACGCGCCCGTCGCCGGTCTTGATGGCGCGGGTCTTGGGGTCGAAGAACAGCGTCAATCCCAGCCGCTCGGACATTTCCGCCAGGCACAACACGGTTTGGGCCCGAATGGCCAGCTCGACGTTGGCCACCGGCTGCTTGCCGCTGCGGATGCAGTCAAAGAAGTCCTTTTCCAGCCGTTCGATGCGTTCCGTCGGCTGCGGGTCGGTAAATTCCTCGGCCTCCAGTTCGTCCGTAAAGATGGCCTCCGGCTTCAGCTCGACCCGGTTCTGGCTCGACGCGAAGTGCAAGGTGGCCTTGCGCCCGCGCAACACTTCGGGCAGGCCCTGCTCGTTGACCGTCGTGCCCACGACCGCCAGCGTCAGCCCGCTCGGGAACTCCGCCAGCAGGTGCGTCGTGTCGGTAATCTCGCGGTCGGTGGAAACCTTGCGCGTGCCGGTGGCGGCGACGCGGCGCGGGAATTCGGGGTCGCCGGTTGCCAGCATCAGCGGCTGAAACCGGTGCGGCAGGAGATTGCCGATAATTCCCGAATTGTAGGCGTAATATTTGTGCCAGCTAAAATAATGCTCGGGGTTGAAAGGGATTTTCGGGGTTTTCCCCAACCAGCGTTCCCAGTCAATGTTCTGCTCATTCATGCCGGGATCAATGGGGAACGTCCATTCGCTGTTATTCTTGTTGTTGCGGCAATAGGAGCCCTGCCCCCAGACTAACGGCCCCAGTTTGCCGGCCTTGACCCACTCCGCCGCCTTATGCCACTTGGCGTCCATGCAGCCCTGCGACCCGATGACGTACGTTTTGCCCGTTTTCTTGACAGCGTCATAAACCTCGAACGCCTCGGCCAGGTAGCGCGTCATGGGCTTCTCGCAGAACACGTGCTTCCCTGCTTCCAACGCGTCAATGCTGACCTGTGCGTGCCACGGGTCCGTTGGCGCCGCCACGATGGCGTCAATATCCTTGCGCTCCAGCAGCTTGCGATGGTCTTTATAGGCGCTGCTCTCACTCACGCCGATCGCGTTCCGGGCCATGTCCAGGTGCCGTTGATAAACGTCGCACACCGCCACCTGGGCGATGTTGTTGTCTTGGGCATATTTTTTCTCAATGGTGATGTGCATCATCCCCTGCTTGCCCGTGCCGATATAGGCCACGTTAATGCGGTCATTGGCTCCCAGAACGCGCCCCGGGGCGGGGGCCTGGCTCTGGCCATAGACCGGGGTCTTGAACAAGTTGGCGGTGCTCACCACCGCCGCCGCAGTGGCAGCTTTCTTGATGAAGGTGCGGCGGGATTCTCCGGGATTCGCAGTTTGGTTCGGCGTCGAGTTCATAGAATAAGTCAATAGTCAAGCTCTAGCAGCCATCAGGCTTATTACAACTCTGACGAAATGGCAATACCCATATTCATCTCTTTTTCAGCGGGCATGGCGCTTCGTTGCGTTGCCAAAGCACGCCGAGGCGGCCAGCATCCGGGCGCGGGCGCGCCTCACTTTTTGCCGCCCTCCCGCCCTCCCCTTTTTCGCCGGGCTGCCGGGGCCGTTGAAACGGAGGGCCGCCGGGCCCGGGGATGGGCTGAACCGCGCCGGTGAACGCAGTGATTCCGGCGGATTCCAATCGGGCCGCTTACCGTGCCTGGCGCACGCGGATGGTGTATTTCTTCGCGAGATTGTTCATGGAGGTGAACTTGACATCCTCCGTGCCGTTCTCGGTCAGAATCACCATGACGAAGGGCGTTTCGTCGCCGGTGGAAAAGGCGTTCTGATCCTTGAAGACGCAGTTGGCCTGGACCTCAATGCGGCGGTTCTCGCGGTTGCGCAGGTGGGCGACAATCTCCAGCCGGCCATCCGGCAGCGTTCGCTCCTGCAAGCCGCTGCACGTCACCGAGCGCCGGACCGCGGGATCCATCAGGATCACCGGTTCCTTGCTCTCGTAAGCGGGCGTTTTGGAGGTTTGCGGCAGATACGGCCCTTTATCGTAGGTGCGGCAGCCGGCGGCCAGCAGCACGAGGCTGCCCGCGGCGAGGAGTAATGGGAATGCTCTTTTCATAAAGTTTGCGGCGTAATGGAAGCATCGCTTACGAAGACGACCTTGTCCCGGTCCGTCGTCGCGATGTTGAGGGTGATGGTTTTGGTCAGGTTCGATTGAACCTGGCCGGCGGAATCGAGGAATTGGAGGGTGGCGACATGTTGCCCCACGGGCAGCGGCAGGCAGGCGAAGCTCAGGTAGCGCGGCAGGTTATCCCAGGCCCGCGTATCCGCCTTCGGCACGGTCGCCGCCGAAACCAGCGTAGTCGCCAGCCCGGCCAGCGCAATCCCCAGGCCGACTTGCTGCGTCGTCCGGTCGCGGCTGGCCACCGCGGTGGTGATGCCGCCCAGCATCGCCACCGATCCGGCGGCGTCCGTGGCGGACTTGAACACGGCTTTGTTGCCGAGGATGTGGTCCATCACGCGCCCCCCGCGCGTGGTGGCCTGGAACCCGACATCGTCCGTGGGAGCAATCGGGATTTGCCGGGCGTCCACCTTCAGCATCGCGGACGCCACGGGCGAAGCCGGCGTGTTGAAGCGAAGCTCCTGCTGGTATTGGCCGGTTGCGTACTTGGTCGGGCCCGGGCCGAACTCGACAAAAAACAGCACATTGGCCTCAGGCCGGGCGGGCGGCAGTTTGATTCCCTTGGCGTTAGCCTGCGCCCGCTGGAACGCATCCGAGCCGTCCCCGCCCAGCTTGGCCGTGGCCAGGCCATCCAGGTAGTCCGGCAGCACCCAGTCGCCGGCATATTCCTGCAGCGCGGCGTCGCTGTCCTCGAACTCCGCGCTGCGGAAGCAGGCGCGGGCGTTGTCGCGTTCGCCGTCCATCCAGTAAAGTATGCCGCGATAGATATAGGCCATAGACCGCTCGTACGGCTCGCCGATGAAGGTTTTCCGGGCCTCCGCCCGAAAGTAGCTGCGCGCTTTCTTTGCATCCGGGTCCTTGCCGTAAATGCCGCCCAGCGTCAGCAGGACTTCATCCAGGTTCTGCTTGGCGAGGTCGAACTTCCCCTGCCGCATCGCCGCCGCCGCCAGCCGGTATTGCCAGATCAAGCGGTCGCGCGCCGGGCCGCTGGCAATGGCTCGGGGCGCATCCACCAGAATGTCGCCCGTCAGCGGCGGCACTGCCGGCTTCCGGCTCGTCGCGCAGCCGGCCAGGCTTGCCGCCAGGGCCAGCAGCACCGGCTGCCAGAGGAGTTTCATCACTGCGCCCCCTCTCGCTGCCTAGCGGTAGGCAGCGTCTTCCAGCCCCTGCTTCTTCAATTCGGCCATGTCCTCCCACACGATGGCGCTGGTCCGCGCGTCAATCAGGTGGAAGTTGTAAAGAATGTAGTCGCTCGTGCCGGCCTTGGTGCGGGTGGAAAGCCCCTGCAGCGAACCGGTCAGGAAGTAATCCGCGCCCTTGAACTCCTGCACGCTGGGATCAGAACTGGCAGTGACTTGCCCTTCGCGCTTGCGGTTGCGCTCCTTTTCCAGCTCTTCCATCTGGTGGCGCGCCAGGAAGACCACCCGCCCCTGCGCCTTCGAGTTCAGTTGCGCCCGGATGCGCGTCAGGAAAATGTCCTTGTTAATGGGAAAGCGGGTCTGGTTATCCACGGGATTGATCACGATGGACGGCGGCGTGGCCGCATTGGCGATCTGGGGGATGCCCAGGATGCTCCGGGACATCTTGTCGGCCACCATCACCAAATCCTGCGATTCCACCCCGGTGCCCGCCACAAACCCCTGTTCGTCGGCGTTCATGTGCGTCACCGGCACGCCGGAAGGATTCTTCACGCCGCTGGAGGCGCAACCGGCGGCCAACACCGCCATCATCACGCCGCAAACCGATGCTGTCATTCGAGTTATTACTATTTTCATAAGCTAATGAGTTTAATTCAGTTCCTAAAAAGTCAGTGCACCCGCCGCGCCCGGGGCGTTGGAATCCGGCGGCAAGGCCGTTGCGCGGCTGCGCCAGCCTGTCCGCGCCTATTTCGATCAATTAGGATCTGCCTGTTCATGGCCTTACCTTCACTTTGACGCCAAGCCTACACTTTTATTCGCGGCCGCGCCACTCCCAAATTCAAACTCTGTCAGCTTCCGACTCTTCTCCATTTATGGCCGAAAATAACGAGAACGGCACCTGCGCTCAGGATGGGCTTGAGCGCAGCCTCGCCTTCGGTCTGCACTTCCCTGCCGGAAAGCAGGGGCGGCTCCCGGCTTTTTGGCGGCGGCCGCTTTTATTCTTATCTTCCGCGTGGGAAAGGTTTAAGCTGGGGCGCAAGATCAAGACCACGAAGCAAACCAGCTTATTGATTGGCGCGGCCGCTATTTTACTCGCGACGCTGGCGGTGTATTGGCCGGCGGTGCAGGCGGGTTTTATCTGGGATGATGACGACATCCTGACGGCCAATCCGTTAATCCACGCGCCGGATGGGCTGTGGCATATCTGGAGCGGAGGGAAGTTCTACGACTATTGGCCACTGACGCTGACATCGTTCTGGCTGGAATGGCGGCTCTGGGGGCTCCAAGCCACGGGGTATCATGTCACCAACATCCTGCTCCACGCCGGGGCGGCCATTCTGCTCTGGCGGGCGCTACGCCACCTGAACATCCCGGGGGCCTGGCTGGCCGCGCTCCTTTTTGCCATCCACCCGATCAACGTCCAGTCGGTCGCGTGGATCACGGAGCGCAAGAACACGTTGTCACTGTTCTTCTTCGGCCTGGCGCTGGTGGCCTATTTGCGTTCTGAACAGGCGCGGCGGGATGCGGAAATGCGAGCGCGGAAAACCCGGAGGCCGAAGGGAAAAAGCCCGCCGAACCGGGCGGCGCCATTCAACGCGGAAACGTTCTGGTACTGGACCTCGTTCATCGCCTTTGTGCTGGCGTTGCTCAGTAAAACCTCCGTCGTGCTGCTGCCCGTCGTGCTGCTGCTATGCGCCTGGTGGCGAAGCAGCGCGGACGGCCAGCCGCTGACGAAGGGGGATGTCGGGCGCACGCTGCCCTTCTTTGCCGCCGGGCTGGTGCTGGCGCTGGTGACAATCTGGTTTCAATACGAGCGCAGCATCGGATCGGATGTGGTCGCGGCGGGCGATTTCCGGTCGCGGCTGGTGGGGGCGGGCATGGCCGGGTGGTTTTACCTGGCGCGGATCGTGTTTCCCCGCAACCCGATGTTTGTGTATCCGCGCTGGAATTTTTCTCCCGCCGAGGTCGTGAATTATCTGCCCGGCGTTTTGCTGTTGGGAATCTGGGGGTTGAGCTGGTGGCATCGCCGCCGCTGGGGGCGGGCGCCGTTTTTCGCCCTGACCTATTTTCTGGCCATGCTTTTCCCCGTGCTGGGCTTCTTCAAGATTTATTTCCAGAAGTATTCGTTCGTATCCGATCACTGGGTTTACCCGGCCATGATTGGGATGATCGCACTGGTGACGGGCGTCGGCGCGTGGCTGGCGCAAAAACTGGCCGCGACGGCGCGCCCGGCGCGCGGGCGGCTGGCAAAGGCTCTGGGCGTGGCCGGGGCCGCGAGCGCAATCGCGGTGCTGGGGCCGTTGACGTGGGCGCAATGCGGGATTTACCAGGACGAAGAAACGCTTTGGCGCGCCACGCTCAAACGCAATCCCCGCTGCTGGCTGGCGCACCATAACCTGGCCTGCCTGATCCTGGAAAAATGCCGGCCGGAACTGTCGGCCAACGCCAGCGCCCCCAACCCCGCTTCCCCAGGCCCCGAGCTGACGGATCAACTCCGCACGGCGCTGTTTCACGAGCAGGCGGCACTGGCCTGGAAACCGGACCACGCAGCGGCGGCGTATGGCGCGGGACACGCTTTAGTCCTGCTGAACCAGCCGGAGGAAGCCATCCCGCTCTTGCGCCGGGCCCTTGAACTGCAGCCGGACATGGTGACGGCGCTCGATGGGCTGGCCTGGCTGCTGGCGACACATGAGAACGCGGACAGCCGGGACGGCGCGGAAGCCGTGCGCCTGGCCCGGCGCGCCGTGGAACTGACCGGCGAACAGGATGCGCGGCTCCTCGAAACCCTGGCTGTGGCCAGCGCCGAGGCGGGCGATTTTCCCGCCGCCGTCCAAGCCGCCCACAAGGCGCTCAAGCTGGCCCTGGCGTCGGAGAACCAGGCCCTGGCGGGAACCCTGGCCGCGCAGTTGCGCCTCTTCCAGGCCGGCCGCCCCCTGCGCGACCGCCAGCCGGAGCCGTCCCGGCCATGACTTGCGCCCGCCCGGCTGCCATCGCGCGCGGGCGGCCGCGCAATAAGATTCCTTGCACCCGGGCGCCAAGTCGTGTATTTAACCTTCGGCAAACGGTTGGCCGCAAGGCTGTTAACAAACGAACAGACGAATCACGATGACAATGAACATCTGCAATCGCCGTGTATTTCTTGGGCGTACGGTTATTTCCGGGGTTGGGGCCATGCTGGCGCCGGGCTCGCTGGCCCGGGCGGCGGCGCCGGGGCGGCGGCGCCGGACCAAACCGGGCACGCCGCGGGCGGAGAAGCTGGGCTGGCGGCTGAGTTGCCAGCTTTACACCTTCCGCGACCGCAGCTTTTACGAGGCGCTGGAAGTCCTGGCGGAGATGGGCTTGCGCCGGGTGGAACCGGCGTTCTTCCTGCCCTTGAGCAAGGAACGGCCGGACCTGAAAACCAGCGAGAACCTGTCCCCGGCGCAGCGGCGCGAAATGAAGGAGCGCATGCGGGACCTGGGCTTCACCATGCCCACCTACTACGCCCCGCTCGAAAAGGATACCAGCGAGTACCGCAAGGTCTATGATTTCGCGAAGGAAATGGGCGTCGAGACGCTGATCGCCGAACCGCCGGCGGAAAACTTTGGCGCGCTGGACAAGCTCTGCCAGGAATACAAGATCAACCTGGCGGTGCATAACCACCCGGAAGGCCCCAACTCGAAATACTGGAACCCCGACGCCGTGCTCAAAGCTTGCGCCGGCCACAGCGCGCGCATCGGCGCCTGCCCCGACACCGGCCACTGGGTGCGCTCGGGGCTGGACACGCTGGCGAGCCTGCGGAAATACGAACGGCGAATCCTCGTCCTGCACCTGAAGGACGCCGCGGAATCCGGCCGGCGCGACAGCCGGGACGTGCCCCTCGGCACCGGGCAGGCCCAATATGCCGCCCTCCTGCGGCAGATGTATGACTGGAAATGGCGCGGGGTGATGTCCATCGAATATGAGCACCTCTCGCCGCAACTGGTCCAGGACGTCGCCCAGTGCGTCAAGTTTGTGGAAGATTTTGCCGCCGGGGTGAACCGGCACCCGAGTTTATGATTACGTGGGAACCTCTGATTACTGTTGGCATCTACAGCCGCGAGCCGGAAGCGCGCGGCTGCCTGAACGGCCGCTTCCTCCTCCCGGACAAGACGGCGGTGAGCGGAGAATTCTCCGCCCGCCCCGGCGAGGGCCAACTGGTGCTGCGGGCCGGTGACGGCCGCGAACTCGCGCGCGGGCCGGAGATCCGGCTCACCCCGGAAGGCGACGCCACGTTCACCCTGCGGGATGTCACGATCGGGATCAACTTTCACTGGGAACGAAAGGAGGACGAAACGTTCGAAGGCGCGCTGCGGCTCCTGCTCAACGCCGACGGCACGGTGACGGCGATCAACGAGGCCGGGGTCGAGCAATACCTCAAAAGCGTCATCGCGTCGGAAATGAGCGCCACGGCGCCGCTGGAGCTGTTGCGCGCACACGCCATCACCTCGCGGAGCTGGCTCGTCGCCATGCTCGAACGGCAGAAGCTGACCGGCAAGACCAGCGGCCCGGCGCGCCAGGGGCAGGAAACCGCGGAAGAAATTGTCCGCTGGTACACCCGGGAAGATCACCGTTTCTTTGATGTGTGCGCCGATGACCACTGCCAGCGCTACCACGGGCTCACCAAAATCATTTCGCCCAAGGCCATCGAGGCGGTGCGGGATACCCGGGGCGTGTTCCTGGTTCACGGCGGCGAGATTTGCGATGCGCGCTACGCCAAGTCATGCGGCGGGCGCAGCGAGCTGTTTTCCTCCGCGTGGGAGGGGATAGATGTGCCGTACCTGGCAAGCGTATCCGATGCGGCGGTGGAACACCCGCCGATCACCTCGGAAGCCGCCGCGGAGCAGTGGATATGCTCCAGCCCGGAAGCCTACTGCAATACGACCGACGGAGACATTCTCCGGCAGGTGCTGCCGACGTTCGACCAGGAGACCACGGACTTCTACCGCTGGACGGTCAGCTATACGCAGGAGGAACTCAGCGCGATCCTGCGCAAGCGGTCGGGCCTGGACTTCGGCGTGATCCAGCGGCTGGAACCGCTGCAGCGCGGGCCGTCGGGCCGCATCGTGCGGCTGCGCATTGTCGGCTCCCAGCGGACGGTGGTGGTGGGCAAGGAATTGGAAATCCGCCGCTGGCTGAGCCCCTCGCACCTGTACAGCAGCGCGTTTGTGGTGCAACCCGAGGGCGCGGCCGGCGCGGCGCCGGCGCGGTTCACCCTGCGCGGCGCCGGGTGGGGGCACGGGGTGGGCTTTTGCCAGATTGGCGCGGCCGTCATGGCCTCCCGGGGCATCCCGGCCGAGCAGATCGTGAAGCACTACTTCCGCGGCGCGGAATTGCAGAAACTCTACTAACGGATAATCCCTCCGCCTTGCCACCGCCGCCGTCGGCCCGCCGCCCAGGCGCGGCCGGCGCGGCAACCGATGCCAACCCCCAAAACGTATGCCTCATCTCTGTGTTCTCCTGCTGCTCCTCGCGGCTGGCCTGGCAAACGCCCCGGCCGCGGAAATCTTCCTGCGCGCCAGCCAGATCGGCTACCGGACGCGCGACACGAAACTCGGGGTGGCCTTTGCCAAAGCGCCGCTCCCGGCCGCCTTCACAGTGGCGGAAGCGGACACCGGAAAAGCCCGGTTCACCGGTTCGGCCCGGCCCATCACCGGCGTGCGATGGGGCCAGTTTGAGCACCATGCGGAGCTGGACTTCACCGCCTTGCGGACGCCGGGCCGTTATGTGCTGCGCGTGGGCGAAGCGCAATCACTGCCGTTTACCCTCGGCGCGGCGGCCTACCACGAGCTGCCCGATCAACTGCTCGAGTTTATGCGCCAGCAACGCTGCGGCTACAACCCCTGGCTGGACGCGGTGTGCCACCCGTTTGACGGCCGCACGGCGTACGGCCCCCTCACCAACGGCATCTACCTCGACGCCCGGGGCGGCTGGCATGACGCGGCGGATTTGCTGAAATACCTGCTCACCTCCGGCAACGCCACCGCGCAAATGCTGCTCGCGTACGAGCTGGCCGAAGACCGCCAGCTCTTCGCGGACAAGGTCAACGCGCTGGGCCAGCCCTATCCCAACGGCCTGCCCGACGTGCTCGACGAAGCCCGCTGGGGGCTGGAGTGGATGCTCAAACTGCATCCGGCGCCCGACCAGCTCTACCACCAAGTGGCCGATGACCGCGATCACGCCGGCCGCCGCCTGCCGCAAAACGAGATTGCCGACTATGGCTGGGGCAAGGGCGGCCCGCGCGTGGTCTATTTCGCCGACGGCCAGCCGCAGGGACTGCGCCAATACCAGAGCGCCTCCACGGGCGTGGCCAACCTGGCCGGCCGCTACGCGGCAGCCATGAGCCTGGCTTACCATATCTGGCGAAACGATCCGCGCCACCGGCCCTTCGCCGAACGCTGCCTGCAGGCGGGCAAAGAAGTGTATGAGCTGGGCCGCGCCCGCGAAGGCGTCCAGCAGGGCAATTCCTACAGCGCCCCCTATCGCTATGAAGAAACCACCTGGGCCGACGACATGGAATGGGGCGCGGCGGAACTGTTCCGCGCCACGCGCGAACCGCGCTATCTCGAAGACGCCCGGCGCTACGCCCGGCTGGCCGCCGCGGAATCCTGGATGGGCCAAGAGCAGACCGGCCATTACCAGTATTTCCCCTTCCTGAACGCCGGCCACTTCCGGCTTTACGGGCTGGTGGATCGCCCCTTCCGGAAAATGCTCGCGGGGTACTACCGCGAGGGCATCGAGCGCTGCGAGCGCATGGGCCGGCAAAACCCCTACCGCATCGGCGTGCCGTTCATCTGGTGCTCGGCCAACCTCACCGTCGCCCTGGCCACCCAATGCCTGCTGTATGAGCGGATGACCGGGGACCAGACGTATCGCCGCTTCGCGGCCCAGCAACGCGACTGGCTGCTGGGACGCAATCCCTGGGGCTACACACTGTTCACCGGGATCGGCAGCGTCTATCCCAAAGACCCGCACCTGATGACCATGCAATTAACCGGGCGCCCGATCCGGGGCGGGCTGGTGGACGGGCCGGTGTACGAACGCATCTTCCGATCGCTGAAAGGCGTGGCCATCACCGAACCCGACCCGCTGGCCGCCTTCCAGGGCCCGGCGGTCTATCACGACGACGTGCAGGATTACTCTTCCAATGAGCCGATCATGGACGGCACCGCCGCCGCCATCCTGCTTTGGGCGCTGTCCAGCCACTCCCATCTATGACGCAACTTTGGCACCTGCCGGTGCTATTTNNTGGTGGCGGGCTTTGTGGATTCGATCGCCGGGGGCGGCGGGCTGATTACGCTGCCGGCGCTGCTCAGTTGCGGTCTGAGCCCGCGCCATGCCCTGGGCACGAGCAAGCTGCAGGCGGCTTTCGGTTCCGCGGGCGCGTCCTGGTACTATGAGCGGGCGGGAACCGTGGCCTTCAAGGAATGCACCCGCGGATTTCTGTTCACGTTCGTGGGCGGAGCCTGCGGCACGTTGGTGGTGCGCCAGATTGACCCCTCCTTTCTCCGGCGCGGCATCCCCATCCTGCTTTTCAGCGTCGCCCTGTATGTCCTGTTCAAGCCCAACCTCGGACTCGGCGACCGCCCGGCGCGCTTCCGGCGCGAACGCTTCGATTTCTTCTTCGGGCTGTTGATGGGCTTCTATGACGGCTTCTTCGGCCCGGGCACCGGCACGTTCTGGACGATGGCCTTCATGCTCGGGCTGGGCTTCAACATGCGGCGGGCCACCGGCCACGCCAAAGTCATGAACTTTGCCAGCAACATCAGCTCGCTCCTGCTCTTCCTGCCGGGCGGCTATGTCAATTACGCCGCCGGGCTGACGATGGGCGCCGGCCAGATAATCGGCGCGCGGATCGGCGCGCGCATGGTCATCAAGCGGGGCGTGAAAATCATCCGCCCCATTTTCGTCTCGGTCGTCCTGCTGCTCACCCTGAAACTGCTCTATGATGCCTACAGCCGGCCCCTCATCGAGGAACTGCACCGGCTCTGATCGGCGCCCGACTGTTTTAGACGCGTTTGACGGCGGGCGCCCCCCGGGCCTGGTCATCCTCGCAAAGCCTTGCCCTCGCAATCCGGGATTGGCGAACGCTCCAAATCTGTCATAGTATCCGCAGCTATGGCCGCAAAGACGCCTTCCGCATCCGCGACGCCGGGCGATCCCGGAGCTTCCGGGCTGTGGCCAGGCCGGTTGGCGGCGGGCGGCTCGCCTTTCGACGGAATCACCGCCCGGAGTCCCCGGCCCGACCTGGAAGCCTTCCTGGCCTCGCCGGCCGTCCGTGAGCTGGCGCAACAAATCTGCGAAATTGGCCGCCGCATGTGGCAGCGCGCCTACGTGGACGGCAACGGCGGCAATCTCGCCCTCCGCGTGGGGCCGGACCTGGCGCTATGCACGCCCACGCAGATCTCCAAAGGATTCATGCGCCCGGAGGACTTGTGCCTGGTGGATCTGGCGGGAAACCAACTCGCGGGCGCCCGAAAACGCACCAGCGAAATCCTGATGCATCTCCAGATCATGCAGCGCCAGCCGCGCGCGGTTGCCTCGGTGCATTGTCATCCGCCGTACAGCACCGGGTTCGCCATCGCCGGAGTCCAGCCGCCCACCTGCCTGACCTCGGAGTTCGAGCTCACCATCTCGCTGGCGACGGCGCCCTATCGCACCCCCGGCACTCCCGAACTGGGCCGGTTCGTCGCCGACCTCGTGGACCAGCATAACACCATCCTTATGGCCAATCATGGCGTGGTCGCCTGGAGCCATCGGAGTGTTGAGGACGCTTATTTCAAGATCGAAACCCTCGAAGCCTACTGCCATACGGTGCTGATCGCCTCGCAACTGGGGAAACCGCTCAAGCGGATAACCCCGGCCCAACTCCAGGAATTGCTCAAGCTCAAGCAGCGCCAGGGCATTCCCGACCCGCGCTACGGCCTCGAGCGATGCGAACGGTGCAACAGCGCCGAATGGCGTCCGGGCGTGACCTGTGCCGCCGCCCATTGCGCTGCCTCGCCGCCGGCCAGCCCCGTCCGCGGCCGCGAGCTCGACGAGGCGCTGGTTCAGGCGGTCGCCGACCAGATCAGGGCGAGGACCATGATCTGATCAAGCCGAAGAAGGTGTAGGGATCCACCACCACCACTGGCGCGCTGGGATGCTTCTCGCGCAGGAGCCGGGATACCTCCACATGCCACGCCGGCGGTTTCAGGATCGTCCGCGCCCACAGGAAGCACGGTCCATTCGTCGCGGCGGCTGACTGACTTGCCATGTAGGCGGCGGTGGCTTCCGCTGAGTCGGGCATGTCCCACTCCCGGATCGTCGGCACGCCGGCGATGACCCGCGGGGCCAGGTCGAAGTGATTGCCGCAGCCGTCGGGGCTGAAGCGTTTGTAGGCCGCGAACTCCTCCTCCGTCGAAGCCCCGGCGGACCCGTCCAGCATGAAGCCGGTGATGCTCATGTCCCATCGCTGGTAGTAGCGTGTGCAATGCGCCGTCCAGAGTTCGAGTGCGGGCGGCAGCTTGGAATCGGGCCGGTGCGTCAAGGCGCGCGGATTCAGGTAGCCCGCGCCCGAATCGCCCGCGATGAAGAAGTCGTTGGTGGTCGCGTGGCGATAGGCATAGACCAGCGCCTGAGGCGAGCGGTCGGCCAGGTTCGGATCGAAGGCCCAGCCCAGCGGCACCCGGCCCCGCTGCGGGTCGGAGAAGAACGCCGCCACCGCCTTGTAGAGCCACGAGGGCGAGTCGTAGTCGCCGACGTAATAGCCCACGTAGAGCCTGGGCGCCACCTTGCCTTCGGCTGTCAGGTAGCCGGCCTTCCGCCAGTCCGGGGCGGCCGGTTTCGCATTGGGCTGCGGATAACGGTCCTTAAGGGGGTAGTGCGTGCAGAAAGAGGCATTGGCGATACAACCGGCGCCGATAGCGTCCGCTTCCATATAGCCATTGTATTGGGAGATCACCCGCGCGAACTCCCATTCCGTCGGCACACCGCCGTGCTTCCCGCCCGCACCGGGATGGTCGGTGTACTTAAAGGCCCACGGCGTAAAGCCGCCCACCTTGATCATGCTCTTCGGTGCCTTGCGGTTCAGCGCGGCCAGCATTTGCAGGAAGGTTGCCCGGTCCAGGCCGAGGCTCTGGCCCGGGTCATCCACCGGCGTTTCGTCCCCCCATGTCGCGAGGTCGAAGAAGAACGCCCGGCGCGCGATGAAGTAATCGTGGTTGGGCAGCGTGTGCAAGTCCGACTGGCTCCCCCGGGCGCACTTCATCCAATAGGAATCAATGTAATAGGCCGCAAAGCGCGGATCGCACTTGCCGGAGTCTATGTACTGCCGCATGGCCCACTGGTAGGCGTCAATCTTGGCGCTGCCGGACGAAGGCGAGTTCAGATCGGGGATCTGCCCTTTGCCAGTGAACCTGGGAGTGCCGTCCCGATTCAGCAGCCAGAGCCGGACCGGCAGGCCCAGCTTTCGGGTCAGCAGGGTGAACATCGAGTTGGTGNNGTCGTCGCACCCGGCGGCTGTGGAAGCGAGACAGGAGGTCGCGGGGACTGCCGGATCATAGACCGCCAGCCCCTTGAAGTCTTTCCGGAACGCGCGCACCACCTCCTCGACTGAGCTGAGAGTGACCACCTCGGCCTTCTTGAGCCAGCCGTCCTCGCCGCGCAGCCAGTCCAGCCAGAACTGGTCCGTCTCGACTCCAAACCCGGCGCAGTATAACACGTAGAGCCGCGGCTTGTCGCGGTTCGCCAGCCCCTGCGCCGCGGCCAGCACATGCATGGTGTCCCAGAGTTGCGCAACCTGGTTGGTGTCGCGCAGGTCGAGCTTCCGAAGCGCCCGCGCATCGAAGACGTGGATCCTGCGCGGCCCGGTTTCCTCCCTCGCGGCGGTGGCCGGAGCGGCGCACACCGCGGCTGCCGCGAACACAACTGAAGCAAGGATGCACAGAGTTACAAGCAATCGCACACGGCATTGAACGCCGCAAGGACGGCAGGGTTCAATCCAAAACAACCACAACCTCCCGGATGGAAAAGCCCACCGCCAGCACGTGAACCCATGGCAGGAGGGCCGGGAGCTTGCTCCGTGGCGGCTGGACGCCAAGCCAATTCAGGCCGCAACGATGCAGATGTGCGGCCGCGTCCCCCTCACCCCAGCCCTCTCCCGCGGGGAGAGGGAGCATCATCGCCCGCGCTGGAAGAGGCTCGCCGGTCGGCGTGGTCGAATCGGTTTCACTTCGTTTCTTCGTTAATCATTATAGACGGGTGATTCACCTCCGGTAGCTTTGCATCCCGTGTTGCCACGGCGCAGTCGCTTCCGGTTGCAGGCGGATGAACGTTCTGGTTGGCGAGGAGACTCTTCCCCCGCGGTATGTGCACCTTCGCAGACGCACGAGCGCTGGTTGGCAGTTGGCTCTATGTGGCGGCAGCGCCGCCGGCTCCTCTGGCAACGACAGACATCCTAACCCGGCTACAAGGCGGTCCTCCGCCGCCCCAGCAAGTCTCATTATGACTCTCCCAACGACCCCGCCGGGTGAGGGCACCCGGCCTACATCCCGCACGAAACCGCCATGGTGTAGGCCGGGTGCCCTCATCCGGCGTCACGATCTGGTCCATAAGGCGATTTGCTGCCTCAAGCACTCGCTCCGGCCGCCCCGATTCGCCACAGCCTGCCCTGTTGCCACCCGCTTACCAGCGCCTTATCCCCCTCTAAACCCCTTGTATACCCCCTGTATACCCCTTGTAATCCCCCTGTATTTGAATACAAGGGGTATACGAGGGGTATACGAGGGGTTTACAGGGGGTATACAAGGGGTTTCGGTGGGGATGGGGCGATGGGGTGGGTTTGGATTCTCCAGAGTCTAAAGTCCACCTTGACCCGCAGGCGGTGAGGGGGCAGCATCGCATGGGATTGGTCCCGAACATGCCGGTTGCCGATGAGAAAGGAACGGAGATCTGACGGAAAGATGTCGTTGAACTGGCGTAAGCCTGCAAGGATGCCCGCGATGCGCTGTGTTTGTCCTAACCCGGGTATTTCAGGCCCAACGCCGCGTGAGGGCACGCGGCCTACAGGGTCGTCGGGCGTGTTCGGCTGCAGGCGGCGTGGCCTCACGCGGCGCTCTGTGGCCGTTTCCATCGGAGTATGAGGAATATGCAGGTTAAGCGGCTGGGCTGGTTGGGACGAGTTTTGGCGGGGTGCGGATGCGTGGCGGCAGTTGCCGCGCAGGGGGCCTTTCACGTGGCGACGTTCGAGGCGGATATCACCATCCCTGTCGGCCATGCCTGCATGGGCGGCGGAGTGGCGGACGCCCGGGAGGTCGCGGACCCGCTGTTCGCTAAGGGCTTTGTGATGTTTGGGGCGGGCAAGCCGGTGGTGGTGGCGGCGTTGGATTGGTGCCAGTGCAATAACGATTCCTATGACCGCTGGCGCGAGGCGCTGGCCGAGGCGGCGGGCACCGTCCCTAAGCGGGTCATGCTCGCCACGGTGCATCAGCACGACGCGCCGATTTGCGACCTGGCCGCGCAGCGACTCCTGGATCAGCACGGCCTCAAGGGCTGGAACTGCGATCCCGAGTTCCATGAGACGGCGGTGCGGCGCGCGGCGGCGGCGTTGAAGGCGGCCCTGAAATCCCGGCGCCGCGTCACTCACTACGGCGTCGGGCAGGCAAAGGTGGACCAGGTCGCCTCGAACCGGCGCGTGGTGCGGCCGGATGGCCGGATCACCTGGGAGCGCGGCAGCGCGAGCGGAGACATCTTCAACGCGCCGGAAGGGGAGGTGGACCCGTGGCTCAAGAGCATCAGCCTGTGGGATGGGGAAAGGCCGGTGGTGGTCTGGAGCTGCTACTCGGTGCACCCGATGAGCTATTACGGCAAAGGCCAGGTGTCGGCGGACTTCCCCGGCATCGCACGGGCGCGGCGCCAGGCGGATACGCCGGAGGTGTTGCAGATCTATTTCACCGGCTGCGCCGGCGACACGACGGCGGGCAAGTACAACCGGGGCGAGCGAGAGAACCGGCCGGTGCTGGCCGACCGCCTCTGCCGCGCGATGGAAGAAGCGTGGCGGGCAACGCGCCGGATGCCGCTCGAGCGGGTCGAGTTTCGGGTGGCGGAGTTGCGTTTGCCGGCCCGGAGCACGGGCAAGTTCACCCCCGAGGCGATGCGGGCGACGCTGGCCAACACCAACGCGGCCCGCTGGCAGCGGATCGAAGCGGCGTTGGGGTTGAGCTGGCGCCAGCGCGTGGACCGGGGACACGCCATTGACGTGCCCTGCCTGGGTCTGGGGACTGGGGCCGCGCTGTTTACGATTCTGCCCGCCGAGAGCTTTGTCGGGTATCAACTCGCCGCCCAGCAGTTGCGGCCCGAGTCCTTCGTCATGGTGGCCGGCTTCGGTGACGGCGCGCCGGGGTATATCCCCACGGACCAATGCTGGCGGGATGGTTACGAAGACGATTACTGCTGGGTGCAGCCGATGACGGAGACTGCCATCTTGGGCGCCGTCCGGGAGGCGTTTGGCGGGGGTGAGGCCCGGACGCCCGCTTTAAGCCCATCCAGCAGGCCGGATTCGGCGGCGCCGGCGCCATGAAGCGCGACGCCCTCAAGCAGGTCTTTGGCCTGAAGGCTGCGCCAGGCTCGGCGCGCTGATTGCACAGTCCTTATCCCCGCCGACCGCGACTTCAGAGCAGACCGACGAACTCTGCTTTGGTCAGGCCCGCTTCGCGGATGAGGGCGCGCAGGGTTCCTTTGGCTAACTCGCGGTGGTTGGGCACCGTGAGCCGGCGCATTTGCGGATGGCGCAGGATGAAGTGGCTGCGGTTTGATGATCCACCGCGTAGCCCAGCTTCTGAAAGGCGCGGAGGGCATCCTGCCCGGAGCAAGCTGGCAGGCGGCTCATGCGGGAATCTCGACAATCTCCTCGGTGATGGGAAGCGGCACCGGCTCCCCGTGTTTCTTGAGGCTGGCCAGATACCCGGTCATAGCGTCCTTGATATTGGCCAAAGCTTCCGATCGCGTTTTACCCTGCGAGATACAGCCTGGTAGTGATGGGCATTCCGCCACAAACACGCCGTCCTCGTCCGCCTCGACCCCCACTCGGTATTTCATGTCCCCAATCTGGAACTGTTGGCCGGGAAAGTCAAAGACTGCATTGACCCTTCTGCCTTCTGCCTCCCACTCTCACCCCTTAACCGCCCGGCCAGGACAACTTGGATTCGCCACGCAGTTGCTCTCTGCCGGCCACAACACTATACTTCGTGCATGAGTGCGACCGCCGAAGCATTATTGGAGCAGTTCCGCAAACTGCCTCCTGTGGAGCAGCAGGAAATCCTGCAAATAACGACATCCCGGTCGGCATCATCGGTATTGGCGCTTGGGCGGCATGCGGCTGACACCGCATGACCTCGCGCTCCACTCTGCCGATCCTGTTGCCCTGTCTGGCGGCGGCGGGTCTTATGATGCTCGCGCTCACCGCCGCGGCGCACACCTTGCCCATCAGTTACCTGCGGCTGGTCCCGGAGGCCGATTACCTGCACCTGGAATTGGTCTTCAACCCTTTCGAGCTCACCCTGATGCCGGAGGTGGACGAGAACAAGGATGCCGAGCTGGACCTGGCCGAGCTGGCCGAGCACGGGCAGGTCGTGTCGGAGACCGTGGTTGGCGCGCTCAAGCTCAGCGCGGGCGGAACGGCGCTGCGGCCGGAGACGGCAGGCATGGACCCGGACCTGAGCGGGCACCACGTCCGCCTGCGCGCGCACTACAAGGTGGACGCGCGCCGGCTGCCGCTCACCGTCGAATCACACCTGCCCGCCCTCACCAGCCCGTCGCACCTGACACAGGTCACCTACGTGAACGGCACAGAGCGGCAGCTCGCCCAATTCGATTCGCACTCGAGCCAGGTGACTTTCCAGCCGCCGGCACGGCCCAAGCCGGCCGCCGCGCAGACCATGTCCCGCGGCCGGGCGGCGGCCAGCGTGGCGCTGCTGGCGCTGGCCGCGTTCCTGCTGGTTATCGCGGGCGCGGCGCTGNNAGGTGGTAATCCTGCCCAGCCGCGCCATTAGCAACTACTACCGAATCATGAGAACGAGAATGCCATTCTTAGCAAACACACTATCTGCTTTCGTGCTGCTGATCGCGGCGGTGACGGCGGTTGCAGCTTCCCAGGCGTCGCCGCTCTGGACCATCGGCACACCCGACGGCGCGGCCATGGAGCTGGCGCCCGGCGGCCGGGCGGAACTGACCTTCACGATCGGCCAAAGCGTTGCCAGCAAAGATTTCGCCGGCAGCCAGGCCGGGTCAATGGAATGGGACGGCAAGACGCTGGAGAAGCCATATCGCATCAAGTTCGACCTGGCGGAAGCGCCGCAGGGGCGCTACGAGCTCGTGTTGGACCTGATCTACCATTCCGGCGCGCCAGCGCAGTTCAAGGTCGTGGTGAACGACCGGACCGGCATCTTCCCGATCCAGCCCGTGGGCAAGAAGAGCGCCTGGGGCGAGGAAGGCAACGAGATGTTGATGGCCCGGCAGCGCCTGGTTGTGCCGATTGACGGCGCGTGGCTGCGGGCCAAGGGCAACCAACTGGTCTTGATCCCGCTCGGCATCGGCAGCCTGGGCTACGACGCGATCACTTTCCAGCCCGCGGCCGCAGCCCCCGCCGCCGCGCCGCGGCTGGAGCCGACCCTCTTCTTCCGCAAGCGCGACGCCAGGCTCAAGGAAGTGTGCAACCTGGTCGTGCCGTTCGCGCAGCGGTTCGAGCGCGCCGCCGCGACGGTGCAGCTCGGCAAACAGACCTTCACCACCACGCTCACCAACGCCCTGTACGACTTCGGCCTGTGGGTGGAGCCGGTCGAAATCCCGGCGGTGGCGGTGACCGGCCAGGCCGAACTCGAAGTCGCGCTCGGCGGCCAGACCCTGCGCAACACCCACGCCGTCCAGGCGGCCAAGCAGTGGAAGGTGTTCGTTTGCCCGAAGGTCCACAACGACGTCGGCTACACCGACCTCCAGCCGCACGTGAACGAGCTGGACAACCGCAACACCGACACCGTGCTCGAAATCCTCGCCCAGCACCCGTTCTACAAGTTCAACTTTGAGACCTCCTGGCTCGTGGACAACTACATGGATTGCCGGACCGCGCCGTTCTGCAAGCGGTTCTTCGACTACGCCCGCGCCGACCGGATCGGCATCAACGTGCTTTACCTCAATCTCATGACCGGCCTCTGCACGGGCGAGGAGCTCTACCGCGCGATGTATTTCACCCACCGGTTGCATCGCGCCGAGGGCAGCGACTTCGATTTCGCCTGCCTCACCGACGCGCCGTCGCACTCGTGGTTTCTGCCCACCCTCCTGCGCGACGCCGGCGTGAAGGCCTTCTCCAACGGCGCCAACCAGACCCGCGCCCCGATCCTGCACAACAGCGATCTTAACGAGGACTCGCCCTACTACTGGGAGGGCCTGAACGGCGAACGCATCTTCATGTGGTACGCCCGCAGCTACGTTCAGCTCAAGCGCCTCACCGGCCCGGGGTGGGGCGGGGACATCTCGAGCGTCGAGTACCTCAAGCGCAGCGTGCCGCAATTCCTTGTGCGCTACGCCCGCGACAACTACGTGCCGGATGCCGTGATGATTTACGGCGCTTACGTGGACAACGCCGCCATCCCCGCCCACGGCGAGGCTCCGGCCATCGAGAAATGGAACCGGGAATTCGAGTTCCCGAAGCTCATCGTCGCCACCGATGCCGATTACTTCAACTACGTGGAGGAGCATTACGCCGACAAGCTGCCGGTCTATCGCGGCGATTGCGGCGCCTACTGGGAGGATGGCGTGGGCTCGACCATGCAGGCGACCATCAAGAACCGCGAGACGCAGCGGGTCCTGCCCGCCGCCGAGACCGCCGCCGCGCTGGCGTCCATCTTCGAGCCCCGGGACCGCTACCCGGCGCAGGATTTCCACCGCGCCTGGAACAACGTCATGTTCTACAACGAACACACCTGGGGCGCGCACAACAGCATCGCCCAGCCCGGCCGCCAGTTCGTGGAGCGCCAGTGGGAGATCAAGGAAAGCTACGCCACCCGCGCGAACCTCGATGCGCGCAGCCTCTTTGCCCGCGGCTGCAACCGGCTGGCCCAGCAAATCGCCGTGGACGGCAGCAGCATCCTCGCCTTCAACTGGCAGAACCGCCCGCGCACCGCCCCGCTGGAAATCGATCTCGGCAGCGGCGAGCAGCTCGTGGACCTGGCTGACAACAAGGTCGTGCCGATGGACATCTACACCGAGACGGACGGCTGGCGCAAAGTGCGCTTCGTGGCGCGCGACGTGCCGGCGATGGGCTACAAAGCCTACGCCATCCGCGGCCTGGACCCGGCGGCTCACAAGGGCAACGAGAAGCTGGAGGGCGACACCATTGAAAACCAGTTCTACCGCCTGACGGTGGACGTCCAGACCGGCGGCCTCAAGAGCCTCTTCGACAAGAGCGCCAATCGCGAGCTGCTCGACACCGCTGCGCCCTACAAGCTCAACGAGTACCTTTACGTGCGCGGCGGCGAGGGCTCGCTCATCCTCAACTTCACCTTCGGCACGCCGCCCGCCAACCTCACCATCCACGAGCCGGAGCGGGCCACGATCACCAAGGTCCGCAAGACGCCGCTGGGCCAGCGCCTGATCATTGAAACGAAGTCGAAGAACACGCCCAAAGTGGTCAGCGAATACCTGCTCTACGACGCCGTCAAGCGTGTCGAGATCGTGAACACCGTCGAGAAGGACGAGGTCCGCGCCAAGGAGGCCGTCTATTTTGCGTTCCCGTTTGCGGCGCAGACCCCGGCGATGGAATACCAGATTCAAAACGGCTGGTGCCGGCCCAACCAGGACCAGATGCCGGGCGCGTGCCGCGAGTGGTTCACGCCGCAGAACCTCGTCCACGTCCAGGACGGCGATTTCTCCGTGGCCTGGTCCACACTGGATGCGCCGCTGGTGACCCTCACCGACATCAACCGCGGCAAATGGCTCGCGCACCTCCCCATCCGCAACGGCCACGTCTATTCCTACGCGATGAACAACTACTGGTTCACCAATTACCGCGCGCAGCAAGGCGGGCGGTTCGTGTTCCGCTACGCCATCACCAGCGCGCGGGGCCTGGGGCGCGAGGAGCTCGCGCGGTTCGACCAGGACACCCGCACCCCGGTGCTCGCCTACCCCTTCCTGTCGTCTTTCTCGGCGGCGATCTCGCAAGCCGGCCGGCCGATGCCGTCGGGCGGCGGGTCCTTTCTGGCCTGCGACGCCCCGAACATCGAGATGGTCACGCTCAAGGAAGCCGAGGACGGCGAGGGCTTCATTCTGCGCTTCCGCGAAGTCGCCGGGCACGGCGGCGAGGCCCAGTTCAAGCTGCCGACCTTCCGCGCCACCGAAGCGCACCTCTGCAACGGCGTCGAAGTCAACCAGCAGAAGCTCGCCCTGTCGGGCGACACATTGAACGTCCCCTACAAGCCCTACGCCTTCACCACCGTCCGCCTGAAGCCCGGAAAACCCGCCACGAAGGTATCCGCCAGGTAGCGCAGGGGTGCAAACCTGTCGTGGACGGGGAGGGCGCGCGTCCACGCGAGCCCTGATTTCCTCGGGGGCTCAAGGATATTTGGGCTCGCGCGGACGCTCGCCCTCCCATCAAGGCTTCTTCAAGTGCCTGGCAAAGAAGTCCTCGATCTGCTTCATGCTCTCGGGACTGGTGAACAGGGCGCCGCCATGCTTGCCGCCTTTGAGCACCACGTAGGTTGCGTCTGCTCCCGCCTTTTTCAGCGCCGCGGCGAACGTCTCGCTTTGGGCGATTGGCACCGTCCGGTCCTGGTCGCCGTGCATGATGAGGAACGGCGCGGCGTTGCTGGAAACGTAGGTCATCGGGCTGGCCTTTCTGGCTTTTTCCTTGTTCTCTTGCGGGTTGCCGCCGAGCAGGTTACTGCGGGCGTCTTTCGCGCCCACCGTGAGGAAATCCGTGGGGCCATACCAGTCCACCACAGCCTGCACACGGCTGGATTGTTCCGCGTTGCCGCCCGAGCCTCGAGGTCCTTGACCCCTGCCGTGGTGCCCAGCAACGCCACCAGGTGCCCGCCCGCCGAGCCGCCCCATGCGCCGATATGGTCCGCATCCAGGCCGTATTTCCGGGCGTTGGCGCGCAGCCAGCGCACCGCCGCCTTGCAGTCGTGAATTTGGGCAGGAAAGGTCGCGTGCTGGCTGAACCGGTAGTTCATCGAAGCCACCGCATAGCCCTTGGTGGCAAAGCGGAAGGCCGGCCCGTTGGTCTTGTCCCCACGTGTCCAACCCCCGCCATGCACCCAAAGGATCACGGGCAGCGGACGGGGCGCCTTTTCGGGAAGGTAAAGGTCCAGCCGGTTGCGCGCGTGCCCGCCCTGGACGTATTCCAGGTCCCGCAGCACTTGAACGTCCGGCAGCACGGGCCGGGCCTTAGCCTGCGGCGCGGCGGGGGCCGGCTCCAGGCCCAAGAGCGTGACGCTGGCCAGTGCCAGCAGGAGTGTTAAGCGGCCGGGCAATCGTCGGCGGGACGCGGCTGGGGTCACTTGGGGCCGCGCGGCCGCGCCAACCGCCGCCAGGTGGGAGCGCGCAAACGGACTATTGATCAAGCACATCATAACCCCGGTATTTCATGTCCCGCACGAAATGTCAACAGGCCGGATTCGGGCGGGCCGCAGCACCTCCCGAGCCTGATTCTTGGCCAGGGTTTCATTGCCCGCCTCGCGCCCAATGGTCGAAGTGGATGAACTTCTGCCACAAGGGCGTGGTTCGCACATGGTCCTTTTCTGTGAGCGGCCAGTCGCTGCGGGGTTTGCGCTCCAGAAGGCCCAGGTCGGTCAGCGGCTTCAGCACATAGCCGTCCAGGATCCATTCTTCCTTGTCGTACTCGGACACCATCGCGGCATGGAGCTGGTTGAGCACGCCCGGCAGCAGAATTTGTTCGGCCAGGCCGCCGACCGGTGTCCAGTCGCGGGCCACGTTGTCGAGGCGCCAGAGGATCACGGGCATGGTTTGCTGGATGCCGGGCACGTCGCGGAGGTGGAAATCGTAGTGGAGGTCGAACTTGAGGAAGTAGGCGAGGAAGAGCTTGCGGTAGAGCGCCCCGGCGTATGGATCCGCGCGCAGCTCGCGGCCGGCCCGGGTGAGCTGGAAGCGCTTGTTCCGCCGGGCGACCAGGCCGGCGCATTCGCTGACGATCCGGACCACGTGCAGCGGCCACACATCCTGTTCGTTGAGGACCTTGCAGACCTGGAGGGTGATGTCACGGAAGCGCTCGGGCAGGATCAGCCGGTCGAACATCTGCCGCACGAACACGCGGTTGAGGTTGCCGGTGGCGGTGGTCGGGGTGCCGCCGGCTTCATCCAGCGCGGCGAGGAACAGGCGGGTATTTTGGAAGAAGGTAGCAGGCGCCAGGTCGGGCAGCGTGAGGTCCGGGCTGAGCCGCATCGGGCCGTCGGCGGAATCCCAGTCGGCGACGAGCAGGCGGCGCAGGAAGGTGTCGAAGGCCTCACGGCTGCCGGGTTCGGGAGCGAATTGGATCATAGGGTCGGGGGCGGGTTGGGCGGGTTAGTCTTTGGGGGCACAGAATTGGATAGATAGGACGGGTTGGGCCGCGGGGCGGCTGGGTTGGTCTGGATGGGCCGGTTCCGTTTAAAGGTGGGCCGGGGCGGCAGGGCGCGGGCCTGCTGCCGGGCCTGGTAGAGCCGCTCGGTGAAACCGCCCTGGCGCAGAAATGCCTGCTCCAACTGCCGGAGGAGTTGGTCCAGGAGGTAGTTGGTTTGGTGTACTAGGCAGAGCATGGTGTTGGCAGCCACCTCGGGCGGGGCGTTTTCGATATGGGACTTATAGGTCGTATAGGACCTATTTGGCGCATAGGCCAGGCGGCGCACCAGGTGGGACATGGGGTGGTCTTTGCCCCACGCTGCCAGGCCGCGCTGGCGCAGGAAGTCTTTGTAGTCACCCAGCAGTTCTTCCAGGCTGGCGCGCGCCACGCCCACCAGCTTCAGCTCCATTTTCTTGGACGTGCCGCTCACCTGGCTGCCCTCGGCGATGTTCTTGTTTCCGCTGCGCGCCGCCTGAACCATCTGGTCGTGGGTGCGGGACTTGGCGTCAATGAAGCGGTCGCAGAACTTCACGGTGGCGTCATACACCAGCACTGACATCTGGTAAGCTTGCAGGCCCGCGTAGCCTCCATGCGGCGGGATGAAGCCGGGCAGGTTTCCTGGATCGGGGGAATTCGTCATATAGGACTCATTTTGACAGGAGCTTCTGGACATTGGCCATGATCTCCACGAGGAGAAGGGGCACGACGAACTTGCGGCATGTGTCGGCCTCGGTCATTGGGATGGTTCCAACGAGTGGCGCCCCGGGAAGAGGGCTTGGCAACGGACCGATAGCTTTAAGACTGTGCCGCCCATGGTGAAAAGTCGCGCAAGGATAGTGTGGACGGCCTGTGGGTACACGAAGAAAAGGCCGAAGCGCAACAACCGCACGCCGGGCCGGGCGTCATTTCCGGCGAGCTTGTTGTTCATCGAACACGGCCAGCATCGGCAGGTAGTTGTCCACGAGGAACCCTTCGTAACCGTGGCAGCCACCCTTCCAGTCACGCCAGTCCTTGGACATCCCGTTCGCACCGAAGCCCTGGAAATCGCCTCGGGCATACCCATCGAGGAGCGGATAATAGAGCCGGCGTGCTTCGGTGGTCCTGCCGGTTAGGTAGAGGGCCTTGATGGTGAAATAGGCAAAGCAGCCAGTGGCCCCGCCGTTTTCGTAGAATTGAAAGCCGTCTGAGCCGTCTTCCAACCGCGGCACGCCATGCACTTCGGGGGGCGTTTCGTGGTACACGTAGTCGCCCTTGCGCACGGGAACCAGGTTGCCGGGCAGGCCCAAATCAAACCGCGTATAGCCGACCTCCGCCAGTTTTGCCAATAGCTGATCGAGGATTCGCTCGCCGGCCCTGGCGTCAACCACGCCATAGGTGATGGCTACGCCGCTGACGAAGGTGAACCAGTAGTCATGGAGCTGCCCATCCACGCTTCGCCAGCCCGCGAGGACGCCGGTGGCCGGGTTCAAGAACGCGGGAAGATAGGCGCGGCGCAGGGCCTCGGCGCGGGCGGCAAAGAAGTCGGCGTCGCCAGGGTGGCCGAGGTGGCGGGCCACCCGGGCAAATTGCGTCGCGGCACGAAATGCCAGGGCGTTGGCGTAGGCATCTTCATGGCCAAAATTGATCGTGTCCCACCAGTTCGCCGGGCGGCGGTCCGCCGTCGGGCGGTCGCCATAGTTTCCGCTCGTCGGGTATTCGATCAGCCCGTTGTTGTCGCGGTCAGAGGCGAACATCTTTCGTCCCCATCCGGCGAGCTGGTCGTAATGAGCGCGCGCCCATTTCCAATCCTTCGCGTCCAGCGTGTAATAGCACGCGGCCAGTAGCAACGAGGGATAGGAGTCCGAGGAGTCATAAGGCGAGCCCCAACCGACGATGTCGGCGCGTCCGGGATTATCCTTGCCATAGCCGACCTGGCCGTAGCCCTTCATGCCGGCCAGGTAGCGGTCCAACGTCATGCGGATCAAGTCCAGCGCGCTGAGTCCGTCCGCCAACGGGGGGGCGTGGCGGGCGATTTCAGCGTACTTGAAGAGCGTGAACGCGCAGGCGTCGCTCGATGAGTTGTTGGCGAGCATTTGCAGGCGCGGGTTCACCTGAAGGATGTTCAAGTAGCCGCGCCGGAGCCCATCGAACCGGGCGTCGCCCTCGATTCCTGCAAGCTTCGGGTAAATGGCGGCGGTCTCCAGCCGGTAGGAAACGCGAGGCCGCGCGGCGTCGGCCGGAGGGAAGCACACCTTGACGAAGCTGGGCCGCACGTAGCGGCGCGCATCGCACTCGACCTTCGCGCCCTTGCCATTGGAACGAATGCGCACCGAGCCGCGATCCGGCAGATGCAGCACGCAGGGCAGCGCTACCCGGTTCGTGCCGGGTTCCATCAGCCCGAGCACGGTGGCGTGGTTGGCCTTCTGGCTGAACTTGAGGACGAAGGGCACGTTGGCGGCGCCGGGCAAGTAGCGGGACCGAAGTTCGAGTGTTCTCTCGCCGCAAACTACCTCCCAGGCTGCCACAGTCTTCCCGCCCGATGGCTGCGCAAGGTAGGCAAACCTGCCGGGGCCGCGCGCCTCGAACAACAGCCCGCCCCCCGGCGCGGAGGCTGGCAACACCGGATTATCACCCAGCTTGCCCTGGCCCAGCGCGTCCACGGTGAACACCGCGAAAGCAGGATTGGTGCGGGAAAGCCCGATGGCCAGATGGCGCGACTGGAAGTCAGGTACGGCAGCGCCGGCCATTCCAGCCAGGCAAAGGCATAGGAGCCCAAGCAATTGGCTCAACCTCACTTTGTGAACGGTCATAACGGGCCGATGCTAAAGCCCGGCGAGAAGTAAATCAATGCAATGTGGAGGGGCTCTTCCCGGCGCTGCCGGAGGGTGCCGAATGTGGCCGCTATTATCGGCGCGAGAAGTTTAGCCCTGACAGGTTGGTGGCGGCTGTGTTTCATTCCGCTTTGTTCGATGAAGCGAATTATGCGTGTTTCATGGTTGACGATTCTGTGCCTGCTGATTGGTGCGTCGGCGAATGTGGCGGCGGCGACGAGAGACGCTCCCGCCGGCATTCTGGCCAGCAATACTCCCTTTGCCACGGAGTATTACATCCTCGATTCAGGCCAGCCCGGCCCGACGGTGTTCATTGGCGGGGGCGCGCACGGCAACGAGCCTGCGGGAGCGGCTGCGGCTGAGGCCATTCTGCATTGGCGGATTATTCGGGGCAGGATGGTCGTTGTTCCACGGGCCAATGTTCCGGCGCTCAAGACGGGGAAGCGCTACACGCCGGGAGTTTCCAAAGGCGAGGCGAATCTCAACCGCAATTATCCGGCCAACCATTCCGGCGTGGCGCGAGGAACTCCTGCCCGTGAAATCTGGGCGCTTCTCCTTCAGCAACAACCGGACTGGGTGTTGGACCTGCATGAAGGCCATGATTTTCATCAGGTGAACTCCAATAGTGTCGGCAGCACGATCATTGCCACGACGAACGCCCGTGCCGCGACCGCCGCCCGGCTCATGCTTCGGGCGGTCAATCACACCATCCCGGAGGTCAAACTCAAGTTTGTGCATCGCAGAATGGGAGCCAGCGGCATGCTGGCCCGCGCCGCGGCGGATCGTTTGGACATCCCGGCGATGATCCTGGAAACCACCTCCAAGCGTCCTTTGGCAGAGCGCGTGCGGCAGCACGAGATCATGGTGTCCTGTCTGTTGCGGCATCTGGGGATGCTGGCGGTGGAAGCCGCCGATCACGACAGCGCTGCCGCTCGCCCGCCGGTTCGCGTCGCGTTGTATCACGGCCCTGGCACCGGCGGCGCTGGGCCGCCGAACCTGCTCAAGCGCCTGCACTGCCCGCCGCAGTTCACCATTGCCAATCTTACGCCGGCGCAAATCCGCGGCGGGGCGCTGACGAATCACGACGTGGTGATTTTTGCCGGCGGCAGCGCCAGCAAGCAGGCCGAGGCCATCGGCGAGGATGGGCGCCAAACGGTGCGGCGGTTCGTGGAGCAGGGCGGGGGCTACATCGGGATTTGTGCCGGAGCCTACCTTGCGACCAGCGGCCCGGCTGCGACGCGGCTGAACCTGGTGGACGCTGTCACCGTTTCGTCCCTATGGAAGCGCGGGCGTGGCAACGTGGAACTGGAGTTGACGGATGCGGGCCTCAGAATCCTCGGTGATCCGGCGGGGAGGTTTGCCGTGCGTTACGTTAATGGGCCGATTGTAAAACCCGCCGGGCGGGAGGATTTGCCGGATTATGAGCCGCTGGCTTGGTTTCGCACGGAGTTGGCCCAGAATAACACGCCGGTTGGGGGGATGGTCAACTCCCCCGCCATCTTCGCTGGGCCTTTTGGGCGCGGCCGCGCGGTTTGCGTCAGCCCGCACCCCGAACAAACCGACGGCCTGGATCACCTGTTGCCCCGTTTGGTTTTGTGGGTCACACCAAGGGGGGAGCAATGATCGAACCGGGCGGGAGTTGATAGCCTTACCCAAAGGGCGAAACGCACGGCGCGGGCTTCCCGTTGAATCAACGTTGCCACAGCGTCCGATTTCTGGCTCCCTCGTGAGCGTGAAATACTTAGACTTGCTTGTCAGCCTGGGGCTTGTGGTGTCGCTTTCCGCCTTGGCCCAACCGGGCCGGGAGAAGCCAGCCAGGCGGGAGCCCGCGCCGTTGACCGGCCAGAGGACCGATGGGTATCGAGGCATCTGGTTCACGTTGGGCCAGCGCCTGCCTTACGGCGACAAGTATTCCGGCGGATTGGGCACCTACACGGCCAATCATGTGCCGATGGCGATCTACGCGCCGAAAGTGGAGAAAACGTTCTTTACCTACGGCGGCACGCTTCCAGGCCAACGACACCTGCTGATCATGGCCTCCTATTACGATCACCGGCGAAACGAAGTGCCCCGGCCCGTCATCGTCCATGACAAGGTGACGGTCAACGACCCGCACGACAACGGCAGCATTTGCCTCGATGAGCGGGGGCACATCTGGATATTCGTCAGCGGGCGCGGCCGGGCTCGACCAGGGTTCAAGTATCGCAGCAAACAGGCCTATGATATCAGTGAGTTCGAACTGATCTCCACCGAGGAACTGACTTATCCGCCACCCTGGTCGCTCCCCGGCCA
>MTKZ01015061.1_pt2 | contig 34057 bp, 22 predicted proteins | sample 1042781 | NCBI WGS metagenome assembly MTKZ01 (sample SAMN06212207, study PRJNA360539) | anaerobic digester metagenome | biome: Wastewater treatment plant; material: sludge; isolation source: anaerobic digester fed with sludge from wastewater treatment plant | place: Denmark: WWTP Viborg ...
CTCACCAAGCTTCAAGCGCTGTGGCAGTGCGCCTGGGCATATAGCTTGTTCGAAATTAGTAATGTTTTGGGTGTCACACGGAATCACATTATATGGCGCGACTCCAGGTGCACCCCAATGACGATCACGCATTGTTCCGTTAAACAGGGAGATAAGTTCAAAATCTCCGCCTTGGGAATTCCTGTAGAAAATGAAACCCGCAGTATCCGATCCTATTGAGGAAATGCCACAATTGGGCACATTAGGTTCCCAACCGGAATAATAAATCGAAAGCGTACCATTTGTATATTCGATGCCTTCACATTTTAGTTCGCCGTCTAAATAATTCTCAATCATCTCCAATGGAGGGGGAAACCAACCGGATTCGAGCTGACAACTCGTTATGATTCCTGCGCCCAGTTCCCAATCATCAGTAAAGAATTCCTGCAAGTAGCTAGCATCTTTGTATTTAATGGTATTTTTTACTTGTTCATAGACATAATTTGGGTCGGAGGTTCTGCCAATAGGCTCTATCGTCGGAGTGAGGGTAGGCTCAACTGTGGGTATATTCGGAACAATTGTTGGCTCTATTGATGGACTGACTGTAACTAGAGGAGTAACTGATTTAACTTGTTCAGTCTGAGAGACTTCAAGTGTTGCCTGATTATTTGTTTCGGGTGAAATATTTACAACACAGCCAGTTAGGATCAAGGCAGTTATAAATATCGTTGTCAGAACAATCAATCTTTTCTGCATGAGAACCCCTTTCGAAGGGCAAACCTTGCCCTTATCGACAAATTATAAACGAATTAGGTTGATATTTTGATCTAAGAAGGCAGGAAGACTAAAGCCGATCTGGTCCAACTGGTAATCAGTTTGCGACAATTCATTTTCATCCTTCCTTGGCATTGATCCAGCCAAAGATCGGATTGTTTTCATTAAACTGATTGTTAAATTTCCGCTTACCCCCGATTATCCAACAACCCCATCACGTACTCAACCACTGCATACACCGTCATCTGGTCCGAATCGATGATGACTGCGTCATCCGCTGGCATCAGTGGGGCGATTGCCCTGCCTGAGTCGATCTCATCGCGGTGGCGCAGGGATTCAACCTTATCCTCCAGGCACGCATCTTTGCCGTGGCTGAGGTCTTCAATGTACCGGCGCTGTGCCCTGACTTCGACCGAAGCATCCAGGTAGATCTTCAATTCCGCGTCGGGCAGCACCACCGTGCCGATATCCCGCCCGATCATCACGATCTTGCCCTTTTCAGCGATCTTGCGCTGCTGAACTGTCATCGCCCTGCGCACGCCCAGGTATACCGACACCTCCGAAACAGTCGCGTTCACAGCTGCTGTGCGGATATCCCAGGTGTGATCTTCCCCGTTGATCATGACGTCAAACTGGCGTCCGTCCTCGCTGGTTGCAGGCTGGATGTCGATCGCAATCCGTTCTGCCAAACATGTGACCGCCGTTTCGTCTGCAATTTCAATACCCTCTTTCAGAGCCTGGAATGCCACTGCCCGGTACATGATGCCCGTGTCGAGACACATGTATCCGATCTTGTTAGCCACAATGGTTCCGATGGTGGTTTTCCCCGATGCGGCTGGTCCATCAATCGCTATGTTTTTGGGCAGTCTTTGTAATTTTGGTTGGCACATGGTCAATTTGCTCCTGTAAAGAGGTTTAGTCGCACCCAAAGGACGCCATTTTGTGAGACCAAGGGCAAGGGCTCTCCAAGCAGAGTCTTCAGGAAATCAACTGGTTTTACCACACTTGAGTCAATTTTTCGGAAAAGCACGACATTTCTGCCCCGATACGTGTCTGCGGCAGAAAATTCGGTTTCACTCTCGGAAAGCATCAGATCTGCCTGGAGGACGTTTTGCGCGCTTTTCCAGTCAACCTGCTCCCTGAAAAACCAGGCGAATTGCTGCTCCAGTCGGCCCAGATCGCAGGTAATTTCGGATTTGTCCACGCGTCCTTCGCGGTCTATTTCATTGACAACTTTCTCAATGTCGTTGTTTGGCAGCACGATTGGACCCGCTAACAAGCTCAAACTGGTGGTTTCCTGTTGAGATCTGACCGATCGCAGACTCATCCCAACCGTCAAAACAATCAACATGATCAACAGGCTGTTCTGCAGCGCCTGCCCGCCAACCTGGCGTGACCATCCCATGCCCACCAAAATCGTTGAAATCGCCAGAAGCAAAATCCCTGCTAAGAGGGCAAATAAGGCATATCGAAAATCCTGGGAGTTTACTGGAAGCAAAGTCAACCGCCTGATGACCATCTGGCTGTAAACCAGGATCACAATCTGGAACACGGTCACCCCGAGCACAATTTCCCGACGTTCTGAGGCCTGTTCAATAATCCGTGAGATATTCCCGGCCGCCCCCAACCAGGCAAAGACTGCGGTGAAAGCCAGCAGACCCAAATCCCTTCTTCCAAGCAGCACGCTTAAAAGAACGCTAAAACCCCAGCCGATCAAGAACGGCAGGTTTTTCAAAGGTCGATGGTTTCGTAAATCTTCCGCCAGTGCCCAGATTGCGAAGAAAAGAGGTAAGAGGCTATACGCAATTGCTACCAATATTGGCTGATATGCCACAAATTCGTATTTTATGCTAAAAAGCTGGAAGAACTCCACCAGCCCAGACCCAATCCCGCCCAAACCCTCGCTGCTGAGCAGAAAAGCGCTGCTAACCAGCACCAGGCTGACGATAAAACTCGTTAGAAGCGGCAGCAGGAAGGATTTTGCCTTGTATGATTCGTCAGCGAATTCAAAACTCGCGCGTTTACGCCAGATCAGAAAAACAGCTGTTCCAACCAACGCAACTACCCAAAAGCTGTAGCCGCCCAGAAAACCCACCGCGAGCATAATGCCTGCCAGCACTGGTCGCTTGCTTTTCAACGCTGTTACAGCCCAGGCCAAACCAGCCAGAACGAAGATCGGCGTTACGATCTGGCGCGAAAAACTCAACAGGATTGGGTCGATCGCCAGTCCAAAAGCCAGCACGAGCGCAGTCTTATGCCCCAACTCATTCCGCCAAAACCAGGGGATGAGGATCAGCGAGCTGCCGAATAAAACTGGTAGGAGCCTGGCGAAGAAAAAGCTGGGTTCAAACAGGTGGAATAATAACGCGCTCAATCCCGCGTAGCTCATGTTACCGGGCAATCCAGCGGCATCCCCCATCGCCATATGCCAGGCGCCCTGGGCAATCTGCGCTTCTGCCAGGGTAAAACGCATCTCACTCAACCCCCAAAGCCTCAATCCCAAACCCACCAGGAATGCCAGCAGGAACCAGGTAAACTGGGATTGCTTCCTTTCGCCCAATGGTTCTTTCTCGTTCATCCGCATCTTATGGCATAACCTCGTAGATATCCACCGTCTGGCTGTCAAACACCTTCTCGAGGTGCTCATCAAACTTGCCCTGGTCCACCTGGTAGGTGCTCAGTTCAGTGTTTCCAAGTACGATGTAGCGGATATTATACATGTCGATGATGGCCTGCGCCCGTTCCCATTTGCTGGTGCTGTAGAGCTCTTTCACATCAGCCTGCCGGCTGCCAATCTCCTCGTATCCTCCCCGCCATTGGGCTTCATGCCCCACCCAACCCAAAACGGTCGGCATGCCTGAGAAAGTTGAGATGCTGTTGTAGGTGGTGTAACTGCCGCCAGTGTCGGAGATCGCTTCGGTCATCACCCCAACCGGCGCGTCTGCCAGCCATTCGGCGGCTTTCATCTCATCCACCGCACTCATATAGAAATCACGCTTTCCGTCCAGCGAGAATCCCCTGGTCGGGTTGAAACCATTCGTCTTATTCCAGCCTTCGATCAGCGGGAAAGCCATCCCAACCAGCACGCCGAAAATTGCTGTTACCTCCATCACCTTTTTCCAGTCTTTTCGCCAGGCGTTCACAATCAACCACGCAAGCGCGATCAAAACCGGCAGCAGCATCAGGTAATCCAGGATTGAAGTGCCATAATTGCCCAATTTTTGCGCGCCCAAATCGCTCAGGACGACCGTCCCAGCCAGCAAACTCGCGGAAATTAACGCCACTAGCCACCATCGATCCTGGGTCTTGCTGTTTGTTCGCGGTTCGAACAGGCGAATCAATCCGTATGCACCTGCTAGTGACCAAAGGATCCAGGCCTGGAAGTAGAACTTGAAGATGGTGTTCATGCGCCAGCCGAACTGGTCGCGCAGATAGATAAACTCCGGCACCAGGGTCAAAATCCCACCCAGCAGCACCATCAGCAGCACGAAAATTATCGGATTTGCTGGTGTCGCTTGCCCGGATGGTTCGTCCTCCACAATCGTACTTTCGAATTTTAAGGTACGGACCTTTTCGAGTAGCAGGCTATGCGCGATCCAGATCAACAGGAACAAAGTAATCCAGGTTCCCGGTGAAATCAGGCGGTTGAGGAGACTGTCCATCAGCAATTCACCCGCCGAACCAGCCCCATGCAGTCCGAGCAGCAAGTCTTTTGTCATCTCGATCTGCGTGCCAACAAGCCCCAGAACGCAACCAAAGATGAACAGCACCAGCAACACCGATAGCGTCACCCACAGTCCGTTCTTCCAGGAAGGTTTTGAGATCCGCTTGATTTTGCTAAAAAGAAAACCAAAAATCGGCAGCAGCAAGGGTCCGAACATGATCCAGAAATATTTTCCCTTGGTGAAGAACGCCAGGCTGGGAATGACTCCGCCTGCCTGTGAAGAAAAGCTGAGGTAGAAAGGCAGGAAAGCGACAATGCTCAAGACGCCCCCAACCAGGCCGAAACCAACCAGTTCCCAAAATCGCTTATTTGACCATCCGGAAGTTCGCGCGCGGTAGAGCATGAATGCCGCTCCCATCAGCAGCAAATAAAACGGGAAATCCCAGGTATTCATGAACGCAATCCCACCCAGGGTGAAGACGCCAAGCATGATGGTCAGTCCCGAAGCTGGGATGACAATCCTCCCCAAGCGGACACAACCTTCCCAGCCTCCCATAAAAGCGTTCAAAGCCTGGGCGATCGCCAGCAGCACCAACGGCATTGAAAGCATGTGAGGGTGGATATCAGCCAGCAGATAGGTAAAAGCCGGGAATTCATCAATCACTTCCACAGCTCTTCCGTCCAGGGTCCGGTCCTGCACCACCCGGCTCGCCTGCCACCACGACCATCCGCCTCGCTGCGGTTTGATGGTCATCGCATTGGGTTCGCGCGTCAGCTCAGGGATATCCAGCTGCGCCCACGCGTTTTCGGGCAGGACGCCCCGGGCATGCAGCATATCCAAACCGCTGAACCAGTTGCCCATAACCAGAATCATTAAAGGCGCCAGTAGAGCCAGCATTGCCTTGTGCTTACTCAAGAAAACCATTGCCGGTTTGGACTTCGTCCCTTGTTCACGCAGGCTCAACAGATCCCATAGGATTCCATAAGCGCCCACAGCCGTCATCCCAAACCAGAATGCCGCCACCAGGTTGTAGCCTACAGACGAAGTGACTCCCGTAATCCGGATCAACATGGCAGACAAAAGGTAGCCAAAGTAATAATAGGAGATGCTGTACCCGGAAAGCCAGGGATCCATTGGCGGGAAACCAGGCGACTTTAGGATGGCATTGATGAACGCCATTTCCATGAACTTTTCCGTATTGATAATTTCAGGATTAGCCGCCCTGACTACTGCCATCAGCACGAAAGCTACCAGAAAGATGAGTTCTGCGCGAATGAGCAGCTTTTTGTGTTCCTTGATCCAGGCAAGAAACCTTTCCCGGTCAATTTTGGAAAGTACCAGCAGGTTAATCCCAGCCAGAACAAAAAGCGCTGTCACCTGCGAAGCCAGGTCGTTGCGAAGCAGTTGAATAGAAGTGAGCCACCAGAAAATCGTCCCCCACAAGAGCAATCCCAAAGGTCGAAGCAAGAAGATTCCCCTGGATGGCAGTTTTCTCATCGCCGCGTAAGCCAGCGGCAGGTTGACAACCGCCAACACCAGGCTAAACGCGTACCAGCTTAGAACTCCAATCATGCTCACCTTACCCGGTAAATCACGGTACTGCCCTCACGATAAACCTCGTCCCACAAGACTCCATTATACGCAGGGAACTTCATAAGCGCCTCTGTTGGATAAAACGCGCTTTCCTGCTGACCAACGATGATGTATTGAACCCGATATTTCTCGAGGTAATTTGTGACAAAATCTTCATCCAAACTGAGGTAAAAGGCATTTACCTCATCCACACGCGCCTGGACCTTGTCTGAACCGGTCACAGCCCGCTGTTGGCGCTGGTGATAGTTCCACCCCACCACGCCCGGAAGACCGGTGTAGATGGTGTAGCGGTTGCCCCAGTAATATTCGTATGCCTGTGCTTCCAAAATCACTGGCGAGCCTTCAACGTTATCTTGCATCCATAGAATTGCGCGGTAATCCTGCCCAAGGTCCATGTCCACCCCATTCACCTGGTAGCGGGAGGTTTCCATGTACTTCATCCCATCCAATGTGTGCGGTGCGTTCGGGTTCATGCGGTCGGTGACCTTATCGCGTGTGGCAAAAATTGGGAACATCAACGCACCAGTCAAAAGAAGGATGAGGGGCACCTGGAAAAGCACTTGATATCTTCCGCGCCATTGGCTCTGATCGCGCCAGGTGATTGCCAGCCCAATCCCAGCCACAAGCGCCAGGAACATCCAGGCCTGCAGGTAGAGCTTGAAGACCACGTTCATCCTGCCAATATCCCCCACGAGGTGCACCAGTTCCACTACGATCGTCAGCAGCAATCCAGTCCCCGCCATGAAGAAGAGCAGTTTTTTGCCGTCGGGCAGCCCAGGTGCGAGCAGGAGCGCCAAAGCCCATACGCACAGCGGCAGCGCGACGATGGCTATCCTGACCTTCATGATGAGCAATCCAATCAAAATTGCGCCAACCAATAGCAATCCGGCTATGATCCAGCTTTTCGCGCCAGCCCATCGTTTCAGACTCGCGACTTTGGTTTCCGACATCCACTGCCAGCTTTCCCAAGAAAACCAGGAAACGATCAGGAACAGGAGCAAGGCCCAATGTGTGAAATAAGACGCCAGCGGCGTCCGGTCTCCATCCCACATGCCAATTTGCCCAAAACCTGGATAAAACCAGCGATTGAAGGGTTTATAAAGCAAGCTGGAAAGGAAATAGAGGATCAAAACACTCAGCCCGATCTGAACCACTTTGGTCAGTTTGGGTGACAACCAGCGATTTTGCACTGCCGGCACGTATCGCCAGCCTACATACCCCAGGATAACCATGTTCAAGATCATGAAGGTGTAGAAATCCCAGGTGTTGATGGGTTTCAATGCGCCAATGATCAGCCCTCCGAGTAAAAACCCCAGGATGAGACCTGAAATATTCTTGCGTGGTTTTTCATGCCACTGTCCTTTCCTCATCAGCACAGAGAGGCCCCAAGCCATTGCCGCCACCACCACTGGCATCGCAATCAGATGGGCATGAAAATCGCCGTAAAGGAAGGTGAAGAACGGGAATTCTGTGATGGATTCCCCCGGGATAGCCCGGCTTGGGTTCCAATACCAACTCCCCGCGCTGATTGGCAGGACCTCACCATTGAAAAGCTTCCCGATCCCCACCAGCAGCCACTGCACCCGCTGCACAAAGCTTCCATCAGCAATTGCCTGACCTCCCGATCCGAGTGTTTTGATCGCATCAGAAAAGAGTTTTACCTCACCCAGGTTGCCCAGAAAGCCGACCACGAACATAGCCGCCAAGCCTGCCCAAAAGGCAAGGTCAATCAACTTAACTTTTCCTTGTCCGGTTTCCTTGCCAAAAATGGCTTTGGTGATGTTCCATGCCAGGCTAAAAACGCCAACAGAAAGCATCCCATACCACAAAGCCAGCAGGATGTTGTAGGCTGTTGCTGGGACTACACCCAGCAATTTCATTGGCAAGCCGATCAAGACCTGCCCGTAGTAGTAATAATTGATATACCCACCGGCATACCATGGGTCATATGCCGGAAACACGGTGCTCTTGATGACCGCATTCAAATAGGAGAAGTCCATCGGCTTTTCCCCACCTCGCCAGGGATGCCAGAGGTCCGGATTCAGCCAGCGAATCAGCAGGAAGAAAGCAAACATTACAAGCGTGATTAATTCTTCCACAAGGAATTGCTTCCAAAGGCGTTTCAGGTCCTTCAAGAGGCTGTGCCTTGTCAGCCAGCCAGCGATTAACCCTGCCAGAGAAATCAACCCAAGCACAATCAGCAGTAAGCCACGGGTTACCGCCACACCTGCTGATCCCAAAACAAATGCCAGGTAAGCGAATAACAGAAACCCGATGATTTTCGAAAACCCGTAGCCTTTATCCTTCAACCCAGGCAGCGCCAGGCGCAGTAATGGGAATATCAACAAGCTCAGCAGTAGTGAAAACCCGTAAAAAGCCAATACAGCCAGGGCGGGATGGCGATTGAGCAGACCATTTCTATCGAACAACTCCGACCAGGTGCCGTTTTCCTGTTGGATCTGCAGATCCTGATCCGAGAGCAGCAAAGTCGGTTTTCCGGATTCGTACTGGGAAGCTTGCCTGGGCGTCAGGTAGATCACCTGGCTAAGGTCTACAGAATCAAGGAAAGCTGCCAAATTTTGGGGGTCAAAATCAGCCGTCTTTCGGAATATCATCACTTTCGGGTGGTCATAAACCGAGAAAGCTTCTTCCGCGAACTGGTCATTAAATTCCCATTCTCCCAGGCTCGGATAAGATGTGAAAGTCTCCACCAATTCAAAGCCAAGCTGCCCCTCAAACCTGCCCGGTTCAGCCAGGTTATAGCAAGTCACGCTTTCCATTTCTTCCGGGCAGCCCACCAGCGCGCGATAATATGCTGTGCTGAGCGGATACCGTTCAGGCACGCGCGGGATGGTTCCCCACTGGCGGTTGGAGCTCATAAAGATGTACTCGCCCTGGCTCAACATCTGGAAGAAGCGATCGCGCTTCACCTGGTCATCCTGGGCGTACATATCCAGATTCAGATCTCCCCGAAAGATGCCCAGATTGGTATCGTAGGGGATATAGCCGTTCATCATCAGCGGTAAGCCGTCATCCCAGACTGTTTCATGGATCACGCCCACCGTGTTAACCGCGATTTGCCCCGAACCTGAAACCATTTCCAGGGTCAGCTCCACGTCCTGCATGCGGCTCAAGACAAGGCTTTGCGGCAGGTCAAACACCACCTCACTGCCAAGCCCTTGCCCCAAATCGATGAAAGTCCCGCTAATTTCTGTGCTGACTGTCTGTTGTGGTTCCTCACCCGTGCTGGTTAGGGTTACGCGTAAAGCTTTCTCACCTGGATTTTGCGACGCGTCAACCAATTGAGGTATCACTACCTGCCTGATTTCGCCGGGCTTTGTAACCAATATCCGGATGTTGAATGGATTCCCCTCAGTTACCTGCTGGCTGATCCTGGGCAGGTATTGCTTATTCAGAGTGCCATTTTCTCTTGCGTAGGTGATATATGGCACACCGGCCAAATATGGCTGGCAATTTTCTGTCTCAAACCCTAAAACGAGAATGTAGGCTTTGCCTTTTTCCAGTTTCACGCCTTCATCAAGGAAGAAATCAAGGCTGCTGAGCTGGTTTCCACCGCTTGGAGTGTTTGCTGGTAACGCTGGCAGGATGGAATTTCCGCTAATCGCATCCCGAATTTCGAGCGTATAGAGCACAGACTCAGCCGACAGCATCAGGTCCTGCACCTCCGGGAAGGTCACACCTTCCACCATACCATCCCGGTCTGCCACGAAGACGCTGAGGTAACTTTGCCCTGGCGAAAGGGTTACCTGGTTGCGGTACTGCCCCTGCTGCGAAAAAACGCCCTCCTCAGTCTCCACCATCAGGTTGATTGGACCATCGATGTTTTCGTAGATCCATTCCGAGGCTTCGATCCGGGTGACCGATCGGGTGTAAATCCGGCTGAAAGCAAATGCGTACGTGAATGTTCCCAGCAAAATCACTGCTGTCGAAGCGACTCCAAAAATTCGCAGACTCCTTTGGGGAATACGCAGTTTTTTCCAGCTTAAGTCATTTCCCGCAGAGATCAAGCTCCAAAGTCCCCAGGCAGCGATGATCGCCAGCAGCGGGTAAATGGGCATCAGGTAGCGCATGGATTTCACCCAGGCTAGTCCCTGCCAGGCAGCATAGATCAGCGTCCAGGACAGCAAAGGCAGGCTATCCCAATTTTTCTTCCAGACGACATGGAAAGCCATCCCGATAGTGCTGCCAATGGCTGCCAATCCAAGTGGCAAACCCAAACCCCACAGTACCAGATTCTTGAAAGAAAACCACAAGGGGCGCCTCGCCCACTGCAGAGCTGGCGGAAAATCCACTTCACCGGTGCTCTGAGCCTGCAGCGATCGCATGCTCAGCCACCAGTTTTGGTTGATGGAGAAATTAAAGAAACCAGGACCGTCAAACGCATAAGGCTGGCAAATCCTGAAAACCATAAAGCTAATTACAGCTGCCAGGAAGAGTCTGCCTATCATTGGCAGGAAAGCGCCTTCTTTCTTCTCATTTTCCAGTTTGAAGTAGCGCACTCCCTCCACCAACGGCAGCAACAGCGCCAGGGATATCCCGTTAATCTTGGATGCTGTTGCCATGCCAAGCGCTGCCCCAAAAGCCAGGTAAGGCGAGATTTCGTACCAGACCTGTTTCGCCTTGCCTGTCTCATCTCCAACCAGCAAAGGCGCTCGTTTCAGGATAACAGCGGCAATCAGCACAGTCAACATGGCAAAAGTATTGGTGAAAGAATCGACCGTCATGAAGTGGGCAAGCTGGATTGGCAGTACCGCGAATGCGTACAGCGCGGCTGCGATCAACCCCACCCAGCGGTTGAACAGCTTTTTAGCGACAAAGAAGGTTAGCAGGATGGTGAGGGTATCCATCGCCGCCGACATGGTTCGCCCGAGCAGCGTGTTCAGGTCGTAACCCACCTGCCCGGTCCATTCCCCCGCATACCGCACCATGAAAACTGGTAAGGTGCCATAAACAAAGAAACCAAAGTCCTTGTTGCCCGGATTGAGCGGCGAACTAGCAGTATCGAAGTATTCCCTGGCAGTCCAAACCGGTTCGATGGCATTGATCACCATTGAAAGGTAGCGTTCGTCAGGATGCAAATGCCTCGACTCATCCCAGTTATTATTCATGCTTCGGAACGACCATCCCGCCAGGAGAACGGTTACCAAACAAACAACCACCAGGATGGACTTCCAGTCGATTTTTCTTGTTTCTTGAACCTTCTGCTCAGTATCTACATTCATTCGATCATTGACCTACAATGAAAAGGATAAAATTCTTGTCCGGATTAGTACTTTGATACGTACTGATCACGCCTTCCGGATAGGCTGCCTGCAACTCGGCGATACTGTTCTTGTCCATCGGATTGAGGATGAACAATTTCGACAAGGTGACGTTCAACGTGTTACCGATTTCTGTCGCGGGTAAACTCAGGTTTTGTTCAGGTCGCCCCATGCTGATCGCGACCGCCCGGGAATCAACCCAATAAGGATAGCTGATTAAGTAACTAAGCCCTTCCCTTCCGGAAGCGTAAAAACGCGTGATAACTTCGCCCATTTCGCTTGCGTTCCAGGCTGAATTCTTGTATTGATTGGTGTATTGTTGAAACACAAGGTTATTATTGTTGACCACAATCGGTGCGATCATCAGGACGCCTGCTATCAACATTGCTGCCATGGACTTTTGTCGTAAAGCCAGTGTGACAACTTTGAAAACCTCAACAACACCAAATGCTGCGATCAATATGACTGGGATGGCAGCCCCGACTCCCCTTGTCATCGAAGGATTCTCGGATGGGAACGCCAGGGTCAAGATACTAGGCAGCAACAATATCGGATAGAGCAGCAGAGCGATCAGCAATTTCCAATCCCTGCTGATTCGATAATGCTTAACGAGGCTGACAATTCCTATCAGAAAAAAGACCGCTGTCATCCCATCCACAGCACCCCGGTTGGGAATGCTGTCCACCCAGCTGCCCTGGTTGGTCCAGTTTGCAATCCCAATTGCTTTAATTAAATTCCCAAAGAAGATCAACACTGGGCTGCCTGGGTAGCTCACTTCGTATTCGCCAATTCTTGCCAGGACCGGCGCAAAGTAACTCATGGGCTCCAGGCTGATCGCTCTTAACAGCGGTATCGCCGTAATTACAGAGATGAATGAACCCACCCCAACCAAACCTAATAACTGGCTCTTCCTGATTGACTTCCCTTTTCTCCAGCTAAGGATCACAACCAGTGCCGCCAATGGGAATATGAGGAAAATTTTGTTGCTCATCAACCCAAGTCCCACCGCAAGCGCCGAGAGCAGAATAAACCGCCCATCCTGCTCATCCAAGCCCTTCACCAGCCCAAGTAGCGCCCCAGCCATCAGCGGGAAGACCAAGCCTGCCCCAATCGCCGCTCTTTCCTGCAAAACCAGCCAGAAGCTCACGCCTGCCAGTCCGGCAGCCACCAACCCCATCCAACGATTGCCAACCTGCTTACCAAGGCCAAAAATGAAACCAACGCCGATCAGCCCTGCCAGGGCATTTGCCAGGCGTATGGTTTCCAACTTGAGTATCTGTCCTGAAAACAGGTTCACCAAATCTGCCCAATAGTAATTGAGAGGTTCAGGCACCGAGTTACGTGAAAACAGGACAAAGTTCCCTCCCTGCCTGATCTCACTGACCGAATAATATGTCTCAACCTGGGCGCTAATCATTTCAGGTGGCACTCCAGCCAAATCATTAAGCCTGAAAATCAGGCCGAGGGCTGCCACAAGCAACACAAGGATAAAGAACAGACGATCTTGCTTCCAACCTTGCCAGAATTTCCAGTTTAGTTTTTGCGCCCTTTTTTCAGGATCCCTCGCCGGCCAGAAGGCATACAAACCGCAGACGATGGCAGTCAGCCAGCTCAAGGTTTGCAACCAGCGAAAACGATTTTCGGTGAACACCAAAAAGCACACCACCATCATTGCCAGCGAGGCCAACAGCCAGATGGGCTTCACATGGAACCTGATGCCTTCAGTTTTTGCACAGGGCAACTCGTCAGTTTTTTTGTTCTCGTCGGGAATACCGAACCAAAGACATCCAATTCCAATGGCAATCGTCAGGAATCCAGCGAGAGGAAATGACAGTTTTTGCATTCCCAGCAGAAACTGCCCAATAAGAGTCAGGATCAATCCGATCCAGAAGACGGTTTTTACACCAGGAAGATTTTCCGATGTTTCAACCTGGGCGAAAATTCCAGAGGTTGATTTTTCTTTGACATTAAACTGACCATGGATCCAATCCCTCACGCATTCCAGTACGGTGAGGTCATCATCTTCTGGCAGGTTTTCAGTTGGATCCATGACGCTATTCTATTCCAATCGCAATCAAGATGCTTAAAAACTTTAGATAAATTTTAGAAATCTCTCGTTGCAACAAAAAAAGTGCAACAACCATTGTCATCACACGGTGATTCCACCAGGCGGCGAATGCGGTCAAAATGAATGAATGGATTGTTTTTGCTCTTAAACAAAACCCACTTGCCAAACAGCTTTTTCCAGAGCAGATTTGGCAGGTTGGCAGCATGCCCGCGTTCCAGTTCGTGCAAGGCTTTCCGGGGGAAATAATTCCAATGCTTCACTTCGCCAAACCCGGCAATCCGCAGCCGTTCCGCCCAAACTTCCGGTGCATCCAGGTTGACATGCCGTGACACCCAGTTGAAAAACCGCGAATAATGCTTCGTGAAGAAGCCCAAACCCACTTTGCGCAGCACTTCCATGCCCCACAATTCGGAGCGAAAACGCTCATTTGGCACCGCGAAGATGAAATGTCCACCCGGCTGCAGACATCGACCAACCTCGTTCAGGACTTCCTGAACGCCAGGGATATGTTCAAGCACAGAATTGCTGATGGCAGTCGGAAACTGACCATCCTCAAACGGCAGTTCCTGTCCGTTAGCCAGCGCCAGGGAGCGATAGACCTTCCACGCTTCTGCTTCCTTTAGGGGCGCCAACCAGGGGTCGATCCCATCCACTATTTTACCTTCCAGCATCGCCCAGGCAAAATGCCCATCGCCTGCACCGATATCCAGAATCGGCTCAACGAGCATCTCCTGCGGGTACTGGCTCTGTTCCACAGCCCGCAGCATACCGCGAAAATATGGCAGATAAAACAGCTGCCTTTCGCAAATTTCATCCAATTCTTCTTTACGCAAATCACTCATCAGCTAAACCAAAGAGGCAAAAATCTCCTGGTAGCGTTCGGCTACCTTCTCCTGTTCAAATTGCTTCAAATAAGACTCAGGGATAACACGCGCTACATCACTTTCGTCCAGAACGGAGATTATCGCCTCTGCCAAAGCAGTTGCGTCCCGCACCGGTACGATCTGCCCCAGTCCGGTCTGCAGCACCGGCTGCCTCACACCCGGCAGATCGGATGCCACCACGGGCGTCCCTTGGCTAAGTGCCTCGATCTGCACGATCCCAAAGGACTCAGTCGCATTCAGGCTCGAAAACACCAACAGATCACAGGTTGCAAAGAAGCGCATGAAGTCATCATCTGACAGAAAACCGAGAGATTTCCATTTCTCGCCAAGGGGTCGGATCATCTCCTCAACCTTTGACAGGTATGCCTCTTCACCAATCACGCCTTTCCAGCTGCCGGCGTGCACCACTCTGGCCGCAGGGTACTTTTGCCAGACCAAAGGTAATGCCTGTGCCAGGTATTCGTAACCCTTCTCGGTTGCAACCCTGCCAGCCAGTCCCAAAACCTTATCATTCTCATCCAAGCCAAATCGCTCCCGAAGAGCCTTCATTTCACCCAAAGCAGTTTCGAGAAACACAACCGGAGTGGGCACCTCAACGACCTTGTCCAGGTAAGGTTTCAAGACCTTGGAATGTCTGGCGTAGTCGAGCGTGTTCTGCACAATCACCCGTGCTTGGCTCAGGGTTTGTTTGCCTAACAGGTTCGTTCCCCAGCCTGCCAGTCGGCTGAACCATCCACCGCTCATCACCAGGTCGCAATGATATGTAACCACCACAGGTTTCCCCAATTGCTTTGCCAGCGTCGCAATCAAAAAAGACTCAAATTGAGGCATGTGTATGTTCACCACGTCCGCCCACGCAATCCATTTCTTAGCCTGGACTCGTAACCCTGGCATGATAACACCCTTTGAAAGCTTCATTCCCACCTTCACACGGACGATCTTGACACCATCCAGATTTTCCTCAGAGGAAAGTTTCTGGTCATATTGCGAGGTGAGCACACACACCTCGTGCCCAAGCCCAACAAGTCCGAGCGCGACCCGCAGAGCATACACCGACAAGCCCGAGCTGTAAGGATGAAAGTAGGTGGAAGTGAGCAAAATCTTCATTGGACTTCGTTGCTCCCTGATTGCCTTCTTACACTTTTGACCAAACTACCCAGGTTTTCTCCCATCACGTAAATCCCGATCATGCCCACAAATACAGGGATTATGACCTGCACAGCATGCACCACCAGGGCCATCGCCAGCGCGTCAGCCTTGCCTACGCCCACCAGTGAGTACGCGCCAACCGCCCCAGCCTCAAACACACCCAACCCTGCCGGTGCGGCAGGCAGCGCGTTTACAAAAGCGCTTGCCGGAGTGATCAACAATGGCCACCACCACTTCGAATGGTCCAGAATCGCATTCTGCAAAATGGAAAATTCCACCATCGTCATTGCCCAACTGATTGCCAACAGGATAAAAGCTGTGAAAAAAAGTTGTGGTTTCAGAAAAATCTGAAAACCTGTCAGCAATTTGCTTAATGCTGGCAGTAACTTATCCTTGAATAGTCTTTTGGACCCAAAGCGGCGTTCCAGCCATTTCATCAGGCTTTCTCTGCGCCTGGCACTGACGAAAATGATCACACTACCGATCAGCAAAGCGATTGCGGTTACGATAACTACGCGCTTAAGATTACTTTCTCCAACCATAAGTGGCAAAGTTGCCAAAAAGAAAAGCGAACCAATCATCAGGTCCATCATGCGCTCGGTGACGATCGCCGCGAACACTTCCGGGTAGTTGTGCTTGCCTTTGCCATGCCTGACCAGCAGCACCGCCCTGCCCACCTCCCCCAACCTGAGTGGGAGAATGCTGTTCAACAGATAGCCCACGTTCATTGCCCAGAATGCAGCTGAAAAGGTAAAACCTTTCCCGAGGATAAGCCAGCAAACAATCCCCCTGATAAACAGTCCAACTGAAAAACATGCAATGATCAAGACCATTGCCAGTGGGGTTAAAGACCGGAGCGCTTCCAAAAAAGCCTCCAGGTCTATCTGCCGCAACAGCAGCCAGATCGCCAGTCCGCTGACAAGCAGCGCCACCGCCACCCGCATGAAATCGCCGGTGCGAGAGCCTTTACTTGCTTCCGCCATCAGTTCTCCAGCCGCAAAATCGCCATGAAAGCTTCTTGGGGAATTTCTACACTCCCTACCATTTTCATGCGCTTTTTTCCCCGTTTTTGCTTCTCAAGCAGCTTTTTCTTACGGGTTATATCTCCGCCGTAACACTTCGCCAAAACGTCTTTCCGCAGAGCTTTCACATTCGCGCGGGATATCACCCGCCCTTCGGCATAAGCCTGGATAGGGATGGTAAAAAGCTGCTGAGGAATGATCTCCTTCAGTTTGCTCACCAGCGCCTGTCCTTTGTGATACGCGTCCTGACTGTGCACGATCGCCGTCAGGGCATCCACGGGCTCTTCATTCAGCAGAATCTGCAGTTTCACTAGATCGCCAGCGCGATATTCGAGGAACTGGTAATCCATCGAGGCATAACCGCGGGTGTTGGATTTTAGCAAGTCGAAGAAATCGACAATAATTTCGGAAAGGGGGATTTCAAAATTGAGTTGCACCCGGTTAGCTGCAGGATACTCCTGGTTCATGTATATACCGCGACGCTTGCGCACCATCTCCATGATTACGCCGTAATACTCCGTCGGACTGAAGATCTCCAGGGACATCCAGGGCTCGTATATTTCTTTTATTCTGCCTTCGTCTGGCAGATCGGCAGGGGAATCGATTACGATTGTGCTTCCATCCGTCAGATCAACTTTATATTCCACCGATGGCGCGGTAAAGACCACATCCAGGTCATACTCACGTTCAATCCGTTCCTGGATGATCTCCATGTGGAATAGCCCCAAAAAGCCGCAACGGAAGCCAAAGTTGAGTGCCTCGGAAGACTCAGGCTCGTAGGTCAACGAGGCATCGTTGAGCTGGAGCTTCTCTAAAGCCTCTTTTAAGTCGGGATAATCCTCCCCCTCCACAGGGTAGACGCCAGCAAAGACCATAGGCTTGGCCTTTCGATAACCTGGCAAGGGTGCTTCTGCTGGTTTGGCGGCATTGGTGATAGTGTCACCCACGCGGCACTCCGAAACAGTTTTGAGCCCGGTCGCAATGTAACCTACGTCTCCAGCCTTCAACTCAGCTATCGGTATCAAGCTCGGTGAGAAGATGCCAATTTCGACCGGCACTATTTTTGTTCCGGTTGCCATCATCGCGATCTTGTCGTTGGATGTCAGGCTGCCATCAAAAACCCTGACATACGCGATGACGCCTTTGTAAGAGTCATAGTGAGAGTCAAAAATCAATGCTCTCAAAGGCATATCTTCTGAGCGAGTCGGTGCAGGAATCTTGGCTGCTATCGCTTCCAGGACCTCCTCCACACCCAATCCAGTTTTGGCGCTGATGGGAATGATTTCATCATCCTCCACACCAAGCAATATTTTCAGGTCGCGTTTGACACCCTCGACATCCGCTGATTGCAGATCAACTTTGTTGATGACGGGAATGATCACGAGGTTTGCATCCAGCGCAAGATACAGATTTGCCAGGGTCTGGGCTTCGATCCCCTGGGTTGCATCAACCACCAACACCGCCCCCTCGCAGGCATAGAGCGCCCTGCTGACCTCGTAATTGAAGTCCACATGCCCGGGTGTGTCGATCAGGTTGAACTCGTAATCCTGTCCATCTTTGGCGTTGTAGACCATCCGTACAGCAGATGCTTTAATCGTCACGCCCTTTTCGCGTTCCAGGTCCATAGAATCAAGCACCTGCGCCGTCATATCGCGGTCCGCGATCGTGTTTGTCATCTGCAGCATGCGGTCTGCCAGGGTTGACTTTCCGTGATCCACATGTGCAATGATGCAAAAATTTCGTATTCTTTCCATAAGGCTCTCAGTATAACTTATTATACCTTTTAGCTGCCCTGGACAGCCCGATCAAGAACGCCGTTTTGGCCCTATCCACTGATTAAGCAAATATTCTTTTCAGAACCTTCTGTTGAACAATCCTTGATTTATTTTTGCCAAAGGTGCAGCAGTTCACAAACTCTATTTACATGCTCTAAAGGAAGCTGAGGGTACATAGGTAGACTTAATATTCGAGGGACCAACGCTTCAGTGATTGGAAGCCGATCCGCCCCTAAGAGACGATTCCGGTAAGCAGGTTGTTGATGGACAGCCTGAGGGTAGTGAATGCCAACGCTAACGCCATTCTGTTGTAAAAATTCGGCTAGTTCGTCGCGATTTTCAACCTGAATTACGTATTGATGCCAGGTGTGGACAGCGTTTTTCGCTGTCATCGGTAGTAAGTAGTCGGTCCCTTGCAGGTTTTGATTGTAAAGATGAGCAATGTTTATTCGTCTTTTATTATCATCGAGTAGATAATGAAGTTTGACGTTTAGGATCGCCGCTTGAATTTCATCGAGTCGGGTATTGAGCCCTTGAATTTCGCTGATGTATCGTTTTCGCCAGCCATATTGACGCAAGAGGAAAGCCTTTTCTGCCAGGGTAGATTCATTGGTGAGGATCGCGCCCCCGTCTCCCATCGCTCCAAGGTTTTTAGTTGGATAAAAACTGAAACAGGCTATATCCCCAAAGCTACCAACATTTTGACCATTTAAGCTGGTTCCATGTGCCTGGGCACAATCTTCAATAACAAACAAGCCGTGTTCTCTTGCAAACGCTATGATCGCAGGCATGTCGGCTGGATGGCCATATAGATGAACCGGAATGATCGCCTTCGTTTTTTCACTTACAAGAGTATTGAGCAACTTGGGATTAATACAATAACTAAAAGGATCCACGTCAATAACAACCGGTGTTGCACCACAAATCTCGATTGCGGCTACTGTTGCTACTGCCGTATGAGAAACAGTGATGACTTCATCACCAACGCCGATGTCGAGTGCTTTGAGTGCAATAATTATGGCATCAGTGCCGCTGTTTACTGATACGCAATTGTTCAGTCCAATTAAGCTGGCAAAGGTGGTTTCGAATGCATTAACTTCTTTACCAAGGATATATTTTCCGCTTTGCAGAACGCGATCAATTGCTGCGTGGATTTCTTCACTATGCTCTTCAAATGCAGCTTTTGGATTTGTAAGTAAAACTTGGTGTTCAGTCATCGTGTGCCTACCAGTACCTAGCTCGGTGCTCCTGATAGTATTCAAGAGTTTTGCGCAAACCATCCTCAAAACACATAGCAGGAGACCATCCTAATACTCGGGAAATCTTGCTAAAATCTCCTTGGTAATCGCCGATATCTATTCGTAAGCGATCATTAGGGAAAGGAACATATTTGAACTCACCCTCAGGGATAAGTTTGAGAAAAACGTTTGCAGTATCGGTGAGCGAAAAAACTTCCCTAGAGCCAAGATTTAGAACATCCCCGCAACACATATCCGTTTTGGCTGCCATAAGCATCGCGTCTACTACATCGTCTATATAGTTGTAATCCCGTACTTGAGAACCATCGCCAAAAATCAAGATAGGCTGACCTTCCAGCATACGACGAATCCATATTCCCAAAAATGTCTGCCTTGCATCCACAACCCGCATACGCGGACCATACGTGTTTGTCAGTCTCAAAATGACTGCACGGATACCGTATATATTGTTATAGAGGCGGTGATAATGTTCCCCAGCAAGTTTATGAACGCCATTCAGGTCGACAGGAACAAGAGGGTGATTTTCTTTTACTGGAATTTGCATGGGTTTGCCGTAGACTTGTCTCGTACTGGCAAAAACCACTTTAACCTCGGGATTGTGATGCCGGCAAGCCTCTAATATCTGCAATTGAGCCTGAGTGTTGATGGCGAGATCGGTTTCCGGGTTCTCCATAGAGTCAACATGGCTAGTTTGGCCTGCCAGATTGAAGAGAAAATGCTGCCCTGAAATGAGGTACTTCATGGCATAAGGATCACGAACATCAGAAATATTGATACGAACCTTGTCTTTGATCGGCTCAACATTCCAAAGATTGCCGCCGTAGGTTGGAATAAGACTGTCAACCAGGGTCACATCAGCTCCTAGTTCGACAAGTTTGATGGCAAGATTAGAACCGATAAATCCTAGTCCGCCAGTGATCAGCACTTTTTTTCCTAAAAAAATGTCAAAGTCCATTTATGTTAGTTACTTTCTCTGAATAGTCTGACTGGATTCAGTCTGGGCCGGAAAGTTTGGTTCCGGTTCTTTTGTGAGATGATCTTTTTTTACAACCAATTTCCACCAAAGCCTGGAAAGGTGTATGAAAGTCTGCCATAGGTGTTTCCAGCGAAAAAACTGAGAACGTCCATAGGACCGATAGTAATGGTTCACTGGCACCTCGGCAAAATGGTAACCAGCATCCTGGAATTTCTTTACCATCTCGAGGCAGATCGTTCCTGTGTGGCTTTCTAAAGGGATTTGATCAAAAATCTCCCGCCGAATCAGTCGAAAATCACAATCCACATCGCGCAATTTGAACCCAAAGGCTATCTTAACGATGTGATGATAGATACGCCCGATCACCGCCCTGATCCAGGGATCGTGGCGTGAGATTTTGTAACCATTGACCACGTCAACATCATTCGTAAGTGCCCTGGCAAGATTGATCAATTCCATTGGATTGTATTGGGCATCACCATCAGTATAGAAAACCCAGTCCTTCTTTGCTTTGAAGAATCCAGATCTCAGCGCGGAGCCATAGCCAAGATTTTGTGGGTGATGAATTACAGTTAATTCTGGATAACGTGAGGCGAGTTCATCAAGAACGGCTTTGGTACTGTCTTTGCTGCCATCGTTGGTTACGATGACTTCATAATCATCTGTCACCTGTCTTAGTGCCAATATTGCGGTAAGCACCATGCTCGGGATGGTACCGGCGTCGTTGTAAGCAGGAAAAACGGCACTGACACTTGAAACTTTCCTGAGTTGTTTTGAGGGCACCATATACTATCCTTGAGAACCAGTCTATGAAGTTGAATTGTTATGAATAAATGTAAGTTTAGCATTTAAAAAGTACGAGAGTAAAGCGACTGGCAAGGTCACGAGTGCTCCAGCAAATAGTTTTTCCAATCCTTGCCCATCGATAAGCCAGCGCAGGAGCAAAAAATTGACAACGTAAGTGAAACCATAGACCAAGACAAACAAGATGAAGCGTTTATTATTTACATTGTGAAAAACAATTCTGCCGGTAGTAAAGAAATTAAAAATTACACCAAGAATGGTCGAAGTCAAGGAGGCAGGAAAGTAGTGGAATCCAAGCAAAATCAGACCAGCGTAGATCACATAACTGAAAAGCGTGTTTAGCGCGCCAATAACCAGAAACCTTAGAAGGCGAATTTGCCACAAACTTTCTGCTAAACCCAATATTTTGACAATTAATCCCTCTTTTTTCTCACTTGGAGCAGGTTCTTCCCCACATGCTTTCTCAGTAATCCAGGCAAACTTCACTATGTCTCCTACAAATCCCTACGACGGCTAACTTTGAGGTTGCGGAAAAAATGACACCCTTTGGAAGTTTACCAGTCGCAAGTAAAACCAACTCAATGGAAATAATGACCTAGCATAACTTCTCAATCACGGGCTGATTATACCTTGTTGATTCCATTATAGATCAAATACAATTTCGATAAAATATTTAAGAAATCACTTCCAGTTGGGGCATCGTTCTTGTTATAATACTCTTGTGGAGACAAAAAAAAAGAGGGTTTATCTGTTTTTTCTGGTCATAATAAGCGTCTTTTCCTTGGGTTTATTTGGCCTCCTTAACAATACTGCTTCTGCAAACCTCGCGATGGTTCGAATATTTGAACCTGACGAATCCGCAGTTCTTCCCGTAATTCAAGACATGGTCACGCCTAAAGCAAACCTGGAAAGCTTTTTGCGTGGGTTTGTCTTCTATGGATATTATTTTTACGGGTTTCCTTTCTTTGGATTATCAGGACTGGTCGCTTTGCCATTCGAATGGGCTGGTCAATTACAGAATACTCAATCGATAATGCTTGCATTACGCCAAATAGTTTCTGTTTTGCCTATGCTGATCGGATTATTATTTCTTGTTTACCTTCAGGATGGTTTCAAGTCAGCTCGTTCAATTGTTTTATACCTTTTTCTGCTTAGCATTCCCGCAACGCTACAAAATGGGCTGTGGCTTCACCCAGATGGGTTGATTGTGTTTCTTTCGTCTCTAATTCTATTACTATTGGTTTTAGACAAAGGTTCCCTTGGAAAGCTATTTTTTCTCTCTGCAGCAGTTTGTGGCATTATGATAGCCACAAAAGTGGTAGGAGCCTTTTTTTTCCTTGCTGTAGGTGTGACAATCATCTGGTCCTTGGTCGAAAAAAAAGTCACGTGGAAAAAAGCTTTACTTTCTTCATTAGCATACATACTTATCTTGTGTCTTTTCTTCATTTTGGCGAACCCGTTCCTTTTATCCTCTTGGGCAAGAACAGAGTACCTGAATGTTGCCAGAAGACAAGCTGATTTACTTACGAACGGCTACGGCGTTGTTTATGAGAAAGGTTTAATCAGTTCCTTCCCAACCTTGCGCCATTATTATGGTGAGGCGGTATTCTTGATCACCATACTTGCCTTAACAGTAATGGGTCTTTTCAATAGACAGCGTCGATTTTTGAGTGCACTCATTTTGAGTTGGTTTTTTCCTTTGACTATCTATATCTTTTTCTTTAGCCATTTCAAGTACCAATATTGGCTGCCAGTTGCCCTGCCTTTGTTCTCTTCCTGGGTAGCTGCTTTTCCTGATCACAAGAGCTGGTTCAACATGAAAACAGCAGCCAGAATGGTTTGGGTTGTCTTCCTGGTGATTTTTGCCGTGCAAAGTGCCTTGTTTATAAGCCAGGATATAAACACCATCAAGACACATCTGTCGAGAGAGAAAAACAACCCTTCTCTCGAGTTTTATGAAAAAGTTCGCCAGGTCTTAGGTCCTGTTGTAGACCAACCGGTTACGGTTTACTGCGACTACCGTCTCTACCTGCCAGACGATAATAGCTGGCAGAAACATACTTCATTTGATTTGATGACTTATGATTACATTCACGAAGGAAATTTTGACTACCTGATCTTGCAACAGCAGCGAATCCTTGATTACCTGCAAGAAGGACTTATTGGTTTGGATGTTGATGAATTTGAACAGAGCCAGTCATTCTATCGCGATGCTAATGCAGGTAACATTGAAGGATACATTCTTGTGTACAGAGACTCTACTGGCTTGGTTTTTGATAAAATACCTTAAACCGAGCTTTACTTATTGGAGGATTATTTGTTGAAGAAGAAGCGAACAATCGAAATAAGTAAATTTGAACGCGCTGTAATAGATTTCTTGCAAAACTATAAACACATCTTTCTGTTTGGGATCACAACGATCTTTGCCTTGCTCATACGAAAGGACCAAATATATTTCGTGTCAGGAGACTATGTCCTTTCATTTGAAGCATGGAGTGAATACCTGGTAGTAAATGGAGGTTTTGCCGGAATTCCTACTCTAGATAGCGATTACAATGTTGCTTACCTTTACATCCTGGCATTGATCAATTATCTCCCCCTTTCACTTCTTGTTAAAATCAAAATGGTGTCTTTTTTCTTTGATTTCACCACAGCAATCTTTATCATGCTGATCGTTAGGCGATTATTCAAACTTGGAAAAACCAATCTTTTGCCCTACATGGCATATGGAGTGGCCTTGTTTGCTCCACCTGTCATTCTCAACAGCGCGACTTGGGGACAATGTGACATTATTTACACTTGCTTTATCATAATTTCCATCTATCTTTTTATAAATAGAAAGGTCAGCTTGGGATTTGTTAGTTATGGTGTAGCTCTTGCTTTTAAACTACAAGCCTTATTTGTCTTGCCTGTGCTGTTCTTACTCTTTTTCAAAGAAAAAAAATTCTCGGCTCTAAATTTTGTTTTGATACCACTGGTAAACTTTGTTGTCTATCTTCCCGCCTGGATGCTAGGCAAGCCGCTTTCCGAAATAATTCATGCCTACACCACCCAGGTGGGCGAGTACACCGCCTTAGTTATGAATTACTCGAATTTCTACAGCCTGCTTCCAGATAATTACGGTTATTTCTCTCAGACTGGTATGATTATTCTCTTTGGATTCCTGTTGGTGTTCTACATCAACTTGTTTTCAGACAAAGTCACTTTGAAGAATTCTGATTACATCATCGTGACAATTATCACCGTCATGCTTTGTACATATTTTCTACCTGCCATGCATGAAAGGTACATGTTCAGCGTTGACTTGCTTGCTGTGATATTTCTGTTTATTTTCCCTCAACGTTTTTATGTGCCAGTGCTAATCTGGCTGATTAATGCGAATTCTTACCTTCCTGCTCTGTATGGATTTGGACCCATAATCGACTACAAAATTATGGCTTTGGTTTATCTGGGATTATTGTGTGTTTTGTTATATCAGTTATTCCGGGACAAATGGTTGCAGCTCGCAGTTGCGAGCTGAATTTTCTTTACTAATATTTTGTACTCTATTTTTAATGAATTCGAGAGCCAGCAGAAGGTATATTATTTAAGAAATGCGGTCATGACCCTTCAGGAGTCTGATCCATCGTCCTCAAAAATTGCCTTTTAAGTGTAAGCATTAAACATCTTTATTATTTGGATTCATGTGGATAATAATTAGAATAAAGTATGTGTATCTTAATCTGTCCAAAAACCTGGAAATTTTGCAAAGGATGCTAAAAGCACACCCCCACTGTCACTGGTTGTGTTAGATCTTTTAGTTCCATATTTATTTGCCACCCAAAGTTTTTGCCAACCTTCGTTAACTACCACCTACCACCTACCACCTACCACCTATCAGCTATCAGCTATGAGCTACCCCCCCGATATGGTAAGATAAAACATATGTTGAAAAATCTAATTGAAACCCTTCGTCCTCGTCAATGGACGAAGAATCTTGTGATTTTCGCTGGACTTGTCTTTGATCGCCAGCTCTTTATGGCAGCGCCTGCTTTACGCGTTCTGGCAGCCTTTTTTATTGCATGTTTGGTTTCCGGGCTTACCTACACCATCAACGACATCATCGACCTTAAAGCCGACCGGCAACACCCCCAGAAATGCCATCGCCCGCTTGCCTCAGGCCGTCTCTCGCTTAAAGCGGCTGTTCTTTTGGTCATTCTCCTGGCACTTGTGAGCTTCAGCGCGGCGTTCGTTCTCTCATGGAAGTTTGGTCTGATCTGCATTGCCTACACGGTTCTGATGCTAGCCTACTCCAAGTGGCTTAAGCACATCATGATCGTGGATGTCATGGTGATTGCGGCTGGTTTCTTACTGCGTGTTCTTGCTGGAATCAACGTTATCTCGGTAACTTTCTTTTCTCCCTGGCTCTTCATCCTGACCGCTCTCCTGGCGCTCTTCCTTGGCTTTGGTAAGCGTTTCGCTGAACTACGGCTGCTGGAAGGGAGTGCGGGAGAATTTCGCAAGGTTCTCAACGGCTACTCGATTCCTCTCCTGAACCAATATTTGGTCGTGATGCTCGGTTCGATCCTGATTACCTACATGCTCTACACCTTTTCAGCTCATCCACAGGGTATATCCTATTCAATGATGCTTACTATTCCCTTTGTTTTTTTTGGCATTTTCCGTTACATGTACCTGATTCAGAACTTCAATACAGCATCCACACCGGAAGAAGTCCTGCTAAAAGACCGTCCATTGCAGGCAGCCATCCTCCTTTGGGGTCTGGCAGTCATGCTGATTCTCTACTTTAGATATTGAGGTAAACCATGCCCGCAATAACCGCAACCGCCTGTGGAAAACTGATTCTCTTTGGTGAACACGCTGTGGTCTACGACAGCCCCGCCATTGCAATTCCCCTCTCGAGCCTGAAGGTGCGATCCACCATTGAGCCAGCTATCGGTCAACCTCAAGGCAGGATTCACATCAAAGCCGCTCCGTTAGGAATTGATCATGACCTGAGCGAGCTTGGGAAAGACCATTTCTTCGTCCACACGCTCGAGCTCCTGTTCTCATTCCTGGGACTTCATCAAACACCCACCTGCCGCATTACGCTAGCCTCCGAACTGCCCATTGCCGCGGGTCTGGGTTCTAGCGCAGCCATCGCGATTTCCCTCCTGCGTGCCATGTCTGCTTTTCTTGGTCACCCCCTAAAACCCCAGGAGCTCAACACCCTGGCTTTCCAATCCGAACAGGCAGTGCACGGTCGCCCATCCGGCATCGATAACACCGTGATCACTTACGAGAAACCGATTTTCTATCAGCGCGGAGAGGTGATCGAATTCATCCAACCGATACGTGAGTTTCGATTTGTTGTCGCGGATTCAGGCGTCCGCAAGTCCACACGAGAATCCACCAGTCAACTTGCTCAGGATCTTGAAGCTGACCCCGGCATAGTTCAACCTCACCTGGATGCCATTGCCGAATTGGTTCAGCAGAGCAAACGTTCCTTCCAGATAGGTGACATTGAGGCGCTTGGTAATGCCATCGATGCCAACCAGGAGCACCTCTCTGCCCTTCGACTTTCCTGCCCCGAACTGGACTCTCTCATCCTTGCCGCCAGGCAGGCTGGCGCGCTCGGTGCGAAACTCACCGGCGGAGGGATGGGCGGTCATATGCTGGCGCTGGTCACACCCGAAACTGAAGCAGCGGTCACGCAGGCGCTGATTTCAGCCGGCTCACCTCACGTTTTCACCACCCGTCTCCATCCCAGGGAGTGAACCAGTATGTCTGATCGAAGCCTGACCTTCCTTAAGCTGGGTGGCTCGCTGATCACAGACAAAGATCAGCCTGAAACTGCTCTGATCGACCAAATCAAAGATCTTCTCGTCCAGATCGCTGAATGGCGCCTGGACAACCCTTCCCAGAGATTACTGCTAGGTCATGGTTCCGGTTCTTTCGGTCATCATGCCGCGGCCAAGTACGGCACCCACCAGGGTGTGCATAGCCATGAAGACGCTCTGGGTTACCAACAGGTCTGGCACAGTGCCCGCAGCCTGAACCAGACCTTCATCACACTGGCACAGTCGCTAAACCTGCCTTTGATCGCTTTTCCTCCATCCGCCTGCATTACAAGCGATGATCACGAAATCAAAACCTGGAACCTACAACCGATCTCCCAAAGTTTCAAAATGGGTCTGATCCCCCTTGTTTATGGGGATGTTGTTTCTGACCTAAAGCTCGGCGGTACGATCCTCTCTACTGAGGACCTCTTTCTCCACCTGGCTCACTCTCTTCGACCAGACCGCATTTTGCTTGCGGGGAAAATTGAAGGCATTTACGCTGATTATCCGATAAATAAGAACCTTCTGCCCCACATTTCAGCACATTCTGATGCTCTGGAATTTCTGCAGGGTTCAGCCAGCCAGGATGTTACCGGCGGGATGGCGACAAAAGTGCTGTCCATGCAGGCTCTTTGCCGTGAATTGCCTGGTCTTTCGGTGCAGATCTTTTCTGCAGTCACACCTGGCGCATTACGCCTTGCGCTCGAAGGCGCTGCCATCGGTACAACCATCCACTGATTTCCACAACCCGGATGGATTACACGTATAATACCCCCAGAGGCATTGCATGATTTATAGCAGACAACAACTTGAAGAAATTGAAGACCAAACGCTCGCCCCTTATGGAATTCGGAGCAAAAATTCCAAGGGTCGAAAGTACCCAGAAGAAGAGGCGGATTATCGCACGCGTTTCCAGCGCGATCGCGAACGGGTCATCCATACCACGGCTTTTCGCCGGCTTGAGTATAAGACCCAGGTCTTCATCAATCACGAGGGCGATTATTACCGCACGCGTCTGACCCATTCCATCGAAGTAGCCCAAATCGGTCGTTCTGTTGCCCGCACCCTTGGCGCAAACGAGGACCTGGTGGAAACCATCTGCCTTGCCCACGATATCGGTCACCCCCCCTTCGGTCATTCCGGTGAGACCGCACTGGCGCGCCTGATGAAGGAGCATGGCGGTTTTAATCACAACCAGCATTCCCTGCGCGTGGTAACGCAGCTCGAAAACCGTTACCCCGATTTCCCGGGTCTCAACCTGAGCTGGGAAGTGCTGGAAGGCATGGTCAAGCATGAGACAGACTACGATATCGCTGATGCCCAGGATTATGACCCTGAGTTGCGCGGCAGCCTTGAAGCCCAGATCGCAAATGTTGCCGATGAACTGGCGTACACCTCGCACGACCTCGACGACGGCTTGCGTTCCGGGATGATCTCACCCTCCCAACTGGATGGGATTGCCCTTTGGGAAATCGTTAACGAAAGCATCGGTCGGCGACGAAGCGACACCTTGGATGACCTCGCGCGTCATCAGATCATCCGCCGCCTGATTAACTTCGAGATTACCGATCTGATCCAGTCCATCGATCGCTACCTGCGAAAAAGCAATGTCTGCTCCCCACTCGAACTGCAAAAACTCCCTTTCAATGTGGCAGGCTTCAGTGAGGATATGTACCGCCGCAACCGTGAGCTTAAAGATTTCCTCTTCAACAAGCTCTATCGTCACCATCGCGTCGTACGCATGTCTGTCAAGTCAGAACGAATCATTACTGATATCTTCTCGATGTACCAGCGAACTCCTTCCGCTTTACCGGAAGCTGTCCAGGAACTCATTCCGCAACGCGGTCTCGAGCGCACCATTTGCGACTATATTGCCGGCATGACCGATCGCTTCGCGATTGACGAACATTTGCGGCTCTTCGACTCACAAACACTACCCTAGGAGTAAAACACCCATCATGGCTCTCACACCCCAATTATTAACCCCTGCCGGGAAGGCAAAACTACAGGAAGAACTGGCTGAACTCAAAGGTCCCCGTCGCGAAGAAATTGCCCGCCGCCTGAAACACGCGATCGAAATGGGCGATCTTTCCGAAAATGCGGATTATCATGCTGCCAAGGAAGACCAGGGTTTCCTGGAAGGACGCGTCCAACAGATTGAAGCCATTCTCTCTACCGCGACTCTGATCGAAGATACCGATATCGACACCTCCATGGTTCAGATCGGCAACACCGTCACCCTCCAGGAAGACAACGAGCCCGAAGAGACCTTCATCATCGTTGGAGCGAATGAGGCCAACCCGCGGGAACGAAAAATCTCCTACGAATCCCCGATGGGTTCAGCCCTGATGGGGCATAAAGAGGGCGAAACCGTGGAGGTTGTGCTCCCAAACAACTCCATCCTGAAGATCAAGATCCTCAAAATCGAGTAACTTCTCATCATTAAAAAACTAAACGGGTCCAATTGCAGGACCCGTTTCGTTTTTTTCCTATCAGCTACGAGCTGACACCTACCAGCGACAAGCTATTACCTTATTTTCGGTAAATCGCCAGCTCCACCGTGCTTCGCTGGAAGTAACTGTCTTCCGGTAAGGGCATCTCACCATACACGACGTCAACAATCCGACCTTCAAGGCGCAGGGTGGCTGTCTCAAGCACAAACTGCGCACCAGGCTCCGCTAAAATCGGCTCACCGCGAATTTCCAACCGCTGCAAGGTGATTGGATCTTCGTAACTGTGTCGACTCATCAAAACCTTGGTAACAGTTTGGACATCATTCTTATCAAACAGCCAGATATCAAATGCGGAAATCTTTTTGGGTTCTCCTACACCGATAATATCCGAGATACTCACGCCGCATTCACCCAGGAACTCGCCATTTGGAGCGTCAAAGGTGAATGATTCATCGTAACGATCATCACCGAACGCATATGTGGACATAAATTGAGCAACGGGTTTCTTGACAGGCGATCCATTCGATTGCTTGCCATTTCCAAAGAACGACGATTTGAAGGCGGACTGACTCTGCACGGGCACTGCCGCAGGCGTTGGTTCCGCTGCTGGTCGCGATGGCACTGCAGCGGGTTGCCTTGCGGCTGTGGACGCAAACCGATTTTCGGAAGTATCATCATCCAGCGGTTTTCCTTCTTCCACCGGTCGCTCTTTGAAATAGTAGCGGTAAGCAAGATACGCCCCCACACCCAAAATGGCCAGCAGACCAAAGCCCAGCCACAACAGGGTGCTGGATTTCTTTTCAGGCTCTGCCAGTTCACCATCATCCACTTTTACTTCAGTACCATCCTCGAGCGTCAGGGCTGGGGTGCCGGCAGTTTCGCCACTTGCCTGCGGGACAGCTATCCCCAGGGCGGTTGTGAAGCGTGTGATCTGCTCGGTTGAAAGGAAGCCCGGCTGTGACAGCAACTGGCTGAGGGTTGATTCAGCTTCTTCCCCCAATTCCCCATACAGCTGGAGCGCTTTTTCCTTATCGCCATTCAGGGTATAGGTCGTGATCAGGTTGCGCAGGTAATCCTGGCGCAAATCAGCCCGCAAGTGCTCAGCCGAAGCGTCCGTCCACTGCACAGGGAGGATCACCCACCCGATGATCAAACCGAGTACCAGGCCCGCGACCGCAGCCGCGATTGCCAGATTTCTCGGTTGTTTAAGTTTCTCTTTTATTAAATCCAGTGTGTTTTCCATACCTGCACCTCAATGAAAGTATTTATCACTCCTTAAGGTGCAGGTTTCGTACCAGTCAATGTTATTGCTGCAACACCCCGTCTTCAAGCTCAAATCGGGAGTGGCAATCGGCGCAATATGCCTGTTTGTAATTTTTGGTCGTCAGTTTGCCGCCACATTTTGGGCAGGCTCTTGCCAGGGGCTTATCCCAGGAGACGTAGTTGCAATCCGGATACCGTGAGCAGCCATAAAATACTCTGCCCTTCTTGCTGCGTTTTTCGACGACATCGCCCTGATGGCATTCCGGGCAGGTTACACCAATCTTCTCCAGCCACGGTTCGGTGTACTTGCACTTTGGGAAGGTCGAGCAGCTGATAAAGCGTCCAAACCGCCCGGTCCGCAGCACCAGATCTCCACCGCATTCCGGGCAGGCTCTGCCGATGGACTCAGGTTTCACCTGAGTCTTGGGCATGTTGGCTTTGGCGTGCTCAAGGCTCGCTTTGAATGGGGCATAAAAGTCGCGAATTACTTCAACCCATGGAGTATCTCCCTGGGCGATTTCATCCAGCTTGTCCTCCATGCTGGACGTGAATTCAATGTCCACGATCGAGGGGAAGTACTCAACCACCAAATCGTTCACCAAAAATCCGATTTCTGTGGGGATAAGGCGCTTTGCTTCGCGCGTTACATAACCGCGCGCCTGGATCGTGGTGATGATCGCGGAATACGTGGAAGGTCTGCCAATTTTGTTTTCTTCCAGCACCTGGATCAGAGAAGCTTCTGTGAAGCGTGGCGGCGGCTCAGTGAAGTGTTGGCTTGGATTTAGCTCGAGCAAACGCTGTATTTGCCCCACCACCAGTGACTCCAGAGGAAGTTCTGTCTGATCCTCATCCTCTTTTTCATCTTCGCCTCTGACAGCGGAATAGACCGCCCGATAACCAGGGAAAACGGTTTTGCTGCCGCTCGCGCGGAACAAACAAGTTTCTTTTTCCATCTTGCCAGCAATATCAGCGGTGATCGTCTCAATCAGCGCGGGAGACATCTGGCTGGCAATAAACCGCTGCCAGATCAATTTGTACAGTTTGTATTGATCAGCTGTGAGGTGATCTTTGATGCTCTCAGGCGTGCGCCTGACGGATGTGGGTCGGATCGCCTCGTGCGCTTCCTGCGCCGAAGCAGCCCGCGTACGGTAAACCGGCGGCTTTTCCGGCACGTAGCTGTCGCCGTACTTTTTCGCGATGTACTCACGCGCTTCTTTTACCGATTGCGCGGATACGTGCACCGAGTCGGTACGCATGTAAGTGATCAAACCGGTTTCTTCGCCGCCGCCCAGGTTGATACCTTCATAGAGCTGCTGCGCGACTGTCATGGTCTTCCTGGTCAGAAATCCGATGCGTGTGGAGGCTTCTTGCTGCAGCGTACTCGTGATGAATGGCGCGCCAGGGCGAACGCTCTTCGTACTGCGGTCGATGCTGTCGAGCTTGTAAGCTGCCTTTTCGAGCTTCTCCAGTAAGGTCTTGGCCTTTGCTTCATCCGTCAAATCCGGATCCGCCTTGTTGACCTTGAACAATCTTGCCTTGTAAATTTTTTTGCTATCGTCAGCTTCGAACAGCGCTGATATCTTCCAGTACTCAACCGGCACGAACGCATCTATTTCGCGCTCGCGTTCGACAATTAATCGCAAAGCAACTGACTGAACTCGACCGGCAGAGAGGCGACCCTTGACCTTTGCCCAGAGAATCGGGCTCACCCCGTACCCCACCAGTCGGTCCAGGATGCGGCGGGCTTGTTGCGCGTCCACCAGGTCCATATCGACCTCTCGGGTGTGGGCGAAGGCGGCGTCAACTGCCTCTTTGGTAATTTCATGGAAGACAACCCGCTCAACCTTTTCAGGCTCGATCTGGGCTGAATCCATCACATGCCAGGCAATCGACTCTCCTTCGCGGTCAGGGTCAGTCGCAAGGTAGACTTTCTTGGTTCTTGCCGCGGTTGCGGTAATTTCTGCAACCAGCTCTTTTTTCTCATTTGGCACGCGGTACTTTGGCGCGAAATCGTTTTCGATGTCCACGCTCAATTGCGATTTGAGCAGATCGCGCACGTGCCCCACCGATGCCAGCACCTGGTAACCATCTCCAAGGAACCTGCCGATGGTGCGCGCCTTTGCTGGCGATTCCACGATCACCAGCGGCTTTCCGTTGCCGGATCGCACTTTTTTTCCATTGGAGCGTTTGGTGGCGACTGGCTTTGCGGCAGTTTTTGCCTTTTTTGTGCTTGCAGGCTTTTTTGCTGCTGATTTGATAGTGACAACTTCGGGTTTTTCCAAGCCTTCATGCGCAGGGGTCAGCCCCATGCGGAAAAGTTTGGTTCCGCAAACCGCGCAAACACCGTTTGTCATAGCCGCACCGCGGCTGGTGAACCCAGGCTGCGCCTGAGTGATTTCTCTTTTCTCTTTACATTTAAAACAATAAGCTTCCAAGATGACTCCCTTGATTAGGTATGGCTCAAAAATAGCACGCCTATCATACCATATCCAATTTTTTGTCAAGGGTTAGGAATGTAGGCTTAAATCTGGACCGGAAATTGTCATTCTGAGCCTCTTTTGCGAAGAATCTTAGGGTGAAAAAGCAAGATCCTTCGTTCCTCAGGATGACAAACTCACATTGTCATTCTGAGCCTCTTTTGCGAAGAATCTTAAGGTGAAAAAGCAAGATCCTTCGTTCCTCAGGATGACAAACTCACATTGTCATTCTGAGCCTCTTTTGCGAAGAATCTTAGGGTGAAAAAGCAAGATCCTTCGTTCCTCAGGATGACAATGATACGCTGTCATTCTGAACCTCTTTTGGGAAGAATCTTAGGGTGAAAAAGCAAGATCCTTCGTTCTTAAGGATGACAAACTCACATTGTCATTCTGAGCCTCTTTTGCGAAGAATCTTAAGGTGAAAAAGCAAGATCCTTCGTTCCTCAGGATGACAAGCATACGCTGTCAAAAGGCAAGATCCTTCGTTCCTCAGGATGACAAACATACACTGTCAAAAGGCGAGATCCTTCGTTCCTCAGGATGACAAGCATACGCTGTCAAAGGTTCAAAAGGCAAAGACAATTTTTCTTCGGTAGGGTCAACCCCCTGTGGTTGACCGCTTCTCATTTGATCCACATGGCAGGCACGGGGGTGGGTTACTTCTGATAGGACACTGAAATCTGTAAATATTAGAAGCTGACCTTTACAGTCACAGGATTGGCCACCTTAACTGCAATGCTGATCACTTTTTCTGTAAGAGCAACATGATAATGTCCTAAAGTAGCAAAATAGAAATGTCCTAATTAATATTAGGA
>MTKZ01125838.1_pt1 | contig 33976 bp, 28 predicted proteins | sample 1042781 | NCBI WGS metagenome assembly MTKZ01 (sample SAMN06212207, study PRJNA360539) | anaerobic digester metagenome | biome: Wastewater treatment plant; material: sludge; isolation source: anaerobic digester fed with sludge from wastewater treatment plant | place: Denmark: WWTP Viborg ...
GGCCTGAAATCCAACAAGATAGTCGTCGAACTCCCGGGCATAGCCGACTCGACCGAGGTCAAGGCGCTCATCGGAAAGGCGGCCCAGCTCGGCTGGCACCTGACCCTCGAGCCCAAGACCGGCTCTCCTTCCAAGGAAGCCCTTCTCCAGCAGTACGAAGGAAGGGTCCCCGACGACGCGATGATCGTTCCGTTCCAGGGCGAAAGGCCCGAAGACGGGCAGTACTTCGTGCTTGTTAAGAAAGTCCCCATCGTGACCGGGGGAGACATCCAGAACGTCCAGGTGGAAGGCGACGAGTTCGGGCAGCCCGCCGTAGGCTTCGAGCTTACCCTCGCAGCCGGGAAGAAATTCCGCGAGTTCACCAGGGCGAACGTGGGGAACCACGCGGCCATACTCCTGGACAACAGCGTTATAAGCAACCCCGTCATCCAGTCCGAGATCGGCGAGAAGGGCATTATCCAGGGCCACTTCACGCCTGACCAGGCGAGGCATCTCGTCCTCCAACTCAAGTCCGGCTCGCTTCCGGCGATCCCCGAGTTCGGAGAGGAGAGGACCGTAGGCCCCAGCCTCGGCCTCGACGCGATCCGGAGGGGAACGATCTCCGGCCTTATCGGCCTTCTGTTCATTTTCGCCTTCATGCTCGCCTACTATCACTTCTCCGGCATAAACGCCATAGTGACGCTCCTTCTGAACTTCGTGATGATAATGGGAATCATGTCCACCTTCGGCATGACTCTGACCGTACCCGGCATCGCAGGCATCATCCTGACGATCGGTATGGCGGTCGACGCGAACGTCCTGATCTTCGAGAGGATCAGGGACGAGGTGAACGAGAAGAAGACGGTCCTCACCGCAATATCCAACGGCTTCTCCAAGGCCCTCTCTGCGATCATCGACTCGAACCTGACCACCATAATCTCCGCCCTCTTCCTGTTCCAGTTCGGAACGGGCCCGATCAAGGGTTTCGCAGTTTCCCTGATCGTCGGCCTTCTGGCATCCATGTTCACCGCGGTCTTCGTCTCCAGGTGGATCTACGACATGGTCATGAACTACAGGAGCAAGGGAGGCAAGGTCCCCGTGAACACCATCTCCGTCGGGCCGACGACCTCCTTCAGGGGCATGAAGTTCCCCTGGTTCAACTACACTTACTTCTTTGTGGGCCTTTCGGTCCTCCTGATCGCCGTGGGGATATTCAGCCTCGCGACAAAGGGCCTCAACTGGGGCATCGACTTCAGGGGCGGGCAGGAAGTTGAAGTAAAATACAGTTCCTCGCACGACCCGCGCCTGATCGAGAGCGAGCTAAGGAAAAAGCTTCCCTACTCGCTCACGGCCGTCAGGTACGGCGACGAGAAAGACAACGAGCTCCTGATCAGGATCGACGCCAGGGACGAGAAGGGCAACGCTCTTACCGAAGAAGCTCTCGCCGGAACCCTGTCCACCATAAGGGAAACGCTCGCCGACGATCAGACGCGCACCGCCAGAAGCTCCGGAAAAGTCGATCTCAACAACACCAACGCCGCGACCCTCGCCGACCTGTTCACCAGGGCGATCACCGAAGGCAGGCTGGGCGGGTCCCTCGACCAGTGCAAAGCCATCGCCGATTCGGTCATGGAGGTCAAGAAGAACAGCGGCGGCATCCTGACGGGCCTTACACAGCTCAAGGGCGCGCCTATGGTCAACGACCAGATCACGGATTTCCTCTCGAAGAACACCGTCATCGGCAACTACTCCCTGCTCAGGATCGACACCGTCGGCCCGACCATCGGCAAGGAACTCAGAAAGAAATCGAGCCTGCTGGTCTTCTGGTCCCTTCTCTCCATCCTGGTCTACGCGTGGTTCAGGTTCAAGCTCAGGTTCGGCGTGGGCGCCATCGTCGCCCTGATACACGACGGAACGGTCGCCCTCGGCCTCATGTCCCTGTTCGGGGTCGAGATGAATATCCCCGCGATCGCCGCTCTGCTCACACTGCTGGGCTACTCGATCAACGACACGATCGTCATCTTCGACAGGGTCAGGGAGCACATGACCGCCCAGAGAAGGAACGAGGACAAGGAGATGATGCAGCTGGCGATCAACGAGACCTTCTCCAGGACGATCATCACCAACATGCTGACCGCGGCCGTCGTCTTCTCGATGCTCTTCTTCGGCGGCGAGGCGATCTACTCCTTCGCCTTCGTGCTGAGCTGGGGTATCATAGTCGGAACCTACTCGACCATCTTCGTGGCCTCCCCGGTCGTCCTCTGGTGGAACGCCCTCGGGGTCGAGAAGTTTTTCTCCAGGAAAAGCCGCTAGGCCGCGTTGAAAAATACTTGCCTTGAGAGCCCGGGAGAGTTATCCTAGGCTCTCAAGGGGATGTCATGAGCGACAACCTTTTCGCGAGCGAGGAAAAACCTTTCGTCATCTCCTTCTCCTCCCCCCGTGGAGGCGTCGGGACGACACTGCTCGCGGCCAATTCCGCAATACAGCTTGCCAAGAAGGGAAGCGACGTCCTGCTGATCGACGCTGCTCTTTCGAAGGCGTCCTGCCATCTCGCTCTGGGAGTCCCGATACCCGAAAGGAACATCTCCGTCCTCACCACGATCAGGGGGAGCGAGCTCAAGAGCGCCGTGACGCAGGCGTCGGTGGCCAACCTCGCATTCGTAGCGGGGGCTCCCGACAATTCGGACATCGCCAACATTCCATACCTCGTCAAGCAGAAGATCATCTCTGAGCTTCGCGAACTCCCCTACGATTACGTGATAATCGACGCCGGTTCGGGCACGAACAATGACGGTCTCGACTTCGCCCTCGCGTCCGACCTTTCCATCTTCGCCGTGACCCCCCATCCGTCCTCGATAGAACCGTTCTACAGGTATGTAAGGGCACTTCTCCACAGGCTCCTCCTCATCTCGCTGAACAAGAAGAGGTATCAGGCGCTCAACACGCAGATATCCTTCATATCGCCGCTTCCGAGTCTTTTCCGGCTCGAGGACACTGGAGAACAGGACCTCCAGGATGTCGAGAAAGGTCTCAACTCCCGCCGCTTCGGCTTCGTGTTCACGAAGCTCGCCTCCGAGAAGGACCTCCGGTTCGGACCGCAGATAGAAAGCATGATATTGGACTTCTTCCGACTTCCGATCAGCTTCATGGGAAGCCTCGACTGGGACCAGATCGCCGAATCCGCCGTCACCGCGATGGAGGCCATTTCAAAGAGCCACCCCATATGCGCCTACAGCCTTTCGGTCGAAAAACTGGTCAACCGGATCACCAGGGATGTCAAGGAACCGGCCAGGCCTCTTCCCAGGAGCATTTCCGATGAAGCGGAGACGACAGCCTACAAGATCATGGATCTTTCCCCGAAGGCATCCCCCAAGGAGATACAGCTCGCCTATTCGAAAAAGCTGGAATCTTACCTCGACAACTCTTTCATACCCATCGGGCTGATGAGCAAGGAGGAGAAGGAGAAGAAACGGGACCGGCTGGAAGAGGCATACAAGCTTCTCATAAACACCCAGAGCAGGCAGAAATACGACGAGGAGCTCGTCAGGAACGGCATCCTCTCCGAAGAAGAAAGGATCTCGGATTACCGCGAACCCCAGCAGGAAGCGGCACCACAGGCTTACGAATCCAACGGCCGCGACCGGGATGAGGAGGCACGCAGGAGCGAAGAAGAGGCGGGGCAGGAAACCGAGATAACCTTCTATGACGGCGCGAGCCTGAGGAAAGTGAGGGAATCGTTCAAGATCTCGGTGGAGGAGATAGTCGCCGAGACTAACATCCGCTCGTGGTACATACAGTCCATCGAGGAGGAAAGATACGACGCACTTCCCGCACGCATCTACCTGAAAGGGTTCCTGAAGCAGATCGCGCAGTACCTGAGGATACCAGCGGAAAAGGTCCTGAGGGACTACCTCGAAAGGTACGACAACTGGAGCGGGAACAAGCAGGAATAGGCAGGCTTCGCCTGCATTATAAACTTCCCACGGGCTTACGCCCGGGGTTTTCTCTGTCGCGAGCAAGCTCGTTCGCCTTTGGCGGAGGGACTCCATCCCACGAGCTCACGCACGGGGATTTTAGTAAGGAATTCATTAAATTTTAAAGATTAAATTTTAAATATAAAAATTGTGGAATCATTTCCTTATTGAACTTCAGCCCGGCAGGCTGCGCCTGCATTAAAAATTGAAAAGTGAAGATTGAAAAGTGAAAAAGTGTGGTAGCCGCGCCCTTTACGGGCGCGCCCGCGGGCGTAAAGCCCACGCCTACCAAAGACATCACATTCTCTATTGACCCTTCAGCCATCAGCCTTAAGCCTTCAGCCTTGCGACAGCCAAGCAGGCTTAGCCTGCGTTTTAAATATCAAATTGAAAATTGAAAATTGAAAATTTTAAAATTAAGGAATCGTTTTCCTTATCGAACTTCAGCCTTCAGCCTTCAGCGCTTCATCTCTAATATCAGTCTTCCGCTCTTCCCGGCTTCCCGGCGAACTTTCTTCCCGGCACGCGAGCTCCCGCTCTTCTCTCACGAACCGCTCCCCTTCCCATTTTTTCGCAAAAGCAAGTATACTCATCTCTATGAAGAAACCGTTCTTTCTCCTGACGATCCTGCTCCTTTTCTCCTGTTCCGAGGGCCGCCCCGGAAAAAAGGAGGAGTTCAGGATAGGCATACCGTCGAGCCACATGTCCATTTTCAAGGGAAAGGAGCTTTCGCCCGCCGCCGACTTCAACATGATAGTCCTGAAGCCGGAGGAGAGGGCGAGGAACCTCGAAGTGCTCATCTTCTCTACGAGGTCCTCCGCGTTCGACTGCGTGGTGGTCCCCGCGCCCACGGCCCCGATCCTCGAGAAATGGGCCGACCCCTTCCCGATTTCGTGGGGAGAGGGGATAAGATCCGAGATCCTTTCCCAGTTCGTCAGGAACGGCAGCCTCTACGCGCTTCCCGTGACCCTCGACTTCCCTGTGATACTTTACAGGGAGGATGTTTTCAGGGAAGAAGGCGCGGGCGTCCCCGGAAACCTCGGAGAACTCAGGGGGATCCTCAGGAAGCTCTCGAAAAAAAGGCCCGCCGGGATCGTTTCCACTCTGCCTGAGGAGATCCTCTTCCTCTCCCTGCTCGCCTGCGACGAAAACGCCGCCCCCGCCCGTTTCTATGACAGGAGCTCCGTCGGGCTTCTCGATTTTTTCTACGAATTCGACCTCAGGCCCCTTTCGGCGCAGGATGCGTCCCTCTTCTTCGAAAAAGAAGAGGCAGTGGCGGCTTTCGTACAACTCTCCGAAGCGGGAAGATTGATAGCGGAAATGAAAAACAAAAGGATCTTCCTGAAAGCCGGGCCGCTCCCCTCCACGGAGAAGGCATACTCGATCTTCAACGGCCTCTGTCTCATGGGTTACGGCCTTGAAAAGAAAGAGATGTCAGCGCTCCGCTCGTTCGTGGGGGAGCCTTTCCAGCCGGACCTTATCAGGGCGGGCTGCGTGCCCGTCCTCGACAAGGATTACCAGATCGGCCCTCTCGGAGAGGCGGTGGCTTCGACGACCGTGATCCCGCTTCCCTTCGGCTGGGAGGAGTGCGAAGTCCTGAAGGAAGCGATCAGGGACGTCCTCGTGAACGGCCTCGCTCCCGAAGGTTCCCTCAGGAGGGCGGAGGGCCGCAGAAAGAACATGAAGGGACAATGAAAGCCCGTCAGCCGCTGAAGATAAAACTGAGAAGGTCGGCATGGTCGGGCGGCTCCCTCCTTTTCGCGCTGATCTTCCTTTCTCTTCTTGTCCTCCTGGGTTCATCCTTCTGGCAAAGGAAGATACTCAACGACGCCATCGAGCTCTACACCGACGAGGAAGCAAGGAGCCTCGCGCGGCTCTTTCTCTACGACCTCGCGTCCGACGAGGGGATCAGGAAAATGGCCCGCTACGAGGAACAGCTCACCTTCATCGAGACCAGGGATGACGACATCAAGAAATTCTACCCGCTCGGCCTGAAGGCTCTCGTCAGGAGGAACATAGGCCTCACCCACGGGAGGCTTCTGACCCTGGCAGGGGAGAACGGGTATTCCGTGCGCTCCAGCGACATCCGCAAGATAAGAAGGGAAGTGCTCGAGGAGGAACTTCAAAAGGAGACCCTGGCCCTGAAGGACGACCTCGCGGCGCGGGTCACCTTCTCCGACCACCTCCGCGGGATACAGCTCAGGTCCAAGTGGGGCTACACCGACATCGATGTCTTCGAAGAAGGTTTCCACAGGGGGCATGAACCCAAAAAGGACCTCTTCAAGGTGAAATATCCCCTGTTCCTCGAAACCTCCCTTTACGGCGAGGTCGAGGTCTCGGTGGACAGGGGAAGGCTGATAAGCGCCCAGAACAGGATGAGGAACACGCTTACCGCCATTCAGGTCATCGTCGCGGGGCTTCTCTTCCTTTCGATGCTGGTGACCGTTATCCTCTGGTTCATCTTCTTCAGGAAGGTGGAATCCGAGATCGTCGCGCCTGTTACGACACTGGCAGACAGGATGGAGAAGTGGGAGCGCGAGGAGAAGCCCCTTTCGGCGATCGAGAAGAACGAAGCGAAAAGGCTCACCGACGCTTTCGAGGAACTTCTGGAAAGAGTGAAGGTCCAGCGCGAACAGCTTCTGAAGGCGGAGAAGCTGGGGCTGATGGAGAGACTGGGCGCGGGCCTTTCGCACGAGCTCAACAACGCCTTGAACCCCATCAAGCTGCGGCTCGATTCCATCCTGCTGGACGGCGGACCTGCCACCAAAGAGGATATCCTCGCCCTCAGGGAGCACATAGAATCTGCAAAGAAGATACTGAGGGATCTCGCCTCGATCCACCCTTCGAGGGAGAACAAGGAGAAGGTTCCGCTGAAACCTTCCGAATGGCTGTCGGTGGCGAGAAGGCTCGCCGAGCCGCAGATCCCGCGCGACATAAAGACCGTGTGGAACTTCGGCGAGGACTCCCCCGTCATAAACGGCAACGAGGAGATGCTCACCGAGATCGCCCTCAATCTCATCCTCAACTCCAAGGACGCGGTGGAGGGCGTCCCTGATCCGAAGATATCCCTCTCGCTTTCCGAAAAGGATAATAAAGCCGAGCTTGTCGTCGAGGACAACGGCGCCGGGTTCCCGCCGGCGTACATGGACAAGCTTTTCGAACCGTTCTACACGACAAAGGCGCAGGGAATGGGACTCGGACTCTTCATCGTCGAGACCTATGTCAGGAGGATGGGGGGCGAGATCATTCCTGAGAATGTCCATGACGGCAGGGCGCGGGTGACGGTAAGATTCCCCCTGGCGGAAGGAGGAGGCCCATGAACGCTCCCGGAGATAGGCTTAACCTGCTGATCGTCGAAGACGACGAGAGGACGATGGAGGAGCTTCTCCGCATCCTTCCGAAACACACGAACCTCAACATCCTTTCGGCCCCGGCGCCGGGCAGGGCGATAGAAGCAGCGGACTCCGCGCCCATCCACCTGGTCCTTCTGGACATGAAGCTACCCGAGATGAGCGGGCTGGAACTGCTCCCCGTCCTCAAGGAAAAACATCCCGACCTTCTCGCGACGATCATGACCGGGTTCGGCGAAGCGTCCACTCCGATGACCGCCAAGGAGAAGGGCGCGGTAGATTTCATAGAGAAGCCGATAGACCTCAGCTACCTTCTCGCGACTCTGAGGTTCCAGGAGAGGGAGGCGAGGATAAGGCTCGGCCTCAGGAACACGGCGGAGCTTCTTCAGAAATTCTTTTCCCTTACGAAGGACGGCATCTCGATCACGGACGCGGGAGGGGAAGCTCTCATATCAAACACGCTCGGAAGGGAGCTTCGCGATCAGGCCCCCGCGCTGAAGGACGGCGACAGGGTCCGCCGCGAGAAGAACGAGTACGAGCTCTCTATTTCCACTAGCGGCGACAAGAGCCTCTACCACTTCAAGGAGGTGACGAAGGCGGTGGAAAAATCAAAGGCGGAAAGCAGGGTCGAAATGGCGCGCCTTCTCGCCCACGAACTGCACAATTGCCTGACCCCGCTCAAGCTCTGGCTCCAGGAGCTCGAATCGCTCGACGACGATGATCCCGGGTTCGCCGAACTTTCGAAAAAGGCCGCCACCGAAGGGATCAGGCAGATGGACAGGCTCTCGAGGCTGACCAGGAGGTTCAAGGAGCTCTCCGCAGACAAGCCGGTCCGTCTTTCGAGACTCAACATTCTTTCGCAGGTTACGTCGCTCGCCGATTCATTGAAGGCGATGCTCGACGAGAAATCGCTGAAACTGGAAATAAATATTCCCAAAGATCTCGATGCAGAAGCCTCCGAGATGGAGCTCTACCACATCCTTTTCAACCTTGTCTCCAACGCCGTCGACGCGCAGGGTTCAAAAGGAGGCGTGATCAAAATAACCGCCGAAATAACGGACCGCGTGCTAATCTCCGTAATAGACGACGGCGGCGGCCTGCCCGAAGAAGTGGAGAAAGCGCCTTTCACCCCCTACCTGACGACAAAGGAAGGCGGGACCGGTCTCGGCCTTCTCCTGTCGAGGGAACTTGCGCGCAGGATGGGCGGCGACCTGAAGCTAGTCAATCACGAGGGAAAAGGAGTCGAAGCCGTGCTGGAGCTAAAAGCGTGACAGGCTTCGCCTGCATTGAAAATTGAAAAGTTAAAATTGTGGAACCCCCCCTTGATCCCCCTTTGCAAAGGGGGAGAGCGAAAGCGTGGAGGTTTTGATATTCCGGGCACGCGGCAGTGTGCCTCTAAGAAAAACCAACATTCCTTATTGAACTTCAGCCTTACACCTTCAGCCATCAGCCTTGCGACAGCCAAGCAGGCTTAGCCTGCATTTTAAATATCAAATTGAAAATTGAAAAGTGAAGATTGAAAAGTAAAAAACGGTGGAACCATTTCCCTATTGAACTTCAGCCTTACGCCTTCAGCCATCAGTACTGCCCGAAGGGCGAATATGTTGTGCCCAGAGACAAATTCACTTTGCGACAGGGCACATTCCCTACCGGGGGGGTGTTCAGCGCAGCGAGCCTGCGAGCAGAGCGCCTAAGAGGGGTAGAGGATCGCTCCCCTCTTTGGGAAGCGTAGCGATTGCGACAGCCTTCAGCTCTGCCGCAATAAACACATAAAACCGCACATTAATTCAGCAAATTGCTTGACATTTCTCTTTCGGGAGAAGAGACTATCGCCGTGGGGATCCAACTTGGTTAAACATCCGGTTAAAAGTCACTGATGTCCGGAAACGTTTTCTCCGAGGGGAGCCGAAAATGAAGAACAGGATAATTCTGGCGATCGCGGCGGTTCTGATCCTGGCGGTGGGGCTGACGGCGGAAACGGGCCATAATTTAGAAGATACCTACTGTATTCCTTTGACTGCGTACACGACGCAGTTTATTTCACTTCCTTATAACAATTCATTCACCAGTGCCCATTCATTGCTCATCGGCATCCAAACCGGGTGTGGATGCAGCGGTGTGAGTGTGTACAATTGGACCGGGACGGCATGGCAGAGGTATGCCGGAGGAGCGATTGGAGCGATCAACTTCCCTATTGTTCCGGGAACAGGTTATATGGTGATGTCCCCTGGCTCCGTGCCTTGTTGGTATGTTGAAGGCTCGCACAACCCTGCAGTTTCGATATCCCTCACCGCCAATGTCAAGAAGATCGTTTCCATCCCCTTCACTTCTCCTTCGACGACGGCGGCTCTTCTCAGGAACGAGATCGTGGCGGCCGGCGGTACGGGCGTCAGCGTCTATGATTACGATGGCGCGACGGGGCAGTACAAAAAATGGTGCGGCGGTGGGATCGGGCAGGTTGACTTCGCGGTGACGCCGGGAACGGCGTATGTGGTCAAATCGACATCTGACGTCGCTGCCTGGTTCCCGGCCTATCAGTGAGGAGGGTAAAATGAAAAAAGCGGCTTTAACCGCATTGTTGGCTGTTGTCTCCTTCTCTCTTTTCGGCTTTTGCCCTATCGTCACGACACTGTCGAACGGAGCAATCCCTTGCGCTTCAGGACTTTCGTCGACCCCTGCCGAAGTTCAGGCCTATCTCTGGATACAGGGCAAGGCGGACTGGGCAACGAACGGGACTGCCCAAGTGTCACCGGGGTTCTGCACCGCCGGAGGCACGACCGGCGGATGCGACTCCGACGGCGTGGACATCATGGACGAGACCTGTCTGTTCGACGGAACTTCAATCATGGGGCCGTGGGATCTCTGCGCCTCGGGCAGCCCCGGCGAATACTATCTCTTCACCGACTGGGCGAACTATGTATTCGACGGCTGTCCGTCCAACGATTCATCCGAAAGGGCGATACTCCTCATTTACGACAACACGGGAAAGTATGTCCTCCAGAGCAGGTCTCAGGGCAAGGATTGGGACAACTGGGACGAGATAGGGACGACGGCGGCGGCGTACCAGCTGACTGCGCCAGGTGTTTATTATTATGAAGGTGCGGAATTATCTTTGCCATATGTGCCAGGCAGTGTGATCTACGGCAGCTACTCGGCAGGAGACGCGCCTTCGGCCCAGCTCGTTACGGGAAGGAGGATCTATTATTACTTTGGATGTACGCCTCCATCTAAAGCCACATCAGTGTGGACCGCGGGGCCATCCTATCCTCTGGATACTACCTCCATCATGGATTACGATTTCCCAGCAGCCCCGGAAGGGCTGTGGGTTGCTTACACGCTGATTGTCGACGGACATGAACTTCCTTTTGTTTCAAATTACATCCAAGTGCCCTGGCATGTTGAAGGAACCGCCGTAGACGAGGATCCTTGCAGCTGCACAGGCATGACTCTCTATCCTGATCACGGCTGCTGGGATTGCGTTCCGTTCGTTGATGTTTTGATAGACGGGACAGAGCTTCATCAAAGCATTTTAATAGGTTTTGAGACGGGGGGCTGGCTCTACCACGGGACCTGCAATGTCCAACATTCGATCCAGTTCAGGGGCCACTATTATGGAGAAACCTATTCATGCTGGTCGGACCCGATATACGCTACCGATGCAGGGATTGAAACTCCCACAACTCCTGTCATCACTTCGATTACAGACAACGACCCCAACTCCAACTCGGGCGTTACGATAAACTACACTCCCGGAACGCCTGTTCTTCGCCACGACCTCTACAGGGATGGCTATCTGATCCAGACCAATTTTACATCAGGCTCGACTGTGACCGGCCTTGACTGCAACGGGTCCCACAGCTTTAGGATTGTTGCCATTAGCGATCCGGAATGCTGGACCGTTTATTCGGCACCAGTCTCCGCGACGGTTAGATGCGTGGGTGCACCGGGCGAACTGGCGTTAGGCGAAACATCGGGCGACGCTTTGATCTTCTCGATCGACGAAACCACTGCAAACTGGCCGTCATACACCGGCGCGACGGGCTACAGGCTTTACAGAGGCTCACAGGCAGATCTTCCAAATCTTCCCGGCGGAGCGGTGGACAACTCCTGCCTCAAGTATGACGGAGCATCCACGAGCATCGATCTCTCCGGTGATACGCCCACTTCGGGGAGCTTCTTCTGGTATCTCGTCACAGCTTATAACGGCAACGGCGAAGGCCCGGCCGGGACGGGAAGGATTATAAATTCGAGCGGAGGGTGTCCGTAAGTTAGGGTCGCTTTTCCGAAAGGAGTGGTGAAATGAAGAACAGGATAATTCTGGCGTTTGCGACGGTTCTCATACTGGCGGTAGGGCTCGGCGGGAAGCCATATCTTCGAATCTACCGTGAACATTCCCCTTTCAGCCGACCAGGAAAAGCTCGTTTCTCTGCCCTACACTTGCAGTTTCACTACTGCTCAACTACTGAGAAACGATATTATGGCCGCAGCCGGCTATACGCCCCCTTATCCTTTCGGGATAGTAAATGTCTATAACTGGAACGGAACGGCTTGGCAAAGATACGCGGGTGGCGGTGTAGGGCAGGTGAATTTCGTCATAACCCCTGGTATGGGCTACAAGGTCAAGTCCACTGCTGACGTGACAACATGGAATGTCACCGGTACTCACAACCCCGCGACATACATAACATTTGCCGCCAATACAAGGAAAGTGGTCTCTATTCCATACGAATCCCCTTCGACAACGGCTTCCCTGCTAAGGAACGAGATCATCGCCGCCGGCGGAACGGGTGTGAGCATCTACAACAGGGATGGCATGGCCTGGCAGAGATGGTCTGGAGGCGGGATAGGCCAGCTCGATTTTGAAATAGTGCCTGGCACAGGGTACTTGGTGAAGTCGACCTCTGACGTCACTGCCTGGTATCCCGCTTCGAACTGAGGGGGAGGACAATGAGACAAGCGCTTCTTTCACTGATGTTATTGCTCTTTTCCGCCTGCGCCCTCGCCTCATGCGGCGTCCCGGTTACCCTTGCCAACGCCAGTATTCCCTGCGCTTCGGGGCTTTCATCGGACCCCTCAAGGGTGCACGCAGATCTATGGATACAGGGTTTGTATAGCGGAGCCGAGGCCTCTGGTGTAGATTCCACCGGTGTCGACAACATGGATGAAACTTGCAGTTTTGACATGACATCCATCCTCGGGCCGTGGGATCTTTGTGCATCGGGCAACCCCGGCGAATACTACCTTCTCACGGACTGGTCATCTTTGAACTACGACGGCTGCCCGTCCAACGATTCATCTATGAGAGCGATCCTTCTCATCTACGACGATGACGGAAAGTATGTCCTCCAAAGCAGGTCGCAGGGAAAAGTGTGGGAGGATTGGGACGCGATAGGGACGACGGGGGCTCTCAATTGGAACCCGAGCTTTTCATTTTCGGGGTTCTGGGAATATGACTATTACACTTGGGAAGAATATTATTGTCAACTTCACCTGAACGTTCCAACTATCGACGGATATGGAAGTTATTCTTCCGGGGACGCTCCTTCTGCGCCTCTGATAACCGGTTACAGAGTTTATTTTTACAACGACTGCCAGTATCCTCCGACCGACTTCTCGACTTCTGCCTGGGTTCCGGGCCCGCTCTATCCCATAGGGACCACGAACATTTTAATTCATGAAAGCGAGATCCCGGTATGCAGTTCTTCAAAGCTGTTGATCTCTCCTGCCCTGGTGATAGACGGGAAGGAATCGCCTTTCGTATCGCCGAATTATACTCAGCTCGTCGATTTTCATGTGGATATCTGGGATGGTTACCCGTGTCAGTGCGGAGCCTTTTATGTACCAAATGAAATTACGGATAATACCGGCAACTATGCCATCGGCCATATACCCACAGAACTGTCGTACGGTGGCGGCTCAGGTTGCGGTGTAGAACACTCATTTACCTGGAGGGCGTTCTGGGGCGGCTGGACCTCTTGCTGGGCGGATCCTTTTGTCTGGAACGAACCGTCGGATACGGTCATCAACTCTGTAACCGACAACGATCCGAACAATATGACTGGAGTCGCGGTCAACTTCACCCCTACGGTCCCAGCCTCACGCCACGACTTGTACGTGGACGACGCCCTGGTGAAAACCGGTATACTACCGGGGGAAACATACAACGGACTCGATTGCAACAACAGTCACAATTTCCAGATCGCGGCGCAGGTGGATTGGTCAAACTATGGTTGCTCCACCTACTGGTCCAACATCGTCTCCGCCACGGACGAATGCGTCGGCGCCCCCGGCGAGCTCGCGTTAGGCGCCAATTCGGACGACGCTTTGATTTTCTCTGCCGACGAAACCACTGCAAGCTGGCCGTCATACACCGGCGCGACGGGCTACAGGCTTTACAGAGGCACGCAGGCAGATCTTGCCAATCTTCCCGGCGGAGCGGTGGATAACTCCTGTTTCAGATACGACGGAGCATCCACGAGCATCGATCTCTCCGGTGATACGCCCACTTCGGGGAGCTTCTTCTGGTATCCCGTCACCGCCTACAACGGCTCGGGCGAAGGCCCGGCCGGGACGGGAAGGATAATAAATTCGAGCGGGGGATGTCCATGATATGGAGACTTTCATTTTAAATTTCAAATTTTCAAGATTAAATATCAAATTTGTGGAACCATTTCCCTATTGAACTTCAGCTCTTCAGCCTGTCCGCAGGACACGCCTGCATTTTAAATATCAAATTGAAAATTGAAAAGTTAAAATTGTGGAAAAACCCCCTTGATCCCCCTTTGCAAAGGGGGAGAGCGAAAGCGTGGGGGTTTTGATATTCCGGGCACGCGGCAGTGTGCCTCTAAGAAAAACCAACATTCCATGTTGAACTTCAGCACTTCAGCCTTCAGCCATCAGCCTTGCGACAGCCTTCAGTCTTCAGCTCTACCATCAGCCATCAGCACTGCCCGAAGGGCGAATATGTTGTGCCCAAAGACGACTTTACGTCGCGACAGGGCACATTCCCTGCCGGGGGAGTGTTCAGCGTAGCGAGTATGCGAGCGGAGCGCCTAAGAGAAATTGCGCCGTAGAATTCAAGATAGTGACTTAAAGGGCTTTAAGGCAGATAGTAGAATTCGAGGCAGCAAGGATCGCCCCTCTCTTTGGGAAGCGCAGCGAAAGCGAAGCGTCAGCCGTCCATCTGATATAATTATTCCGGGAGGACGCGATGGACAGGCTGAGAAAAAGCATAGAATTCCAGAAATGCTTCCTGGAATGCCGGGAACGCACGCCCGAATACCTGATGGAAAAGATGGAATGCGGGAGGCACACGCTCTATCGGATCGTGGCGATGCTCAGGGCCAACTTCGACATGCCCATCACGTTCGACCAGGAAAAGAAGGTGTGGCGGGTTGAAGAGAACAAGAAGAGCGTCAAGTTCCCTTACATCTGGTTCAACCCGCGCGACGTCCTCGTTCTCCTCGCCCTGCTCGAGACCTTCAGGGAATTCCCCTTCGGGATGCTCGACGACGGGATCGAGCCGTTCAGGGAAAAGCTGGAGGATGTCGTCAGGAGCGAAAAGGGCGAGATGGGAGAGCTCCTGAAAAAGGTCAAGATAATCCCGATCGGCTACAGGAGCGTCCCGAAGGAAACCCTCACGCTGATCTGCCAGGCGGTGGCCCTCAACCGTAAGGCGGAGATAAGCTACAAGGACCGCCAGAAGGAGGAGTTCTCGGTCAGGGTGATCTCGCCGATCCGGCTCGTCCGCTACCGCGACAACTGGTACCTGGACGCCTACTGTCACAAGCGGGGCGATCTGAGGACATTCAGCCTGGACAGGATAGACGGGATCGTCATCCTCGAAGAAGCCGTGAAAAAAGTAGCCGCGAAGGAGGCGGAGGAATACTTCGCCGAGTCCTACGGCATCTTCGGCGGAAAGTCGAAGGAGAGGGCCGTTCTGAAGTTCTCACCCGAAGCGGCGAGGTGGGTCTCCTCCGAGATGTGGCATCCGAAGCAGGAGGCGTCCTTCGACAAGGACGGGTCCTACATCCTAAAATTCCCCTATTCCGACGAGAGGGAGCTTCTTCTCGACATAATGAAGTGGGGAGACGGCGTCGAAGTGGTCTCGCCCGAAAGCCTTCGGAAAAGCGTCAGGAAAAAATTGCGGAGGGCGCTGGATAGATACTGATCCTGGCCGTCAGTCCGCCCAGGGCAGCCCTTCTACCTTCTCCTGGATGCGGGCGATGTTTGCCCAGCCGAGAAGGCCGGTTTTGGATCTTATCAGGTACCATTCGTCGCCGTAATCCCCCGACGAAAGGTCGGATGCCACGAACAGCACCGTGCTCCCCTCCATCAGGTTCGCCACGACCTCCTTCGATGTCCTTGTCCTGAAAACGGGGAAGCTCTTCTTCACCTTCGCCTCCACCCCCACAAAATAGAACTGCTGCGGGACGGCTTTAAGCTTTTTCGCGGTGTCGTCGAGGATGAATTTTTCTTTCTTTATCCAGAACCCCATCCATTGGTCGGCGAGGATTATCCCGTTGCCCGCGATGTCGCACGAGCCGAAGATCCTGCCCAGTTCGGCGAGGGACTTCCCGTCGAAGCGGTAAAAAAGCCATTCGTTGTCGTCGCTCGGCCCGGATGTGTGGACGGCGATCTCCCTCGTTTTATCCGAGCTGTCGATGTCCACTTTCTTGACCAGATCCGCTTCCCCGTTCTCCAGTTTCCCTTTCGCGGAGACATTGCCGACGGAAAGGGTGAAAGAACCATCCTCGGCGATCCGAGAGAGAACGGCCTCCTCCTGCTTTCCGTCGCCGTCGAAGTCCCCCTTGCAGCTTGTAACAGCCTCCTGGGCGGAAGCGGCCGCGCCGCAGAGCAGAAAACAAATGAACAACACAGCAGCAGGCGATCTTTTCATCTTGACCCTCCATTTCCGTTCATCCAACCACAAAGGCTTACATGCCTGGCTGGGGACATGACCCGATTCGTTTTTTTTTGAATCGGGATCGTGTCCCCAGCCTTCACACCACATACGCGTAAAGATGCTGATCGAGGACCGTTCCGTCCTTGATCGCGCTCTTCCTCATCACCCCTTCGAGAACATAACCGGCCTTTTCGAGGACCTTTGCAGAGGCGGGGTTCCAGCTGTAGGGAACTGCGTAGACCCTCTTGAGTCCGTGTTCCCTGATCGCGTGAAGAGTCACCGCCCTCACCGCCTCGGTGGTTATCCCTCTTCCCCAGAAAGGCTCACCCAGCCAGTAACCCAGCTCGGCCGAGATCCTCTCCACGTCCTTGCGCGGCATGAAGCCGATCCCTCCGACAGCCTCGTCGCCGACACAAATGGCGAACATCGTCTCGGGGTCCATAGTCAAAGCTCTCTTTATGAAATCGTTGGCGTTCTCGAGCGAATAAGGGTGAGGGAACCCGTCCCTCAAATTGAGCCACACCTTCCTGTTGTTCGCGTGTTTCGCGAGGGACTGAGCGTCCGAGGGCCTGTATGAGCGGACAGAGCATTTCGTCAGCTCGATCAGCACGGCCTACTCCGCCTTCGCCGCCGGAGCCGGCTCGACATACACCGGTATCCTGAATGTCTTCCTCCCGCAGGTGGTCACGCAGGCGTTGATTATGAAGGGAGCCTTGAAGAACCCGGCGGAAAAACGGACCTGAGTTCCCGGCTGCTCCGCAAGGAACTCAAGGGTCTTTCCCTCCGCCACGACCTCAAAGAACTCCTTCGTTACAAGTTTCCCGTATATCGCCGGCCAGGTTATCTCGCAGAGGAAATCCCCCTTGACGCTCAAAGCTTCCGCTTTAATCTGTGCCGGGTCGATGGAGATATAGAGACGAGGGTCCTGAGACGGCAGAATCAGCGGAGCTGTCATATACTCGGGCGTTTTCTCCTTCATCGAAGCCTGCGCAGTGACCGTCAGCGGCGATCTTTCAGCCCGCGACCCGCTCGGGAGTGTTATGAATACCCTGTCCCGCATTTTAGGCCCGAGGTGCCATCCTCCGTAAGCCCTTCCCTGCGGAGAGGCCCAGCCGTCGTTCCCCGCCTTGAAAAAGAGCGCGTAGTAATCAACGCCTCCCAGGATCTCCGCCTCGACCGCCCTCTCGAGACCCGACGAAAGAAGCCTCGCCCGCAGGAACGGCTTGCCGCCCGCGAGAGCAAGATCCACATCCCTCTCCATCTCGAGCAGTTTTTCCACCGCCGGTCTCAAGCTCCCGTAGAGGTCGATGTCGTTGAGGCGGATATGCGTGTGGTGATGGTGGCTTCCCGCCCATCCTTCGTACTCGTCGCAGGTGACGACTCTTTTGAAGTCGTCCAGCAGCTCGCGGCTCGCGCCGTACTTTTTCTCTTCGATCCAGGTTTCGATCTGCCTGATCACCGCGTCCCTGACATACATGTCCGCGCCGATCTGGCCCAGGAGCGCGCCACCGAAGAGCTCCCTGTTGATCGAGAACATCTGGATGTAGAAATAGGTCATCCTCGGCGTATCGAGCCTGTCCGCCGCCGAAACGCACATCCAGGCGTCTACCCCCTCCCCCTCGGGAGTGTTGGTGAAATGATCCGTGCAGGCCGCGTAATCGGGAGTATATTCCGCCCCCTGCAGCGAGGTAAGGTAATACCCGAGGTCGAGGTTTATCCCGCCGTCGTGGCTGCCGCCCGGATGCCTTCCACGCGGGGAGGGTCCCCAATCGACGGGTGTGTCCCCGTTTTCTGCAGAGCCGTCGAATATGGTCAGCGGGTACTTGCTGGAGCCGAACTCCTTCTCCGTCCTGTAGGCGCAGATCCTGACGAGCGCCTGCATGTGCTCCTGCACCCAGCGGAACTCGATGGTCCCGTCGGCTCCGCCCTCGGAATCTTTCGGAAGGACGGCGTAGCCGCACCCCGGAGAAGGTTCGGTGAAAAGGTAGAGCGTGTTCGGGCCGTATTTTCTGTAGCGGTCAACCCCGTCGGAGCAGAAACCGGCAACCGAAAACAGATAGACCATCAAGAAAACGATCGAAAGATTAATTCTTCTCATTTTTTCTCCACATCGCCTTGAAATCGTCCCAGGATCTGACATTCTCTCCCCTGAATATGTTAACGGCCCAGATGAAGCAGAAGAGCAGGACCTGCATCAGGACCAGTCCTCTTGACCCGAATTTGAAGAACATCAGCGCGACAGCCGAAACCGCGATCGAAGCCAGGCAGGCGAGATACCCCCGGCGGAACTCCATGTCGCCGACCTTGTAAAAGAAGACCGCGAACACGAAAGCCCAGATGTACTGCACATAAGGCATCCCTGATCCTCCGCCCGTGAACTCCGAAGAAGAAGCCATTATCTCAGATTTTGAGAATGCAGGACAACCCGAAGAGCTACCGAAATTCTTAATTCAAGACCTGACCCCGGGGATTACTGGCTGAAGGCTGAAGGCTTAAGGCTGAAGGATTGTCTTTATCCGCTGTCGCGTCCATGTCACTATTGTCGGCCTGTCTGCCCTTGTTGTCAATTCCGTCAAAGGTTTTCAACCGGTTCAAACGGGCGGCGGCTTCCTGCCGCTTCGATTCGCAGAGGCCAGACTGGCACTCGAAGTTCCTCTCCACGCTGGCGCACGATATGAAGGCGCTCATGTTGCCGAACACGGGCACGCACCCCGAATCTATCGTTATCGTGTACCTGCCGTTCGACAGCCCGTTGAAGCTGTATTGCCCGGACGAGTTGGATACGGTGCTCTGAATATGAAGGGAGTTCTTGTACAGGCTCAGCGCCGCGCCGGCCACCGGCGATCCCCCCAGCTCCGTCACCGTCCCGTAGATCGAGTAGGTCTGGGTCCTCGCCGTGAAGTTCTTCTCCGTGGCGTCCGCGTTCGTTATCGTCACGCCGATGCTCCAGGGATTAAGCCCGAGGCAGGGTTTCGAGGCGGTCAGCGTGTATGTTCCCGCAGAAAGACCCGTGAACTGGTACCACCCGCAGTTGATCTCGTCGTCGAAGATTTAACCATTATGCTAGATTGCAAGATGTGACCCCATTCACCACAATTTTCATTCAACTCAATGCATAATGCATGGCCTGACCCCATTTTCTCGAAGGAATAATATGGGCCCGGCAGTGAACCTAACAAGGGGTTGGAGAAAAACCATTTGGCCTGATTGGAAGCCGCCGGGCCCTCCAGGAAAGAAGATGTTCGAACTGAAGCAGTTGACCAGATGCGCCTCTGCGCCGAGCCAGCAAGGGGTCGGACAGGCTCTTCGGAGCCTTGAGCCACAGATCTGTCACGGCGGAGAATCCCGCCGGACCAATTGGACGGTGCAGGGTACCGATCGTTTTTTGGGGCGGCTACGCCGCCAGGGGGAGGCGGGGCTCTCTTCGATGGGTTCGCCCCGCCCAGCCTTGATCCTGATGAGTGACTGATGCGGATCTGTTACAGTATAGTCCGACATCTGAAGAAAGAAAACAGGGGCGCGCATCAATTTATGCTTTAGTCCGGGCTTCGGGGAATAGAATAACGATGGGCGGCAACTTCGCCGCAATGGAGATTACTTGGCTCTTGACAACGACCGGCTAATGGGTGACCCCTTTTTCTCATGGCCCTTTTCAACTCAATGCATAATGCATGGCCTGACCCCTTTTTCTCACTCTGGTTTGAAGGAATCATCTTTCAGGATTTGATATGCTAGATTGCAAGATGTGACCCCATTCATTTTCTTAGCGAACATGAGCCTGTCGTCTTTAAGCCTAACATCGCTGTGAATAATCAGAATCAGGTCTGCGCCATCGAATCGCATATATTTTCTATTTCCTAAAAGCTTCTTCTGAACAATAGTATATGGTTCTTGTTGAGTATCGTGGATTGCACTAGACTTCTCAGCATCGATCACTAGGATGTTGCCCACCCACCTTGCTGGCTGATTGTCTTCTATGGCACTTAAAACATATGCGCCAACCTCGATACATGCTATCAATGTCTTTTCGTTAAAGACAAAAACATCTGGAATGCCTTCAGAATCATTGCCTGCCATTAAATGTGTGTATTCAACACAACATGCATTCAGGTAATGTCGGGCTACCAACTGCTCTATAAGGCGTGCTGGAATTAACTCTTGCTGAAGCTGAACGGGGTAGTTCAAGATTCACCTTCCCTGGATATATGGGAAACAATACCATATCCTCCAAATCATTTTTCAGTCTGCATGATTACTTTTATTTCACTCCTTCTAGTCATTTTCATGAAGCTTCATAAATTTTTTATCGCAAGGCTCATTTCCGATAACTATGATGGCATAATATCCCAGGAATTAGCGAATGTGGATCATAATTTTCAATTGAATGGTTATCCTCAATCATAGTATTTTTTTATTATTTCCAAGATTTCATTCTTAGTCAAGTCACCTTTATTTTCAACTTCTTTTAGAAAAGCTTCTCGCATTTCTGCAGTACCATGCCAATGCTTCTTAATGTGTGAGGCTTTCCAAGTTAACAATAGATTTTCCAATCTATTATCTGAAGTATCACCATTCTTATGATGGACCTGGCATTGAGGATGTAAGGTGATATGTCCCTTTTCTTTAAAAAGGAATTCTGACTTCGGATCATTATCCATCAAATTCTCAAATACTATTATCCTATGTAAAAGACACTGATGATTGGGTGCAATGGGATGGCCCCAATATGGACTTTCCTTATTGATCCGAACCATATAATAACCCCGCCTGTATTCATATGCTGGTCCCCAAACAGTCTCTAGAGGTGGCAACCCCTTTCTAAAGTGGCTACTTTGTTTTCGTGACACGACCTCCTCGTTAACTTGAAGTCCCCATTCCTTTTTTCTTGCCCATAACGATTGACGCGTATATCCATGTGCAAAAGCAATCATGCTATCAGGAAAACCAGACATGCTCAGTTTTGAATAAGTTTCAAATGACAACATTGCTCTTCTTTCTTTTTGATATCTTCTTTGAAATTGTCTCTCAGAGATTCCAAGCTTCGCAGAAATGGATTTAATACTGTCCAAGTTTTTTAAAAGCCTATCAATAATATCCTGCAAAGAAAATATTTCAACAGGATTGACGAGGATGTTTTCTGAAGCATTCATGGAAGAAGAATATTTGAATTTCCCTAAAGAAAGTCCTTTATCACTTTCTTGTAATACTTGATTCCGCAAAGAATGTTGGTGCGCCGTAAAATCTGCAGCCATGACTTCTTCTTTGGGAATATTAAGAGCATTGCGAAGTTTCTCCCAGAGCTCTTTGTTGATATTACCTCTGCAATTACATTCAATCGCTCTAATCTGGGTTGCTCCAGATATTAAATCAAGGCCACATTTTTCAGCTAACTGCCGATCAGTAAAGCCACGAAGATTCATGTATTTTTTTAGTAGCACTGCATATGGACTCAAATATCTAGTGTTTTTTGACAACAACCACCTCCCTTGATATTATACCTCCCTTTCAGGATGGCATATTACACGGTTTGTGCTTAATTCCTTAAATTTCTAAAAATCCATATTATTTTCTCTCATTGTTGTTGTGTACTATAGTTCGGATCTCAAAATGACCCTTTGATTCTGCATATCGAAAAAGAGGACCTGGATTTGCTTCATACTTTGCTCGATAATCAAGTGAATCAAGGACAATAGCTGGCGTCGCCTCTTCTATATCGACCCAAGGAAACCATAAGTTGAGATTTAGGATATTCTCTGTTTTATCTGTATCATAGTATGAAATGACAACTTGGTATGGAGTATGTTCAAGATCATTAACGGTGTCATTATAACCCAACCTTACAACTAGCGCCACTGTTTCATTGGCTTGAATTTCGCAAGAAGGAGGCATTCCTATCGATATTTCCTCACCACCCGCCAACAGTTCTTCTACATGCACTCGAATGGCCGATCCTTGTCCAATATTTTTTAGACCCAAATAGTAGATTTTCGAATTCTTAAAAGAGTCAAAGCGTGGGTATTCAAAATTACCTACGAAAACACTCCTTGAATCATCAATATCCTTGGGTAGTTTTGAAGGTATCAATAATGGTTTTTGCATCGCTCTTCTTTGTCTGCTTGTTTCACGCCATAATCCGGCGGTATACAAGGCAAGAACGAGCGTCCCAAGTGCTGTGGCTAAAGTGCCCACCCCCGTTAATAATGAAATAATTTGCTCCAAGCACATTACTCTCCCTCTCTTTCCTTATGTATTATACTCCCTCCCCCCTGTCATTTCGAGCGACAGGGGCAAAATAGTCTGAAGCGCTGAAGGCTGATGGCTGAAGTTCAATAGAGGAAATAATTCCACCGTTTGAAAATTTTCAATTTTAAATTTGATATTTAAAATGAAAGCGCAGCTTGCCATCCCCTCTCCTGCTGTATAATTAGATTTTGGAAGAAGGGTAAGATGAGAATAAAAAGACATCACTTAATAACTGCAACTCTCGGCTTGTTGGCAGTCATACTGGGGCTGATTGCTCAGCCTGCATTCGCCACCGTCCCCGGGGACGATTTCATCAGGGGCTATATCGCCTCGGTGCTTGAGCAGGGCCTCGGCTGGAACCGGAGCGATTACCGTATAGAGGTCGCGGACGGCCATGCGGCGATAACGATGCTGGAGAACGATCCCGCTTCCAGGGACGCGGCGCTGGAGAAACTCCGCTCGATCGAGGAGCTGAAGGAAGTGGCGATCACGGTCACCCTTCCCGAAAGGCAGGAGACGGGGAAACTTCGGGAGATCGCCGAGAAGATCGCCGCGGGAGAAAAATTGCCCGCGGGCGACGTCTTCCGCCCGCTTGTCGCCGACCCGAAACTGCCGCAATTCTTCGTCAGCCTCGACCACATAAAGACTCCCCGCGAAAGCTACACGATGGGCGAGGCGGGTTTCGGGGAGACCTTCGGGCTTTACAAGTTCCGGTCGGGAAGGAAAGGCGAGAGCCTTCAATTGAGCGTCGGGGCGTCGCTGATCGCGAGGTTCAACATGGAGACCGACTCCTACAACCTTCTCAACGCCGATTATACAGTCGGGCTTCCCCTGACCTACCGCAGGGGCGACAACTCCTTCCGGCTGAGGCTCTACCACCAGAGCTCGCACCTGGGGGACGAGTTCCTTCTCTTAAACCCCGACCATCCTGAAAGGATCAACCTCAGTTTCGAAGCCCTGGAATTCATATACTCGCGCGAGTGGGAGGGCTTCAGGGCCTATGTCGGCGGAGAGTACATGATCCGCAGGGACCCTTCGGACCTGGAGCGGACGAGCGCCCACTTCGGGTTCGATTACATCGGGAGCAAAAAGTTTTTCCACAGGGGCAGGTTCATCGGCGGAGTGGATGTCAAGAGCTACGACGAGCTGGCCTGGAACCTCGATACCAGCGTCAAGTTCGGCATCCTTTTCGGCTCCCCGGATTCGGGACACCGCCGCTTGCGCCTGCTCGCGGAGTGGTACAGGGGGCACGACCCGCGCGGCCAGTTCTTCGTCAACAGGGTAACCTACTACGGCCTGAACTTAAGCCTCGGCTTCTGAGGTCTCTGGTCAGCCTCACTCCCATGTGCGATAATCTCCAGCTTTGGAGAGCGCGGCAGGATGCTGGAAGAGATCTTATCGGGACTTAACGATAAGCAGAAGGAGGCGGTGCTGGCCGGGGACGGCCCGATGCTGGTGCTCGCCGGCGCAGGTTCGGGAAAGACCCGCGTCATCGCCCACAGGATAGCGTACCTCCTCGAAGAGAAGCACGAGCCGCCTTACAACATCCTCGCCGTGACATTCACCAACAAGGCCGCGAACGAGATGAAAGAGAGGGTCCTTAGGCTCCTCGGCAGGGACAGCGTTCCCTTCCTCTGGATCGGAACCTTCCACTCGATCGGGGTCAGGATGCTGAGGGAGGACATCGAGAAGCTCGGCCTCGGCATCGAGAGGAACTTCACCATTTTCGACCGCGACGACTCGAAGGCTCTCATCAAGAAGATAATGAAGGAAGAAGGGGTGGACGACGACAAGTTCACGCCCCAGGAAGTGATCGAATACTTCAGCAGGCTCAAAAGGAGCGCTGAAACGGCGAAAGCGAAGGGGCCTGTTCTCGCGATGTTCGACCTTTACCAGAAGAGGCTTAGGGAATCCAACGGCTGCGATTTCGACGACCTTCTCCTTTACACGCTGAGGCTTCTGAAGGAGGTTAAGGAAGTAAGAATCCGATACCAGGAGAGGTTCAGGCACGTGCTGGTGGACGAGTACCAGGACACCAACGACGTGCAGGAGGAGATGCTCTCGAACCTTTCGGGAAGATGGAACAATCTTTTCGTGGTGGGCGACGAGGACCAGGCCATCTACAGCTTCAGGGGCTCGGAAGTAAGGCACATTGTGGATTTCCCCGAAAGGTACGACGGGGCGAGAACGGTGAAGCTTGAGCAGAACTACCGCTCCATCTCGACCATACTGAAAGCCTCGTCGGCCCTCGTCTCCCACAACATGGACAGGCTGGGAAAGAATCTCTGGACGGACAGGGGCGCCGGCGACAAGATCCTCTTCTTTCCCGCTCCGTCGGACCGCGAGGAGAGCGCCTTCGTCGGCGACAAGATACGGGAGCTGAGCGGGACCTACGATTACAAAAAGATAGCCGTCCTCGTCAGGACCAACGCCCAGTCGCGAAGCTTCGAAGAGGCGTTCCTGAACAGGCGGGTCCCCTACCAGATCATAGGCGGGCTCAGGTTCTACGAGAGGAAAGAGATCAAGGACATCCTCGCCTACATCAGGCTGGCGCTCAACCCGTTCGACAGGGTGTCCCTGCTAAGGATAGTCAACACGCCCGCCAGGGGCATCGGAAAGACGACGATCGCCGAGATAGAGAAACTGGGGGAAGAGAAGACCTTGGCGCTCTTCCAGGCCGTGAAAGCCGGCATCGCGGAACATCTTTTCAGCCCGCGGGCTTCCGCGGCGCTCTCGGATTTCGTGAAGCTGATCGAGGCGCTCGCGGCGAAAGTGAAAGAGCAGAAGCCGTCGGAAGCGGTCAGGTGGCTTTTAGATGTGACCTCGTTCATCCGGCATCTTGAAGAGGCGTCCGACCTGCTGAAAGATGACAGGATCGAGAACGTGGAGGAACTGGTCTCGGCGCTGAAGGAGTTCGAGGAGAGGGAGCGGGGCGACATGCAGACCTTCCTCGAGAGGCAGGCTCTCCAGAGCGACCAGGACGAGCTCAACGGGAAGGCGGTCGAGACGGACAGCGTCAAACTGATGACGATCCACTCCGCGAAAGGCCTTGAGTTCCCGGTGGTCTTCATCGTGGGGCTCGAGGACGGATATTTCCCGCACGAGCTCTCGAAGGGCAACGACGTAGAGATCGAGGAGGAAAGGCGTCTTCTCTACGTCGGGATGACGAGGGCTATGGAGAAGCTCGTCGTCACGAACTCGGCCAGCAGGTACATCTTCGGCTCTCTCAAGGAACGAAGACCTTCGCCGTTCCTCGGAGAGATCCCCGCGGAGCACCTGAAGCTGGTCGCCGGGATAACTCCGACGAGGAAGTCCGGCTGGGGCGATCTGTTCCGGGAAGGTTCACGGCCGGCAGGGTACGGAGGATGGACGGACGCTGCCAGGCTTCAGCAAAGCTCTTCGGACAGCGAGTTCAGGCCGGGCGCCAGGGTCCACCACAAGACCTTCGGGGTGGGCGTGGTCCTTTCGACCGAGGGAAGCGGGGACGGCCTCAAGGTGATCGTCTCTTTCAGCAGGTTCGGCAAGAAGGTCCTGCTCGCAAGGATAGCCAGGCTCGAAATAATGTGACCGGTTTTCCGCCCACCCCGTCTTTGCAACTTCTTCTATCTTATTGTAAAATACAGCGTTTAGGAGGAAAAGGTGAGTAAGGATTACAAAGATTCTCTGTGCCTTCCGAAGACCCAGTTCCCAATGAAAGCGAACCTCACGACGAGGGAGCCTCAGATCATCGAAAAGTGGGAAAAGGAAGGGCTCTACGGGAAGATCATGGAGGCGCGCAAGGACTCGCCGGTATTCGCCTTCCATGACGGGCCTCCTTACGCCAACGGCCACATCCACCTCGGCCACGCCCTGAACAAGATCCTGAAGGACATAGTGGTCCGCTCGAGGATACTGATGGGGAACAAGGTCTACTACAGGCCCGGCTGGGACTGCCACGGCCTCCCCATCGAGCTGGCGGTCGAGAAGGAGCACGGCAAGAAGGTGCACGGTCTCGACATCCACGAGTTCCGGAATTTCTGCAAGGGTTACGCCGAAAAGTACATAGACATCCAGCGCGAGGAGTTCAAGAGGCTCGGCCTTCTCGGCGACTGGGAGAACCCCTACCGCACGATGGAGTTCGACTACGAGGCGGAGATCGCCAGGTCGTTCATCGAGTGCTTCCTGAAGGGTTACGTCTACAAGGGGCTGAAGCCCGTTCAGTGGTGCATCCGCTGCCAGACAGCCCTCGCCGAGGCCGAGGTCGAGTACGAGGACCACGCTTCGCCCAGCGTCTACGTGGCTTTTCCCTTCGAGGTGGAGGAACAGGCGAAATGGCCAGAAGCGCTGAAAGGCTTCGACGCCTCCGCGGTGATCTGGACCACCACCCCCTGGACGCTTCCGGCCAACCTCGCCATCGCTTTCCATCCCGATTTCACCTATGTCGCGATAAAGACGAAGGACAGGGTCTATGTGGTGGCCGAAGAGCTGATGGAGATGTTCCTCAGGGAAACGGGCGTCTCCGGGACCGTCGAGGGGAAATTCAAGGGGAAGGAACTGGACAGGCTCCATTTCCGGCACCCCTTCTACGACAGGAAGTCGGTCGGCCTTCTCGCTCAGTATGTCACCTCGGAACAGGGGACGGGATGCGTGCACACGGCTCCCGGGCACGGCCAGGAGGACTTCATAAGCGGCCTCAAGTACGGCCTCGAGATCCTCTGCCCCGTAGACGGGAAGGGCAATTTCGTCGAAGACCTGCCGTTATTCGGGGGGCAGAACGTCTTCGAAGCGAACCAGAAGGTTATCCAGCTTCTCAAGGACAAGCACGCCCTTCTCAAATCGTCCACGGTGCACCATTCGTACCCGCACTGCTGGAGATGCAAGAACCCCCTGATCTTCAGAGCGACCAAACAGTGGTTCATTTCCCTCGAGCACGACAACCTGAGGAGGAGGTCGCTCGAGGCCATAGAAAAAGTGCAGTGGATACCCGCCTGGGGGCGGAACAGGATCTACGGGATGATCGAGAACAGGCCCGACTGGTGCCTCTCCCGCCAGAGGAAATGGGGAGTCCCGATCACGCTGCTCTCCTGCGACAAGTGCGGCGAGTGGGTCAAGGACCGAAAGTTCTTCGACAGCGTCGTGAAGGCGATGGAAGAGCGCGGTGCGGGCGTCTGGTTCGAGGCCGATCCCTCCGGTTTCCTGCCTGAAGGCTTCGCCTGCCCCAAGTGCGGCGGGAAGAAGTTCAACGCGGAACAGGACATCCTCGACGTCTGGTTCGATTCGGGCGTCAGCCACAAGGCGGTCCTCGGAAAGAACCCCGACCTGCCGTGGCCCTCGGAGCTGTACCTTGAAGGGTCGGACCAGCACAGGGGCTGGTTCCACACGTCGCTTCTGACTTCCATGATCCTGGACGACAAGGCGCCCTACAAGTCCGTGATAACGCACGGCTTCACGCTCGACGGACAGGGAAGGAAGATGGCCAAGTCGATGGGCAACGTCATACCGCCCTCCGAGGTGACCAAGAAGTACGGCGCCGAAGTGCTCCGCCTCTGGGTGTCGATGGTGGACTACCGCGACGACGTCAGGCTTTCGTGGGACCTCTTGAACCAGAACGCCGAAGCGTACATGAAAATAAGGAACACGATCCGCTACCTGATCGGGAACCTGAACGGCTTCGATCCCGAAAAGGACAAAGTGCCCGTCGAAAAGATGCTGGAGATGGACAGGTACATCCTCTATCTTTTCAACAGGCTGATCCCGAAGGTGGTAAAGGCCTACGACGACTACGCCTTCCACATCATAAACAGGGAGCTTCTGCAATTCTGCACCGTGACGCTCTCCTCCTTCTATCTCGACATAATAAAGGACAGGCTCTACTGCTCCGGCGAGAAAAGCGTCGAACGGCTCAGCGCGCAGAGCGTCCTTTACCTGGTCCTCGTCAAGATGCTGAAGCTTATGGCGCCGATACTTCCCTTCACGGCGGAAGAGGCGTGGGGCTACCTCTACGGCGAGAACGCCGCTCCGATCCACGCGGAGGTCTTCCCGGAGGCTTTCGTCGAGGAGGATCCCGCCGTCATCGAGAGGTGGGACAAGCTGAGGGAGGTCAGGGAGACCGTCAACAAGGCGCTCGAAACGAGCAGGCAAAAAGGGGAGATAGGGAAAAGCCTCGAAGCGAAGGTGGTCATCAGCGTGAAGGACGGAGGCGCCCTGTCGCTCTTGAAGCAATATGAAAAGATCCTGCCCGAAGTGTTCATCGTTTCCCAGGTGGAAGTGCTGGAAGGGGAAGATCCGGTTGTCGTCGTCCCGCTCGAGGGAGCGAAGTGCCCCAGGTGCTGGAACGTTCCGGTCGGTTTCGTCAAGGCCGGCGAGGACGAACTCTGCCCGAGGTGCGCAGAGGTGATCTCCAAGTTATCATGAAGCGTTTGAAATATATGGTCCTGGCTCTCCTGGTCTTCATCCTGGACCAGGGGACAAAACTCGCCGTCATCAATTCGCTCACCCCAGGCGATGAGAAGGAGATACTTCCGTTCTTCTCGCTCGTGCACTGGCAAAACCGCGGAGGGCTTTGGGGATTTTTGGGATCGGCTTCGGAAAGCGTGACCTTCTGGATCTTCCTGATCCTGCCGATACTCGGCCTCGTGTTTCTCTTTTACCTCTTCTTCACGACGAGGGAGAAGCTGGAGATGATCCTCATTTCCCTGATAATAGGAGGCGCGCTGGGAAACATACTGGACAGGATTGTCCACGGAGCGGTCACCGATTTCCTCTATTTCTTCATGCCGGGAGGGCCGGCCTGGCCGGCCTTCAACGCCGCGGACGCCTTCATTTCCACATCGCTGACCGTGCTTCTGATAAAGATCGTCGTCACAGGAGAAAAGAAAGATGCACCCGATCCTGTTTAAATTCGGAGATTTCGTCATCGGAACATACGGGCTCGTCGTCGCGATGGGAGTCTTCTTCTCGATCTGGCTCGGCAGGGCCCTCGCCCGCAGGGAAAAGCTCGAGCCCGAGGAGGTGACCGACTTCTTCGTCTATTCGGTGCTCGCGGGGTTCGTCGGCGCGAAGATCGCGCTCGTCATCGGCGATTTCAGGGAATTCTCGGAAAGGCCTCTTCACTTCCTGATGGAGAACCTCAGGTCTTTCGGCGCCTTTTACGGCGGGTTCGTGGCGGCGCTCCTGGTCGGCATTTTTTACATCAGGAAGAAGAAACTGCCCTTCTGGGAGCTGACAGACATCACCGTTGTCTGCCTGGCGCTCAGCCAGGGGATAGGAAGGTGGGGGTGCTTCCTCGCGGGTTGCTGTTACGGTTCGCCGACATCGCTTCCGTGGGGCATGTACTTCCCATACGTGGACATCTGTTCAGACGGGACGAAGATCCATCCGTGGCCCATATATGAATCCATCCTGGACTTCGCGATATTCGGGTTCTTGTATCATCTGTTCCCCCGAAGGCGGTTCAAGGGGCAGGCGTTCATCCTTTACGCCATCATCTACGCCTTCGGGAGGGGCGCGCTGGAGTTCCTGAGGGGGGACGCGATGAGGGGGCTTTATTTCGGCGGGGCGGTCTCGCTGAGCCAGATCGTCGCCATCGCCATCATCGCGGCCGCGGTTCCGTGTTATTTCTGGAGAAAGAAACAGGCTAAGAAAGAAGATGGATGAGATCCTGGAGATAGTGTTCGAAGGGGCCGCCAAGAGGATCGACGCCGCGCTGACGAAAGAGCTCGCGGGAAAAGGAATTACAAGGTCCAGGGTGCAGAAGCTGATAGCCGAGGGAAGAGTTATCCTGGAAGGCAGGGTGCCCAAGGCTTCGGAAGAGGTCCGCAAGGGAGACAAGGTCGTCATTTCGATGCCGAATCGTCCGGATCCCGAGCCCCTGCCCCTCGATTTCCCCCTGAAGGTCGCCTACGAGGACGAGCAACTTTTCGTCGTCGAGAAGCCGTCCGGCATGGTCACTCATCCCGCCCACGGCCATTTCGACGACACCCTCGTGAACGTTCTCCTCTCGCTCGGGAAGCCCCTTTCGGAGTTCCAGGGAAAGGAGAGGGCGGGCATCGTCCACCGCCTGGACAAGGAGACGAGCGGGCTGATGATCATCGCGAAGACAGAAGAGGCCCACTCCTACCTGTCGGGGCAGTTCGCNNTGGGGAACCCTGCCCAGGGACGAGGTGACGGTGGCCGGCAGCATCGGCAGGGATCCGAAGAACAGGCAGAAGTTCGCCGTCAGAACCGACGGGAAGACCGCGGAGACGGTCTTCACGGAGCTGGAAAGGATGAAGCATATCAGCCTGGTCCTTGCGCGCCCGAAGACGGGCAGGACTCACCAGATAAGAGTCCACCTCGCCCACATCCATCATCCGATAGTGGGGGACAAGCTGTACGGCGGGCGGCAGGAAAAGGGTGTTCCCGAAGCGCGCCTTAGGGACGCGGTAAAGAACGCCGGGAGGTTCTTCCTCCATGCCAGCAGGCTTCTGTTCACTACCGTGGGAGGGGAGAGGATCGAGGTCGTTTCGGAGATCCCGCGGGATTTCACGGACCTCATGGAGGTTTTCAGGGAAAATGAGTAGACAATTCGCCCTTTACGGATGCGGGAAGGCGGGCCTTTCGGTCGCGCTGGCGCTTAAGGCGGCCGGCTGGAAGGTGTTCGGCTGCGATTCCAGGACGGAGAAGAGCAGGGAGCTCGGGTCGCAGTGGCTCGCCTGTCCGGCCATCAACATCCCCGCGGACCTTCCGCCCGGCATTCCCATAATGGTCGGGGTTCCGGAGGGAGCCCTCGCGGAAGCCGATTACAGGATCGCCGATAACGACAGGCACATAGCCGGCAGGATCGTTTTTCACCTGAGCGGCGCCCTTCCGTCAAGGACGCTTAACCTTTGCAGGCTGAGTGGAGCGAAGGTGGGCTCTCTTCATCCCCTCATGATCCTTCCGGACCCTCTTACCGGGGCGAGGAACCTGAAAACCGCCACCTTCGCGATAGAGGGGAGGGAAGAAGCGGTCTCTCTTCTAAAAAAGAGGGCCGCGGCGGTTTCGGGGAAGATGTTCATCTTGTCGGTGAGGGGAAAGACCCTCTACCACATCGCGGCGGTGACCGCGTCTAACCACCTGATAAGCCTCCTGGCGGAGAGCGAGGATCTTCTCATGAGAACGGGCGTTCCCGAAGAGGAGAGCCTTAAAGCGTTCCAGTCCCTGGTCGAGGCCACAGTGAAGAACTTCTTTTCGGAAGGGCCGGTGCAGGCGCTGACGGGCCCCATAGAAAGAGGAGAGGTCCAGATGATAGGCTCTCATCTGCACGCTCTCGGTAAGACTCCCGCGTCGCGGGACCTTTACAAGGCGGTGGCCCGCAAAACGCTCGTCCTGGCGAGGAAAAAGCACCCGGAGAGGGCGGAGATATACGACGAACTTGAAAAGGTTCTGGAATAGTGGCAGTATAGTATATTTTCGGAGGTCCGAGGGATGGCTTTCTTCAATTACGCGACGATGCAGATGGCTGCCAAGATCGTTTATTACGGTCCCGGCCTCTGCGGCAAGACGACCAACCTCCAATACATCTACAACAAGACCTCCAACCAGTCTAGAGGCGAGATGGTCTCTCTCGAGACCGAAACGGACAGGACGCTCTTCTTCGACCTTCTTCCTCTTGAAGTCGGCGTGATCGCGGGATTCAAGACCAGATTCCAGCTCTATACCGTTCCCGGCCAGGTGTTCTACGGTGAGACAAGGAAAATGGTCCTGAGGGGCGTGGACGGCGTCGTCTTCGTCGCCGACAGCCAGAGGGCGCTCCAGGAATCGAACCTGGAAAGCCTGAAAGACCTTCACAACAACCTCAAGGGGCTCGGGCTCGACATCAGGTCGGTACCGATGGTGTTCCAGTACAACAAGAGGGACCTTCAGAACATCCTCTCCGTGGAAGAGCTCCAGAAACAGCTCAATCCTTTCGGATACCCTTACTACGAGGGCATCGCGATCAAGGGGACCGGCGTTTTCGACACGCTCAAGGGAATAAGCAGGATCACGCTGCAGGCGCTGACCGAAAAGCTCATCAAGCCGAACGAAAAGACTACGGTGTCGGTCGCCGAACCGGTGAGATCCGCGGCCCCCCAGAAACCCTCCCAGCCTCAGCCGGCAGCGCCTTCCCCCGTGGTGGAGTTCGCAACAGAACAGACCAGGCTTTCGGAAGAACTTCTCGCCCAGACAGCGCCCAAGATCAAGACGATCACTTCATCCGCCTCGAAAGTTTCCAGCGAGCTCGACCACATAAGGGAAAGGCTGCTCGGGCCCCTCGTCGTGCCGTCGCAGAAGCCCAAAGTGAAGGACCTCGTTTCGCCGGCGCTCGAGGACCTGAAAAAGTTTTCCGTCCAGGCGCCGACTACCCCTCAGCCGCCCCGCAGGATCGTAGAGCCCATCAACATTGATTTTTCGCAGGAAGCCCTTTACAAGATCGAGTCGGTTTACGTGACCATCGAGATACAGACCGGGAAAAGGACCTTCAAGGAGAAGATCAGGGTGCACGAGAACTCGATCGGGAAAGAGAACGACACAATCGAGCTGGATATCAAGCTTCGTCCTAGAAAAGCTTGAACTTTTTTTTGCTTTTTTCTTCCTCCAGGACCGCCACCCTTTTATAAAGCTCTTCGATACTCTTCTTGATCTTCACATTGTTCTCTACCAAATTCTCAAAAACCTCCAGAAGAAGGTCGATGTCCTTCCTCAGGAGCATCGGATCCTTATCTGAAATTAGAGTGGCTTTGACATCCTTGAGCGTTTTTTTCTGATTGTGGACCATGTCATGGATATACTTCAGCTTTTCAAGGTCGTCCGGACGGAACCGCCGATGCCCTCCCTGGGTTTTCGTTATGTTGAGGTAGCTAGCGAACTCGTTCTCGTAGAACCTTATGGTGCTGACAGGCAGATTAAGCATTTCGCTCACTTGTCCTATTGAATAACTGAGATCTATTTCGTTGGCCATCCGAACCTTCTTTCTTACTGAAGAATTTTCAGAAACCACATTATAGAACAAATTACTTTCATACTTCAAATTCCAAAAAGGAAAGTAAAACTACAACTGTCGAAAACCGATCTGTCCTCGGTTTACTGCCCGGGCGCTCCCGGCCTGGCTCTGTTGTCGAAGCAGTCGTCAGCCGGACGGCTTGCTTCTGACATCACTCAAAATAAAGCTCTGGTAGATTTTCTGAAGAGGCGGAAGCCCGGGCACCAGAAAATGGCGTCTATGCCATTTATACCGAAAAAGCGCAAGAGTTTTTCATCTTTCTGATGGGTGGACGATCGGGAAGGAAGGAATTATATTGCCTAGTGGAAAGGAGCAAGAAATGAACACAAAAAAAACTCTTGTCGCGATGCTTATGGGGGGGCTTGTTCTCGCAATAATGGCAACCGCGCCCCAGTTATCGAAAAAAATATCGCTTTTCGGGTACAAATCGGAGGCCGCCGGGATTAAGCTGATTGTGGATGGCGGGGTGGCGAGGCTCAGGGGGGAAGAGAAGTTCATACCTCTTCTGGTATGGCTCGGCCACAGCGAAAAGAAGACGATTCGG
>MTKZ01003785.1_pt2 | contig 33851 bp, 27 predicted proteins | sample 1042781 | NCBI WGS metagenome assembly MTKZ01 (sample SAMN06212207, study PRJNA360539) | anaerobic digester metagenome | biome: Wastewater treatment plant; material: sludge; isolation source: anaerobic digester fed with sludge from wastewater treatment plant | place: Denmark: WWTP Viborg ...
AATCATCCCCGGTTCACTTCTTCCGGAAGTATTCATACATATATTCGGCCATATCGAAATCGGCCTGTGTATCAATATCCTGTGCTTCTGCCGCCGGTACTTCAAACATGTAGGGTTTCAGACCAATCCTCCGGTTGCCCGCACCTGCAAATGAATCACGGCTGAAAATATACAGTGTCGAGTTTTCCTCATAAACCGGTTTAAGATCCTGTGTCCTGATCAGCTTTCCGGGATCATGATTAATCGCTGTGCCGTCACTGAAGTAGAGCCTGGATTGCAGGCGGTTGACTCCGAAAACAGAATCATACAAACCGTTGTTTGCGATGAAAAAGGCAATAGCCTTGTCGATAGTTGAGGAAGTAAGAAGTGGATTTGTACTATGTGTCTGAAGGAATACCTGACCACCAATAAGTGAAAGATCATGTTCAATTATTCTGTTCATCGAAACGTCATCGCCGCAAAGGTGATAAGGTCTGTTGATTATCACAACACGGGGAAAGTTGTTTTTTACATCGTCGGAGATCAGAGGTGAATCAGTATCGACATAAATATTTCCCAGATATTTGCTTTTAAGCAGTTCTTTCATAATGGAGTGATACAGAGGAGCTCCTTTGAACAACTTCAAGTTTTTGCCGGGAACCCTCTCTGAATGCCCCTTCATAGGAAGCAGGAAATCTATTGTACCGGACATCATTTTTACAATTATTCTTCAAATATAAGACCTTTATTTCAGTCTTCCGGAACCATTATTTCAGAGAATTGAGTATGCCGGCGATATTAACGGCCAGGTTCTGCCTGGTATATTTTTCAATTCCTTCAGGATTGCTTTCGTAAATTCCATTCCGGAAGTCATCAAAGATACCTACAAGGTACTTTCCAAGAAGTCCGGAATCATCCAGCCCGAAAACTTTTCCACTTTCTGTCTGTTCCAGGATTTCAGCCACATCACTATCTTTCGGTGCCAGAGCTATAATTTTCCTTTTTGCNNGGGACGACAAGTAAAAGGGCGACAGACATGGTCAGATATTCCATTGCTTTTTTATGTTCCATATAAGGAACTATCCTGAGGTTCACCATTTTCTTGTTGCCAAAGATCTTTTGGACCTTACTGTCGGTTTTTCCGATAAAAACAAGATCAATTATTGTGGAGCTGTGGCTTCCTAAATAATCAAGTGCTTCAGCCAGAACCTCCGCATCATAATTCCCGGCAAAAGTCCCAAGATATGTTATAGTGAAGCTCTCTGGTCCGAGTGTGCTGAAATTAAAATCAGCAGGATCATAACCATTGGTCAGGGTCGTTATTTTTACGGCAGGCTGGTTCCTGTCCAGTTTTGATCTGAAAAGCCTGGTAGCAGCATTACAGGTTGTAATTACATGGTCGGCATTATCAATTACCTTTTTCTCCATCAGACTGTTGATCTTTCCGGCCAGACAGGTCTGGTACATAGTTCCTGAATAGTAGATATCCGTCCAGGGATCTCTCAGGTCAGCTATCCATCTGATCTTAAGGGTTTTTTTTAGTTTAAGACCTGTGAGTTGTGTTGAATGAGGGGGGCTTGTAGTAATTACATAGCCGATCTTTTCTTCTTTAATAATTTTAATGGCAGCTCTGAATGCAAATCTGTTCCACCCTCTTCTTGCATCCGGAAGGACAAAATTTCCCCGGATGAATCTCGAAAATTTCTGCAGGAAACCAGGGTTATCTTCATTGGCAAATCCGCCATAAGGGATCTCTTTTCTGCCGGTGATAAGTTTATACAGGGAAAAGAAGCCGGCAGATGATCTTGTTCTGATGATTTTAAGGGAAGGAGATATTTCTCCGGTAAGGCTATGATCCAGCTGAGGGTATACAGCCCACCGGGGATCGACGGTGAGTATGATGGGTTCCCAGCCGGATAAGGGGAGGTATTTTGAGAATTTCAGCCATCTCTGGACTCCGGCTCCTCCGCTGGGTGGCCAGTAATAGGTGATTATCAAGACCTTATTCATCCGAAAGTTTTTTCAGAGGGCCTTTGAATGAGACCTTCTCCTCAATTATATCGCGAAGTTGTTTCACTGGAACTCTTTCCTGGAGCATTGAATCGCGATACCTTATTGTAACTGTATTATCTTCGATAGTCTGATGATCAATGGTGATGCAATATGGTGTTCCGATGGCATCCTGTCTGCGGTATCTTCTTCCTATCGAATCTTTGTCATCATACTGGCAGTTGAAATCGAATCTGAGCTCGCGGACGATCTTTTCGGCTATTTCAGGAAGTCCGTCTTTCTTTACAAGGGGCATCACGGCCAGTTTTACCGGGGCCAGGAAGGCAGGCAATCTCATAACAACCCTTGAGTCGGATGTGCCATCCTCTTTCTTAAGCTCTTCCTCAAAGTATGAAGCTGAGATAACATGGAGGAACATCCTGTCGACACCTATTGAGGTTTCAATCACATATGGTATATAGGATTCACCCTTCTCAGGATCGAAGTACTGGATCTTTTTGCCGCTGTATTGCTGATGTTGTTTCAGATCGAAATCAGTTCTCGAATGAATTCCTTCAACTTCCTTGAAGCCGAACGGGAATTTAAATTCAATATCGGTGGCAGCATTTGCATAATGTGCAAGCTTTGTATGATCATGGAAACGGTAATTGTCATCCCCGAATCCGAGTGCTCTGAACCATTTGATCCTTACCTCTTTCCAGTACCTGAACCATTCCAGTTCGGTACCGGGAGAGACGAAATACTGCATCTCCATCTGTTCGAATTCCCGCATCCTGAAAATGAACTGGCGTGCAACTATCTCATTACGGAAAGCTTTCCCGATCTGGGCAATTCCGAACGGGATCTTCATTCTTCCTGTTTTCTGGACATTGAGGAAATTGACGAATATACCCTGGGCTGTTTCGGGCCTGAGATAAATTGTACTTGCACCGTCGGAAGTGGACCCTATTTCAGTGGCGAACATTAGATTGAACTGCCTTACATCAGTCCAGTTGCGGGTTCCGGATATAGGACAGACTATTTCATTATCGATGATTATCTGCCTTAACTCCTGCAGATCGTTTGCATTCAGGGCTTTTGAATACCTTGAATTGATCTCATCAATTTTCGCCTGGTTTGCAAGAACACGGGGATTGGTTTCCCTGAATTTCTTTTCATCAAATGCAGAGCCGAAACGGACCGATGCTTTTTCAATCTCCCTGTCATTCTTCTCGGAGATTTTTGCCATATATTCTTCAATCAGAACATCGGCCCGGTATCTTTTCTTCGAATCTTTATTATCGATCAGAGGATCATTGAATGCATCAACATGGCCTGAAGCTTTCCATATCGTCGGATGCATAAATATTGCCGAATCGAGTCCGACAACGTTCTCATGAAGCAATACCATGCTGTCCCACCAGTATTTTTTAATGTTATTCTTCAGTTCAACTCCGTACTGGCCGTAATCATATACAGCACTTAATCCGTCATAAATTTCGCTTGATGGGAATACATAACCATATTCCTTGCAGTGGGCAACCAGCTTTTTGAAAACATCTTCCTGAGCCATAATTGTTTTGTGTGATTTTTACGGAAGGCAAAAGTAATTTAAAAAGTTTGGTTTCACAAAGCATGATAAACTCCATTAAATCTATTGCTATCTTTGTTACCGTCTAATTCATGGGAAATTATGAAGAAACGTACCGATTTTCTTGTTCTCGGATCGGGTATAGCAGGTTTGACATTTGCCCTTAAGGCCTCAGAATACGGTAAGGTTATGGTTATTACCAAATCGAAGCTTGACGATACAAATACAAAGTACGCCCAGGGTGGAATAGCTTCGGTATTCCGTGAACCTGATAATTTTGAAAAGCATATAAGTGATACACTGATAGCCGGTGCCGGATTGTGTGATGAATCTGTTGTAAGGATGGTAGTAAATGAAGCCCCGGAAAGGATAAAGGATCTTATCGCATTGGGGGTGCCTTTTGATAAAAAAGGAGACGGGACTTATGATCTTGCAAGGGAAGGAGGGCATTCCGAATACAGGATACTTCATCATAAGGATAAGACCGGAGATGCAATTGAGAAGGCACTTATTGAAAAGATCAAAGATAATCCGGATATTGAGATCTATGAGAATCATTTTGCAATTGAAGTTCTGACCCAGCATCATCTGGGAGTCGAGGTTAAGCGTAATTTCCCGGGGATAAAATGTTACGGCGCCTATGTTGCTGATCTTGTAAATCAGAAAATCATCACATTTCTTTCAAAGATAACTGTGGTGGCAACCGGCGGTATGGGACATGTTTATCTGACCACTACAAATCCTGAAATAGCTACAGGTGACGGAATTGCAATGGTTTACAGGGCAAAGGGAACAATAGAGAATATGGAATTTGTTCAGTTCCATCCGACTTCACTTTTTGATCCCAACACAAGGCCGTCCTTTCTTATTACTGAGGCTTTACGGGGTTACGGCGCTGTTCTCAGGAATATTAAAGGAGAAAGTTTCATGGAGAGGTATGATAGTCGTGGTTCTCTTGCTCCCCGCGATATTGTTGTCAGAGCTATCGACACTGAAATGAAGATGTGGGGTGATGACCATGTATGGCTCGATTGTACCCATCTCGATCCCGAAGGTCTTAAAGATCACTTTCCTACTATCCATCAGCACTGCCTGAGCAGGGGTATCGATTTTACAAAAGATATGATCCCTGTGGTCCCTGCCGCACATTATTCATGCGGGGGGGTGAAAGTTGACATGGACGGACAGAGCAATATTGACCGGCTTTATGCCCTTGGAGAAGTATCCTCCACAGGCCTTCATGGAGCCAACAGGCTTGCATCAAACTCACTTATTGAGGCAGCCGTATATGCTCACCGTGCAGCGTTGCATTCTGGAGCCAGGTTAAAAGATCTTGACTTCGAGGAAAAAATACCCAACTGGGATTATAAGGGAACGACGCATCTGGAGGAAATGGTACTTATAACTCAAAGCATCAAGGAACTCCAGATGATCATGAGCAACTATGTGGGAATAGTCAGATCTGATCTTCGCCTTGAAAGAGCTCTGATGAGACTGGAGATAATTTATCAGGAAACTGAAAGTCTTTATAAAAGGTCGCTTATCTCGCAGAAGATATGCGAATTAAGGAACCTGATCAATGTAGCTTATATTATAATAAAATTTGCCAGGAACAGGAAGGAAAGTGTCGGGCTTCATTACTCGATCAATTATCCTAAAAGAGCTGTAACCGAATTCTGAAATAAAGGGAAATATGAACCATCTCGAATCATCATTTACCGGAAAGAATGCTTTCTGGAGGTATTTTATAATGATAGTTGCCGTACTGGCTGTCTCAAATACTATCGGATCTATACCGTTGGTCATCGCAATGCTGAAGAATCCTTCGGCAATATCGGATCTCTCGGCAAATCCTTCCGATCTCAGCCCCCTGGGTCTTGATCCGAATATAAGCTTCATTTATATGCTGATCCCTTTTGTAATAGGGCTGGCAGCATTTGTTCTCCTTGTCAGGCCTTTGAACGGCAGGACAATAATGAATGTAATAAACGGAACGGGAACCTTCAGATGGAACAGGTTCTTCATATCGGCAGGAGTCTGGCTTATAATTTCAATAATTTACCTGTTCATCAACTTAAAGGTCGATCCCGGTAATTTTTCACTCAATAATGTATCCTCGACACTTATTCCGCTTGTGATAATCTCAGTTCTTTTCATTCCTTTCCAGGCTGCATTTGAGGAGATCCTTTTCAGGGGTTATCTGATGCAGGGATTCACTGTGATGTTAAGGAACAGGTTGTTTCCGCTGGTAATGACTTCAGTTTTGTTCGGACTTATGCATTCCCTTAATCCTGAGGTGGATGAATTCGGATTCCTGACAATGATGCCGCAGTATATTCTGTTCGGACTTATTTTCGGTGTTATTACGATCCTTGATGACGGAATTGAATCTGCCATTGGCATACATGCAGCTAACAATGCTTTCCTTTGCATAATGGTCACAAATGAAGCATCAGCTCTTCAGACACCGGCGGTATGGGTTCAGCATACAATTCATCCGTGGATTGAATTCGGGGTTATGCTTCTTATGGGAATTGTAACTGTTCTGATCCTTACTGGGATATTTAAATGGAAGAGCCTGACATTCCTTGCCTCGACTGTGGAGCCAAAGATGGAAGGTGCTGATCAGATTGTATAGACCGGAGTTTTTTCCTCAGTCCGGAAATCTCCCCATTTCTGTTCAATTTCATGTATGATGCTCCTTATCTCATCAGGTTCAAGGCTTGTAAGGAGTCTGAGCCGGGTCTCTTTGAAATGAGGTAATCCCCTGAAATAATTTGACAGATGACGGCGCATCTCAAATATTGATCTTTTCCCTTCCTTGAATTCAAGTGATTTTTCGAAATGACTGATGGCCAGAAATGCTTTTTCTGATACAGTCGGTTCAGGCAAAAGTTCTCCGGTACTGAGATAATGCCTTATATCCCTGAATATCCATGGTCTGCCGACTGATGCTCTTCCGATCATTATTCCGTCAACACCATAACGCACGAACATTTCCTTTGCCCGGAGAGGTCCGTCAATATCCCCGTTTCCTATAACCGGGATCTTCATCCTGGGATTGTTTTTTACTGCTCCGATAAGTGTCCAGTCGGCGGTGCCTTTATAAAGTTGTGCTCTTGTCCGGCCATGAATAGTTATCGCTTTTATCCCGGTGTCCTGAAGTATCTCTGCCACTTCGACTATATTCCTGTTATCATCATCCCATCCGATCCTGGTTTTGACTGTTACAGGAAGCTTCACCGCCCTGACTATTGCAGATGTCATCGAGATCATAAGAGGTATATTCCTTAACATCCCTGCTCCCGCACCCCTGTTGGCAATTTTTTTAACAGGACATCCGAAGTTGATATCGATAATATCAGGTTTTGCTTCCTCTGCTATCAGTGCAGCTTCGACCATTGCTTCTGTCAAATGCCCGTAGAGCTGGATACCTATCGGTCTTTCGAAATCATAAATATCAAGTTTCCTGACACTCTTTTCTCCATCCCTTATCAGACCATCAGAAGAAATGAATTCAGTGTACATAAAATCTGCTCCGTTCTGCTTGCATACGAAACGAAATGAAGGATCGGTTATATCCTCCATGGGGGCAAGGAAAAGGGGATAGTCGCCCAGTTTTATGTTACCTATTGTCAAGACGAATGATACTGAAGAATGGTTTAAAATGCTCAGATAGCCTGCTTATGAAACACAGGGAACCTGTTTTCGGAGATGATCTGTTTTCTCTTCTCTTCCTTCCTGTAAAAATACACAACCCCATAATCTTCGCAAGCTTTTTTCCGAATTCCTTCAGGAAGACCGGAAAACGAAGCTTCAACCTCGTTCCATACCTGAAGAATTATTTCATCTGCTTCTTTTCTGAGAGTATCTGCTTTTACAGAGTACTCGTGTATCCTTTTGATAAGGAGCTTGTGGTAATTATTTGATTCGAGGAAATTTTGAAATCTTACTTTAACAACGGCAATAGTCGGATTTGTAATGGGATTACCTCCGGTACGAAGCCTTTGTTCTTCACCCTCTATCACTTTACGTCCCCATGTAATGAGCTGATTCTCTGTTTTCAGACAAGGGACTGTTGAATCATTGGCTGCCAGTCCGTAATGGACTCTTGTCTCCTTTGGAAGATCACCTCTCGCTATTGCCATATTCATCACCCTGATAAAATGAATAAGGTATACTCTTGCTTTCCTCGATATTTCAGCATAGTCGCCGCTCCTGCCGTTTTGAAAAGCAAGAGACTGTCTCTGCAGGAGGATATTATGTTCAAACACCGGAATGAATCTCTGAAGGTTTACAAGCGATTTTGCAGAAATTACCATTCTGTTGGGCGGCAGATCATGTGATCCCTCATAGGCTTTTTTCATTGCCCTTATACGGGCAGCATCTGTGTTAGGAAGTCTGCGGTATGGCATTATGAACAGTTATGGAAAGGTTTGCAAACGGTGCGAATATAATCATTAATTGAGCTCAATACCGGGCATTCGTGGTTCATAACCCTGAATTTATTAACATTGAAATAGTGTTAACCGGTTGTTTCATACAATCAATGATGTTAACTTAGCAGAATTATAACCAATCCATCAGCAATGTTTGAAAAAGATGTTTATATCAAAAGGAGGGAGGCGCTCCGGAGAAAAATGAAAAATGGCCTTGCTCTTTTTATCGGTAATACAGAAGCTCCGATGAACTATCCCGCAAATACATATCATTTCCGCCAGGATAGTGATTTTCTGTATTTTTTCGGGATAGATCTCCCGGGACTTGCAGGGTTGATCGATTTTGATTCCGGAAAGGAAATGCTGTTCGGAAATGATTTTACGATGGATGATATTGTCTGGATGGGACCACAGCCAACTATCAGGGAACTGGCTTCAGGATGCGGGATAACCTTAACAGCACCGGTGAAAAAGCTTGAAGAGATTATTTCTGAAGCCCTCAGTAAAAAGAGGGATATTCATTTTCTGCCTCCGTACAGGGGTGAGACTAAAATGTTCCTGGGTTCGGTGCTGAAAGAGAATCCCTGCCAGATGAAGACAAGGGCATCAGCCGATCTTATCCATGCTGTCGTTTCCCTCAGGTCGGTAAAGGAAAAGATCGAAATATCTGAAATAGAACAGGCTGTCGCTATTGCTCATGAAATGCATGTGACTGCAATGAAAATGTGTAAACCCGGCGTTAAGGAACAGGAGATCTTCGGAATGGTTGAAGGCATTGCTCTCTCACTGGGAGCAGGAACATCATTTCCGACAATTCTCAGTATTAATGGTCAGACACTTCACAATCACTCACATAATAATATTCTAAGGAAAGGCAGGATGATGGTGACAGATGCAGGAGCTGAAACAAACCTCCATTATGCATCCGATATAACACGAACAACACCGGTTGGTGGAAAATTCAGCAGTCAGCAGAAAGAGGTTTACGAAGTAGTCTTAAAAGCCAATGTGGAAGCCATAAGATCCACAGGTCCGGGAAAATCAAACCGAGATACCCATATTCTGGCTTGCAGGATACTGGCATCAGGACTGAAAGACCTGAACCTTATCAAAGGTGATATTGACGAAGCTGTACAGTCAGGTGTTCATGCACTCTTCATGCCTCATGGTATAGGACATATGCTTGGACTTGATGTTCACGACATGGAAGGTTTGGGAGAAAATCATGTCGGATACAATGATAAGGTAAAAAGAAGCGAACAATTCGGTCTGGCCTTCCTCAGGTTTGCGCTTCAATATTTGCCGGGACATGTTTTTACGGTTGAACCCGGATGTTATTTTATTCCCGAGCTTATCGGAAGCTGGAAAGCTGAAGGGAAATTCAGGGATTTCATTAATTACGACAGGATTGAAAAATTTATGTCTGTCGGCGGAATCCGTATCGAGGATAATGTCCTGATTACCGGGAAAGGTCATAAAGTCCTTGGTAAACCTATCCCGAAAACCATTGAAGAGATAGAATCAGTTTGTTCTTAATATTCAAAAAGCTTTGTAATATTCCCGGTTAAGTCTGGCAATATTTGTCAGTTTTATCTGCTTTGGACATTCTGCTTCGCATGCCCCTGTATTTGAACAATTCCCGAAACCAAGTTCATCCATTTTCCCGATCATTGCTCTTACCCTTTCCTTTGCCTCAACCCTTCCCTGAGGCAGTAGAGCGAACTGTGAAATTTTTGCCGAAACGAAAAGCATTGCCGAAGCATTTTTGCATGCAGCGACACATGCCCCGCAACCAATACATATTGATGCATCAAAAGCATCATCGGCTTTTTTCTTCTGTACCGGTGTAGAATTTGCTTCAGGCGCCGCACCCGTATTTACCGAGATATATCCGCCGGCTTCCTGTATCCTGTCAAATGCACTCCGGTCGACAATCAGATCCTTTATTACGGGAAAAGGTTTTGCCCTCCAGGGTTCAATCCGGATAGTATCACCATCATTGAAATATCTCATTGAAAGATGGCAGGTGGTTATTGCCGGCACCGGTCCATGCGGATGACCGTTAATGAACATCCCGCACGATCCGCAGATCCCTTCGCGGCAGTCGTGATCAAAGGCCACAGGATCCTTATCCTCTTCCACAAGCCTCTTGTTCAAAGCATCAAGCATCTCGAGAAAGGACATTTCCGGTGCTACATTTTCCATTTTGTAGGTCACGAGGGTTCCTTTAGCCTTTGCATTTTTCTGGCGCCATATCTTTAGTGTGAGGTTCATTGGGTGCTGTTAGTTTATATTGTAAGTAATTTGTCATGCGGTCATGCGGTCATGCGGTCGTACGGTCATACGGTCGTGACGACTTCTTGCCGTTGTACCGTTGTACCGTTGTACCTCTGAACCATTGAGCAATTATTTGTAGCTTCGCACCTTCATCTCCACCTCCTCAAACCTCAGTTCTTCCTTATGAAGGATATGTGGATAACCTTCCCCGGCATATTCCCATACGGCCACATAGGCATATTCACTGTCATTCCGCAACGCTTCACCGTCGGGTGTCTGATACTCTTCCCTGAAATGGGCTCCGCAGGATTCTTTCCTGTTAAGGGCATCAGTAATTATAAGCCGGGCAAGGTCGAAATAATCAGCAATCCTGCCGGCTTTCTCAAGCTCCTGATTTACCTCGCCGATGCTTCCCGGAACATTCAGGTCTTTCCAGAATTCATCATGAAGATCATCCAGAAGTATAAGAGCTTTTTTCAGACCTTCTTCATTTCTGGTCATCCCGGCATAATCCCACATTATTTTACCCAGACGTTTATGGAAGGAGGAGGCAGTCTGTCTGCCTTTTATTGAGAGCAGCCTGTTCAGACGACCAACAGCATTTTTTTCTGCTTCTTCAAATGCCGGTTGGGAGGTACTTATTTTCGGCGTTCTTATTTCATCGGCAAGATAATTGCTTATTGTATTTGGAAGAATAAAATAACCATCACCTGCTGCCTGCATCAGTGAACTGGCTCCCAGCCTGTTGGCTCCATGGTCGGAAAAATTGGATTCACCTATTGCATACAATCCGGGAATTGTTGTCATAAGCTCATAGTCAACCCACAAACCACCCATTGTATAATGACCGGCAGGATAAATACGCATAGGCTCATCGTACGGATCACTTCCTGTTATTGTTTTGTACATTTCGAAGAGATTCCCGTACTTGTTCTCTATGGCCTTTTTCCCCTGTTTTTTTATTGCATCCCTGAAATCGAGATTAACTGCCAGTTTTGTTTCACCAACGCCATGACCTGCATCGCAACGCTCCTTAGCTGCCCTTGACGCAACATCCCTTGGTACAAGATTACCAAATGCCGGGTATCTTCTTTCGAGGAAGTAATCCCTTTCCTCTTCAGGGATATCATTTGCCGGCCGCTTATCATCTTTTGATTTTGGAACCCATACCCGGCCGTCATTTCGAAGCGATTCCGACATAAGAGTAAGCTTGCTCTGAAATTCATTAAGCTGAGGAACACAGGTCGGATGTATCTGAATAAAACCGGGATTGGCAAAAAACGCTCCTTTTTTATGGGCTTTCCATGCAGCTGATGCATTTGAATTTACTGCAAGTGTTGACAGGTAATAGATCGTACCATAACCGCCTGTTGCAAGAACAACCGCATGTGCTCCGTGTCTTTCTATCTCACCTGTAATAAGATTACGTGTTATAATGCCCCTTGCTTTACCGTCAATAACAACCAGATCGAGCATTTCGCGGCGCGGGAACATTTTCACATTCCCCTTTTTTATCTGCCTGTTTAGCGATGAATAACAGCCAAGGAGGCATTGCTGGCCGGTCTGGCCTTTTGCATAGAAAGTCCTTGAAACCTGAACTCCCCCGAAAGATCGTGTATCGAGTGTCCCTCCGTAATCGCGGGCGAAAGGAACTCCGAGAGCTGTGAAATGGTCAATAACCTGGTTACTCACCTCGGCAGCCCTGTAAACATTTGCTTCACGGGCACGGTAGTCTCCTCCCTTTATCATGTCATAAAACAACCGGTAGACCGAATCACCATCATTCTGGTAATTTTTTGCAGCATTTATCCCTCCCTGGGCTGCCACGGAATGTGCCCGTCTTGGTGAATCCTGGTAACAGAAGTTTTTGACACTGTATCCGAGCTCTCCAAGCGCCGAAGCGGCTGATGCTCCTGATAATCCGGTTCCCACAACAATGATCTCAAGCTTCTTTTTATTCGCAGGAGTTACAAGCTTCACAGAAGATTTATATCTGGTCCATTTTTGTGACAAAGGGCCATCAGGTATTTTTGAGTCAAGTTTTTCCATAATTGATGATTTTTCTATCTGGAAAGCCATATCGACAGCGGGATAATTGCAAAAGCTGCCGGTATTACAATAGAATATATCCAGGCAAAGACCTTAACAACAGGGGTCCATATCCTGTGATCCAATCCCAGTGTATGAAATGCCGAGGAAAAGGCATGAAAAAGATGAAGCCCCAGTAAAACAAAGCAGGTAAGGTAAATATAGTTATATGCAGGGATTTTAAAAAGTGCATGAGCTGTGGAATAGAAATTTTCCGGATCACCCGGGACCAGTCCAAGTCGGATAAAATAAAAATTGAAAAAATGAAGGACAAGGAAGGTTAGTATTGATAAACCCGTCCATATCATGAAGCGAGAAAAGAATGATGTTTCTGATCTGTTTCCGGCAACATAGCCGACCGGTCGGGCGAGCCAGTTTTGTATCTGCAGGTAAATACCGTATGACAGATGGATCAGAAGCGCGGCAAATAGAATGATCTCGATGATCTTTATTACAGGAAACGAGGCCATGAACCTTGCAGCTGTGTTGAAAGGTTCAGGATCATCCTTCAGAAGCATAAGGTTTATCACCAGATGTACGGGCAGGAATAAAAGCAGAAACATTCCTGCCAGGGCCATTACAAATTTTTTTGAAACTGATGAGAACAGGATCTTATCCATAGATTTGTTTTTTCGGAACAGAAGCTTTTATCAGAATAGCTTTTATAAAAATATAACTATTTATTAATATTAACAATACGGAAATATCATTCATTGTCAAATACGGTTATTTTTGCGCCAGACAAAATATCATGAAGAAAATCTACAGTTACGGAAAAGGTGTGATCAGTTACAGGGATCAGGGAAAAGGTAAGGTGATTGTGCTTGTCCATGGATATCTCGAAACCTCAGAGATATGGACCGGTTTTGCCAGGAAGCTTGCTGAGTCATTCAGAGTTATTTCAGTTGATCTTCCCGGACACGGCGGATCGGATATTTACAGCGATGTTCATACTGTTGAATTCATGGCAACAGTTATCCGGGATCTTACCGAGGATACAGGAACAGGCAAGATATTCCTTGCCGGACATTCGATGGGAGGATATGTTGCTCTTGCTTTTGCAGATCTTTACCCCGAAAAGCTCACCGGTTACTGTTTATTTCATTCCCATCCGTTTGCTGATACCCCCGAAGTCATCAAAAGGCGGAAAATGGAGATCAGACTGATACAAGCCGGAAAGTGGAACATGTTTTTCTCCGACAGCATACAGAAGATGTTCGCTTCAAAGAATCTCGAAAAGTTCAAAGCTGAGCTTCAGCATTCAAAAGAAATATCTTCAACAATACCAGGGGAGGCTATAATTTCTGTCCTTAACGGAATGATGGCAAGGCCCTCCAGGTTGCCGGTCATGGAAGAGGGAAGGATCCCGCTTTTGTGGATACTGGGGGCTATGGATAATTATATTAATTGCGAACAGATACAGGGGCGCGTCAGATTACCGGGTAATGCAGAACTATGTGTTCTGCCTGATTCGGGACACATGGGATTTGTTGAGGAGGAGGAACATTCCCTGAAGGTGCTGGCTGAGTTCGTAAATAAATGCAGCTGAATTCCCGGGGCAGGGGCATTCTTAGGAATTTTGGGGACAAAAGTTTCCTCCCGCCTCAGGTGCATTGCCGTCCTAAGAAATGATTTAATAACGAAAACTACTGTAAATATCTGGATTACACCTAAATAGCTTTCCCCTCCTTTTTTTAAGGAGGGGTGGCCGGGATTGCTGATTTTGATATGATTACAATCCTACTTTCCCGGCCGGGGTGGTTAATACTCTGTTGTCTTCTGAACTTTCTTGCATCAAGATTATTTGACTTTGGTAAATCCCATAAAACGGACTCAGCTGAATTGGAATTATTTCCCAGAAATGATCTGAGAGGCTTGAGACTTTTTTGGTTGAATAGGTGATTGTTATCCATTAGAATAAAAGTAATAAATAAAAAATGACTTAACCACCCCGGCCAGACAATTTTATTTCTGCAGGTTAGATGATTTCGTTGTCTGGCCACCCCTCCTTAAAAAAAGGAGGGGAAACTTTTGGACCCAGAACTCCAAATGTTGACGGCAATTCACTGCACTCTGTAAAATCCTCAGTGATCCCCAAAATCAACAAGCGCTTTAATCACGGCTTCAGGATTATCCGAATGGACCCAGTGTCCGGCATTACTGATTATCCGGAACTCAGCTGCCGGAAAGATCTTAAGTATGTCGTTTATATCGCTGCCGGGCAAATATTCTGAGTGTTCGCCTTTAAGGAATAAGACCGGAAATCCGGTTACTGAGGTATAATTATCTGCCGGCCTTGGCAAACCGCTCATGATTTTTTCAATGTTCATTAAAAGAGCAGGAGCATTGATCTTCCAGGAGAATCTGTTATCCGGCAACCTCAGGAGATTTTTCATTATCATTCCCCTGGTCCTTGATGAAGTGATCTTTTCCCTCAGAAGTAATTCCACATCACTGCGTGTGCCCGCTGAAGAGATATCAGTTCCGATAATTGAATTAAGTATTGAAATGTGCTGGTGATATTCCTGTGTTCTGATATCAGGTGCGGCAAACGGAGAAATATCGGCTATAACCAGGCCCAGCAACTTTTCAGGCCATCTAACGGCGAAAAATGCAGCTGCCTTGCCTCCCATACTGTGTCCGGCCAGATAGAATTTTTCAAGTCCGGGTTCTGAAGCAAGTTCGAAAATATCTGTACTGAGGGAGTCATAATCATGAACATCGCTATGAGGCGACTGACCGTGGTTCCTTAGATCCGGAAGGCAGACAGTATATTTTTTGCTGACTGCTTTTGCTATTGTCACCCAGTTATCCGACGATCCGTACAGGCCATGAAGTATAATCAGCGGGGGACCATCGCCGTATTTCCTGTAAAATAATTTCATCAGTCTTCCAGTTGTCTTTTATACATCCGGATAGTCTTCTCAAGGCCAAGATAAAGAGCATCGGAAATAAGTGCATGGCCTATTGATACTTCCATGAGCCATGGGATATTTTTATGCAGGTAACTCAGGTTATCAAGATTCAGATCGTGCCCGGCATTTACACCGAGTCCTGCCTGTTTTGCAAGTTCTGCTGCCAGGACGAAAGGTTTTGCTGCTTCGGCCGCATTTCCCGAAAAGCCTGAAGCATAAGGTTCTGTATAAAGTTCAATCCGGTCGGTTCCTGTAATAACAGCATTCTCAATATTGACCGGATCAGTATCCACGAACAACGATGTTCTTATCCCTTCTTTTTTAAATGTATTAACAACGTCTGTCAGGAAGCCCCTGTTCCTGAGAGTATCCCAGCCGGCATTTGAGGTAAGGGCATCATGTCTGTCGGGGACAAGGGTCACCTGGTCGGGTTTAACCGAAAGGACGAGGTTAATAAAGCTGTCTGTCGGATTTCCCTCAATATTGAATTCAGTCTTTATTATCGGCCTTATTTCAATTACATCCCTGTATCTTATATGCCTCTCATCAGGCCGGGGGTGAACTGTTATACCGTCGGCACCGAAAAGCTGACAGTTAATGGCTGCATTTACAACATTGGGAATATTCCCGCCTCTTGCATTCCTTATGGTAGCAATCTTATTAATATTAACACTCAGCTTTGTCATAAAATAAATTTGTGGCTTGTTACGTATATGTTATTCGTATGACAAAAGTAATACAACTGACTTTTTTTTCATTACTTTACACAAAAATTAAACCGGATGATCGCTCTTGATCTGATATCTGATGTAATTCCGTCGCTGAAAACCTCGGATACCGGGCAGACTGCATTAAACCTGATGGAGATATACAGGATATCCCATTTACCTATTGTTAATAACCTGGATTTCCTGGGACTTATTTCCGACGGGGACATTTATGATATGAACCAGCCCGAGGAGCCTATCGGTAATCATGAGCTGACCTTGCTTAAGCCTTACATAAGGGATGATCAGCATTTGTTTGAAGTTGTCGGACTTGCTGCAAGGCTCAAGCTCACAGTTGTTCCGGTGCTGAACGACAAGAATCACTACATGGGAGTCATCACAACAAGTGATCTTATAAGGCATATTGCAGGTATCTCCTCTATGGATCAGCCCGGAGGCATCATAGTTCTTGAAATGATTGATAGGGACTATTCCCTTTCGCAGATCGCACAGATAATCGAAAGCAATAATATAAAGGTTCTGAGCATGTATATTACATCTCCGGCTGATTCCACAAGGCTGGAGGTTACTCTGAAAGTCAATGCAACCGATCTGCTTTCGGTGATCAGGACATTTGAAAGATATAACTATGATGTGAAGACATGGATCACAACCAATGATTCTCTCGACCGCTTTTATTCCGAGAGGTTTGATCTTCTGATGAAATATCTGAATATGTAAACAGTATGCTTAAAAGGATTGCAATATACAGCAAGGATAATAATACAAGGACCAGAGATGGAGTGCAGAGGCTTGTCAGTGAATTCTGCAACCGCGGGATTGAAATATGGATATTCCGGAAACCGGGGGATATAAAGATTGCTGGTGATGGAGGTCTGATAAAGCCATATGACAATCTGGAGTCGATGCCCGGACTTCCTGATATGATTATGAGCGTCGGTGGTGATGGTACATTTCTTGAGACTGTTCTTAAGGTGAAGGATTCCGGTATACCTGTTGCAGGTGTTAATACAGGAAGGATGGGATTCCTTGCCAATATTCCTAATGAGGAAATTGGCAATTCGGTTGATCAGCTTTGTAATGGTGAATATGAGATAGTTAACAGGACGATGCTTGAAATAAGCAGACCTGCAGGTTTATTCGGTGAAGAACCTGCAACAGCCCTGAATGAAATCACTCTTCAGAAGTCTTTACTGAGCATGGTCATTATTCATGTATATGTGAACGGAGTTTTCCTGAATACATACTGGGCTGACGGATTGATCGTTTCAACTGCAACAGGTTCCACAGCATACAATCTGAGTGCCGGGGGTCCGATCCTTTCACCATCCGATGAAAGTATAGTCATTTCACCAATATCCCCGCATAATCTTACGATCAGGCCGATAGTACTTTCGGGGAAAAATGAACTGAGAATGGTTATGGAAGGCAGGACAGAGGAATGTCTGGCAACTTGTGATTTCAGATTCAGGAAGATACCTATCGGTGAGGAAATCAGGATCAACCAGTGCCACCATAAGATCAGAACAATAATGCTCAAAGGAAGGGATTTTTATAGTACATTGAGAAACAGACTTATGTGGGGTGCCGATAAGCGGAACTGAATATTTAATGTGACAGGAATTTCTGTTTTTCAACATTTTCCGGTTAATAATATTCAGAGTGACTGTAAATTTTATGTCCGAAATTAGCAACCACAAGAATTTAGATTACTATATTTGTATCTGCAACAAAAAGCTGTCATCATGAAAAGGTCCATTTTAGTAATACTGATCTTTTGTCTTGCAATCCCGTTTTCGAGCGCCCAGTTATGGAAAATGAGAAGATGGGAGCTTTCTGCCGGAGCAGGACCATCCTTTTTCTTTGGCGATGTGGGAGGTTATTCCAGGACAAAGAATTACCTGGGATTCAGGGACATGAGCTATCTGCAGACAAGATATGACATCAATGCAAATGTTAAGTACAGACTTGACAGACAGTTTAATCTCAGGGGTAGTATGACCTATGCGCTATTCCATGCGACCGACGAAAGAGGATCAAATGAAAACCGGCCCTATGAAGCTTCCACAACTATATTCGAACCTGCTGTTATCGGTGAATATTATTTTGTAAAGAACAGGACTGAAAGCAGTTATTTGTTCATTAAACGCAGGGGGCGGTTTATATGGACACTCTTAAAATCCCTGGATTTTTATGGTTTTGCCGGAATCGGTGGCATTTCATACAATGTTAAAGGCAATGATGCCCTTGTGGCAAAGCAGGCACTTGAAGGCTACCCCGACAGCGGATTCGATCTGATCATACCCGGAGGAGTAGGAACAACCCTTGTCTATTCACCAAATATTAACTTCGGACTGGAACTGGGAGGCAGATATGCCTTTACAGATTTTCTTGACGGTTATACATCACAATTTTCCAAGGCAAATGACGTTTATTATTTTTTGAACTTTACACTCACGTATAAGCTGAAGACCGGGCCACGTGGATTGCCATCATTCAGATAATAATAAGCGGGATCTTTTTTAATGAAACGAATACCTTGGATCTTTTTGTTTTTCAGTATTTTTATTTCTGCCGGGGGACAACGTAATGCCGATTACGGGATCTTTGCCGGGGTTTCATCATACATGGGGGATATCAATCCGGAAAGACTGATGTATTCACCTCTTCCGGCTGCCGGGATCCTTTACAGGTATAACTTCCACCCGCGCCAGGCAATCAGAGCTAATATATTTTATGGCGGTCTCAGAGCCAGTGATCTCGACTTTAATAATGCTTACCAGACAACAAGGAACAGTTCATTCAGGGGATCGGTGGCGGAGATTGCAGCCCAGTTCGAATTTAATTTCCTTCCTTATACCACACAGGGAAAGCTCTGGGATTTCTCACCTTATTTTGCTGCCGGGGCAGGTGTGGTCTTTATAAATACTGTAACAAATTCAATTGAACCGGTTATCCCGTTTTCCCTCGGATTCAAGGTCAATATTTATAAAAATATGGGTCTCGAAGCCGAATATGGCTTTCGTAAAACTTTTTATGATAACTTTGACGGCCTAAATGATATGGTAGCCGAAGAAGATCGGGGATTGATCCATAATACTGACTGGTATTCCTTTGCCGGGATTGTGCTTACCTGGAAATTCTATAACAAACTGGCAGGATGTCCGGCATATGTTGATGTGGATCAGAGAAGCAAACGTTAGATAATGTCGCTGAGGGATAAGATCAATATGAGTAAACTGCCCGTCCATATTGCAGTAATTATGGATGGTAACGGGCGATGGGCTGCACTGCATGGCCATGAAAGGGTTTTCGGCCATCAGAAGGGTGTGGAGCCGGTAAGGAATGTCGTTGAAGCCGCTGCTGAACTGGGTATCGGATATCTGACCCTTTATGCCTTCTCAACAGAAAACTGGGGCAGACCCGACGACGAGGTATCAGCCCTGATGGAACTGATGGTGCAGTCACTTAATAACGAGAAAGATAATCTTCTTAAGAACAATATCAGACTGATTGCCATAGGTGATTTTGCCAGACTGAATGAAAATGTAAGAACAAAATTGTTTGATACTATCAATCTGACATCGGGATCAACCGGACTTACACTCATTCTGGCACTGAGTTACAGTTCAAAATGGGAAATTACTGAAGCAGTGAGGAAACTTGTCCGCGATGTTAATGCAGGAGTGATTGACAGGGAAGCGATCTGTGAGGAAGAGATTGAAAAAAGACTTACAACATACGGTATTCCTGACCCCGACCTTATGATCAGGACCAGCGGTGAGTTGAGAATAAGTAATTTCCTCCTCTGGCAGCTGGCTTATTCGGAATTTTATTTCACAGATATACTTTGGCCTGATTTTGGTAAGGAAGATCTTTATGGTGCAATTGTTGACTTCCAGAACAGAGTAAGACGATTTGGAAAAACGAGTGAACAGATTTTGGAAAAATAACGAAAGGATGAAATTCAAGGAACTTAACCTGATCTTTGCAGTGCTTGCTCTGGCAGTGTTCAGCATGACCATAAATGCCCAGGAAAAACAGGAAATATTTGATTATACAAATGAAGATGATTTTGTTATCGGAGGAGTTTCTGTATCAGGGGTCAGATATCTTGATCTGAATGCAATTATCGGACTATCCGGGCTGAGAACCGGACAGACTATCACAATACCGGGAGAGGCTGTTAAGAACGCTGTTCAGAGATTGTGGTCGCAGGGATTGTTTTCAGATGTCAGAATATCCATTCAATCAATGAAATCAGATACAGTGTTCCTTGATATTCTGCTCCAGGAACGTCCACGTGTATCATCAATAAAATTCTATGGCATAAGACAATCTGAAAGTCAGGATATAACTGAAAAAATAAATCTGCCGGTCGGATCTCAGATCACTTCATATATACTTGATAATACAAGGAAAATTATCAGGGATCATTATATTGAAAAAGGTTTCTTCAATACAACTGTCGATTTTGTTCAGAAAGATGATCCCGACCAGCCAAATAATGTTATTCTGAGTATCAATATTGATAAAAAAGAGAGAGTAAAGATCGGTGATATAGCCTTCATAGGGAATGAAAGCTTTGAGGATAAAAAGCTTCGCCGCCAGATGAAGGGGACCAAGCAGAAAAACCTGAATTTCTTTAAACCTTCGAAATACATCAGTGAGAAATATGATGAAGATAAGGAAAAGCTGATCACCTTTTATAATGATAACGGGTTTAAGGACTTCACGATATTATCCGACTCTTTATATAACATATCTGAAGACCGGGTGGGACTGGTGATCAAGGTTGATGAAGGGGATCAGTATTTTCTCAGGAATGTCGACTGGGTTGGGAACAGTGTTTACAGGAAAGAAGACCTTGACAGGGTTTTCAATGTTGAGAAAGGTTCGGTTTACAATCAGTCTCTTATTCTTGACAGGCTTAAAGGAACCAGCGGTGCCGAAGACGCTGTAAGTAATCTCTACCTCGATTATGGTTACCTTTTCTCACAACTGACACCAGTCGAATCAAAGGTTGAAGGCGATTCGGTTGACCTGGAGGTAAGGATCTTTGAGGGGGATCAGGCATATGTGAATAATGTTATAATAGCAGGGAATACCAGGACAAATGAGCATGTGGCACGGAGGGAATTATATACCCTTCCCGGGGACCTGTTCAGTAAAGATTTTATCCTAAGATCAATACGACAACTTGGGGTTCTTGGACATTTTGATCCCGAAAAAATTAATCCCACACCAATGCCCGATCCGGCAAACGGTACTGTTGATCTTTTATATAAGCTTGAAGAAAAAGCCAACGACCAGTTTGAGATATCCGGAGGATGGGGAGCCGGCATGCTTGTCGGGACCGTCGGAGTGAGGTTCAACAACTTCGCAATGAAAAATTTCTTCAACCTGAAGGATTGGAGACCTTATCCCTCGGGAGACGGCCAGTCGCTCAGCATCAGAGCTCAGTCCAACGGCAGAATATACCAGTCATATACAGTTTCTTTTATGGAACCATGGCTTGGGGGTAAACGGGCAAATTCTTTCTCAGTTTCCCTTTACCGGTCACTTATGACAAACGGAAAGAAAAAAGGAGAAGATGGCCGGCAGTCCATGCTTATTGATGGTGCATCCATCGGACTCGGGAAAAGACTTGAATGGCCGGATGATTATTTCTCAGTTTACGGTGAACTGAGCTATCAGAAATACAATCTTAATAATTACAGCTATTATCAGTTCCTCTTTGAGAATGGCGAATCGACATTGATAAGCCTGATGGCCAAGCTACAGAGGTTTTCAGTAGGACCGAACATTATTTATCCGAGGAAGGGATCGTCATATACACTGTCATTGCAGGCGACACCTCCGTACACATATATTTCAGGGAAGGATATGACGGGCGTACCTGATGAAGAGAAATACAAATGGATAGAATTCCATAAATGGGTATTCAAATCGGAGAACTATTTCCCTCTTACAAAAGATGATAAGCTTGTTCTCAGTGCTCGGTTTGCATTCGGCTACCTCGGTCATTACAACAATGCCATCGGACCATCTCCGTTTGAGAACTTCTATATAGGAGGCGACGGTATGACAGGTTACAGTTTTTACGGGCGTGAAATAATCGCGCTCAGGGGATATACAAACGGATCACTCACTCCCACAGCTGCCAATGGTGCACCGTCAGGGAACGTTTATTCAAAGATTACATTTGAGGTACGCTACCCGATTTCACTTAATCAGCAGGCTACAATTTACGGTCTGGCATTCCTTGAATCGGGAAGAGCCTGGAACAAGCTCAGTGAATATAATCCATTCCGGATGAACCGGTCTGCAGGTATAGGGCTGAGAGCCAATCTTCCGATGTTCGGACTTCTTGGAATCGACTGGGGGTACGGCTTTGATAATGTGCCGGATCCGACAAGGTTTAATAACGCAAATAAATCACAATTTCATTTTGTTATAGGTCAGCAGTTTTAACAGGTTAAAAATTAAAATCATGAGAAAAATTAGTTTTATAATAGGGTTACTGGTTCTGTCATCAGCCATGGCTGTTGCACAGAAATATGCATTTGTCGATACCGAGTACATAAGGAAGAATATTCCCGCATTTACAACGGCACAGGAACAGCTCGATAATCTCTCAAAACAATGGGAAAAAGAGGTTGCCGACGGTTATGCAATTGTTGAGCAGATGTACAAATCATATCAGAACGAGGCGCCGCTTCTTTCGCAGGACATGAAAGTAAAGAGAGAAGAGGCAATAATAAATAAAGAGAAGGAGATGAAAGAGCTCCAGAATAAGTATTTCGGAATGGAAGGTGACCTTTTCAAAAAGAGGGAGGAGCTTGTCAAACCGATCCAGGATGAGATACTTAAAGCAATCAAGGATATAGCTGTTGAAGGAAGTTATGCAGTTATTTTCGATTCCGCGGCAGGCGGCAATATCCTTTTTGCAAATCCGAAATTTGATATCAGTGATCAGGTTCTCGAAAAATTAGGTTTTAAGAATTAAATAACTACTTTTGCATAATTTAATATTAATAAACAACTTATAATGAAAAGAATATTTGGAATAGCAGCTCTTGTTCTCATTATGGTTTCTGCAGGGCAGGCCCAGAATTTAAAGTTTGGTCATATTAACAGTGACGAGTTAATCAGAGCATTACCTGAGTTTGATACTGCAAATGCCAACCTGGAAAAATTCCGCCAGGAACTGGTAAACAACCTTGAGCTGATGTCGGTTGAACTCAATAATAAAAGCGATGCATTTAATAAGGAAAGCAAGAACTACACAGAAATTGTAAGGCAGTCCAAGGAACAGGAACTTGTTGACCTGAACAGAAGAATTCAGGAGTTCCAGGTTAATGCGCAGGAACAATTGCAGAATAAACAGGTTGAATTATTTCAGCCTATATATAATAAGGTAGACAAAGCTATCAAGGATGTAGGCAAGGAAAATGGTTTCCTGTATGTCTTTGATATTGCAAAAGGGTCGGTTCTTTATTTCGATGAGACCAAAAGTACCAATATCATGGCACTGGCCAAATCCAAGCTTGGTATCAAATAAAGTACTATGAATAATCGATGACCATCTCCCAGCTGGCGGATGGTCATTTTTTTAATATACTGTATTGTGAATAAGCAGCCAATCGGTCTTTTTGATTCAGGAGTCGGTGGTCTTACCGTTGCACAGGCTATAAAGCAGGTCCTTCCCGGAGAGAGTCTTATCTATTTCGGTGATACGGCACATCTTCCTTATGGTGATAAATCAGCAGAGTCGATAAAGAACTATTCCCGTAAGATAACCGAGTTCCTGCTTGACCAGGGAGCAAAGGTGGTTCTGGTAGCCTGCAATTCAGCATCAGCATCAGCCTATGATACCCTTAAGGAGGAGTATGGCAGTAAAACAATTCTCATGGATGTGATCGATCCTGTGGTTGACTATCTGGGGACCAGGGATTACTCGAGGGTAGGAGTGATAGGTACAAAGAGAACTATCAGCTCCGGGACATACGAAAACAAGATCAGGATAAAATCGCCGGGAACCAGTGTAATATCACTGGCTACGCCTTTGCTCGTACCCATGATAGAAGAAGGATTTATTTTTGACGATATAAGCAATGCGATCCTCCGTACATACCTCTCGGATGCTTCGCTTCAGGAGATTCAGGCATTGATACTGGGTTGCACACACTATCCGATAATCAGGAACCAGATCAGCAAAATATTTAATTTTAATATTGAAGTGATTGACTCAGGAAGACTGGTTTCTGTTATTCTGAGGGATATTCTTGAGAAAAATAACTTTCTTAATGACTCGGGAAAAGTTAAGGACCAGTTTTATGTTTCCGATTATACGACATATTTTGAAAAGATCGCCAGGATGTTCTTTGAGGGAGAGATCAATCTGAAAAAAGCAGATATCTGGCAATAAAACGAAAGGTTGACATGGGTAAGGATACGAGAGTTGTTTCAAAAGAAGAAGTAGTTATCCGTTTTTCCGGTGATTCCGGTGACGGGATGCAGCTAACGGGAACCCTGTTTTCCGATACTGCAGCCCTTTATGGGAACGATTTAACAACATTCCCTGATTATCCTGCCGAGATCAGGGCTCCTCAGGGTACCGTAGGAGGTGTATCAGGATTCCAGGTACATCTTGGACATTCGGAAATAGAAACTCCCGGCGATTATGCCGATGTGCTTGTAGCTATGAATCCTGCAGCCATCAAGGCAAATGCAGCAATGGTTAAGCAGGGGGGGACTATCATCTATGACAAGGATAACTTCACGGAGAAAAACCTTGAAAAAGCTGGTTATACGGGCGATCCGGTCGCGGAAGAAAAGCTTGAAACATACAATATAATTGCCGCTCCTATTACTTCAATGGTAAAAGAGGCTCTTAAGAATTTCGGGCTCGATCCAAAGTCAGTCCTGAGAACAAAAAACATGTTCGCACTGGGTATGGTCTACTGGCTCTTTGACAGGAAACTGAAATACACAGAACAGTTCTTCGATAAGAAGTTTGCCCAGAAACCTGAAATTGCCGAGGCAAATAAAGTTGCTTTAAGAGCAGGTTATTATTATGCCGAGACTATTGAAGCCCTGACGCCGGTAATAAAGATCCAGCCGGCACAGATTGCGCCGGGAACATACAGAAATATAAACGGGAACACTGCCACTGCATGGGGTTTCCTTGCGGCTGCAGAAAAAGCAGGCATGAATATCTTCATCGGATCATACCCTATAACTCCTGCTACCGGCATTCTCGAAGAGCTGGCAGCCCGGAAAGATCTCGGAGTTAAAAGCTTCCAGGCTGAAGACGAGATCGCCGGTATCTGTTCTGCTCTCGGAGCCAGCTTTGCCGGTAACCTGGCAATTACAACCACTTCCGGCCCCGGTCTTGCACTTAAATCTGAAGCCATAGGACTCGCTGTAATGGCAGAACTCCCGATAGTAATCGTGGATGTTCAGCGTGGAGGTCCTTCTACCGGTTTGCCGACAAAAACAGAACAGGCAGACCTCTTACAGGCTCTTTATGGCCGTAACGGGGAAAGCCCCGTTGTGGTACTGGCGGCAAGCACACCTGCCGATTGCTTTAAATATGCTTATGAGGCGGCAAGAATTGCTCTTGAACATATGACACCGGTCATCCTCCTTACCGACGGATACCTGGCAAACGGATCAGAACCATGGAGAATACCCGATATGAAGGATATTCCTGATATTACCCCGCAGTTTGCTGATACAAGCGAGATACCGTTCCATCCCTATAAACGGAATTGCGATACTCTTGCACGTTACTGGGCAATACCCGGGACGCCGGGACTTGAGCATCGCATCGGGGGACTTGAAAAAACTGTTAAAGGTACCGTATCATACCTCCCGGATAATCACGAGCTGATGGTGAACTTCAGAGCTGAGAAGGTGGCCAGGGTTGCCGCAAAGATCCCCGAAATAAAAATTGTCGGTGAAGATTCCGGAGATCTGCTCCTGGCAGGCTGGGGAGGATCACGCGGATACCTGATAACTGCTGTAAAGGAATTACAAAATGAAGGTTATAAGGTAAGCATTGTCAATTTCAATTATATTAATCCCCTGCCAAAGAATACCGAAAGTGTTTTCAGCAGGTTCAAAACTATTGCCGTGGCCGAACTGAACCTTGGTCAGTTTGCCTCATACCTCCGTTCAGTATTTCCCGGGTTCAGGTATGAACAGATAAATAAGGTCAAGGGAATGCCTTTCACAACAGTTGAAATAAAAGAAAAATGTATTAAAATTCTGGAGGGGAATTAATATGACTGAACTTCAAACTTATCAGTATACACCCAAAGACTTTAAAAGCGATCAGGAAGTAAGATGGTGCCCCGGATGCGGTGATCATGCCGTTCTGAATGCTGTTCAGAAAGCTCTTTCCGAACTTGGAATACCCAGAGAGAAGTTTGTCTTCATTTCAGGAATCGGCTGCTCTTCAAGATTTCCTTATTATATGAATACTTACGGGTTTCACGGCATTCATGGCCGGGCATCTGCCATAGCTACCGGAGTTAAAATAGCCAATCCGGAACTTTCGGTATGGCAGATAACAGGTGATGGCGATGCCCTGGCAATAGGAGGGAACCATTTCATTCATGCTGTCCGCCGCAATATAGATGTAAATATAATTCTGTTCAATAACGAGATCTACGGGCTTACAAAAGGGCAGTATTCTCCCACTTCCGAAAAAGGACTGGTTACAAAAACATCACCTTTTGGTACAATTGAAGAACCATTTTCAGTCGGGGAACTTGTAGTGGGAGCAAAGGGCAGGTTTTTTGCCAGGACTGTTGATGCCAATGTAACGCTTTCCACCCAGATATACATCCAGGCGGCAAAGCATAAGGGAACCTCGGTTATAGAAGTTCTGCAGAATTGTGTAATATTCAACGACGGTATACACGATACAGTCACAAATAAAGATTTCAGGGATGACAGGACAATCACCCTGAAACACGGTGAGCCGATGATCTTCGGCAAAGAAAATGACAAAGGCCTGATACTTGAAGGTCTGAAACTTAAAGTCGTAAAGATAGGGGAGAACGATATTACACGTAAGGATATTCTTGTACACGATGCATCAGAACCTAACCCGGGTTTACATTATATGCTGGCAAATATGAGGTACCCCAATTATCCGGTCGCGCTGGGTGTAATAAGATCGGTTGAGGGTAATACATATGATAATGATCTGACAGAACAGATTAATAACATCCGGAAGGATTCAAAAATTAAATGCTTAAATGACCTCCTTAACAGCGGGTCGACCTGGAAAGTAAAATAACAAAAGGTATCATACCGTTGCCTGTGCGTATAAAGGGAATTTTAGTAATTTTAAACCAGGATTCCCCTTAAACCGCTACATGGAAGATAAAAACCAGATCAGCCCGGAATATCACCGTTTGCTTCACGAACAGCATGAAAGGCTTAAGGAGCTTGGGTGTATTAACCAGACCACCTATATACTTAAGGAATGCAAACCCATTGAGGAGACACTTCAGCGTATTGTCCTGCTACTGCCTGCAGCCTGGCAGTATCCGAAATATACCGAAGCAAGGATCATTTACCGCGATAAACAGTTCGAGACTCCGGGATTCAGGGAATCCAGGTGGAAGATGGAACAGGAATTCAATACAATTGATGATGATAAAGGGATAGTCCAGGTTTATTATACGGAAGAGTTCAGGGATGAATATGAAGGACCTTTTCTGAAGGAAGAGAGGGACCTGATCCTTAATATCGCCAATCTGATCACTGGTTTTATAAACAGTACCAAGGCCAGGGATATAATTCTTGGCAGGACCCTGCCGGGAGAAGATGTTGAGGATGTCCATTTTCTGTCGTCGAGGCAGTTGCTGCAAAAGTTCCTTGAACGCCATAATGCAGAGCGTGATGTTTTTCATGACCTTCAGCCTTTTAAGGTAAAGGAAATCCTTCTCGTGGCAAACCTTTATGATGCTTATTCAATAGAGGGAGAAGGCCGTTTTGTCGACCATATGCTTGGCGAATACCACCAGATGAGCCTTACAAGCCTCCCAAGGCTGACAGGGGTATCGGGTGAAGAGGAAGCTTTTAACCGCCTGAAAGCACGCCATTATGATATGGTCATAATAATGGTCGGCCTCGATAAGGAAATGCCGGTAAAACTTTGCAGGAATATTAAGTATAAGTACCCCTATATGCCGGTTTACCTGCTTCTTAATTATCCCGAAGATGTTGAATATATAAGGAAGCAGAAAGCTGTAGGAGTACCGATAGATAACTATTTCGTGTGGACAGGGGAATCGAAAGTATTCTTTGCCATGGTCAATCTGCTCGAGGACCGTGTAAATGTTGATAATGATACAAAGAGAGGACTTACCGGTGTGATCCTTCTGGTTGAGGATTCGGCAGAATACTATTCAAGTTATCTGCCGATGCTCTATACCCTGGTGATGGAGCAGACAAGGAACCTTATCGAGGATGTTTCAACCGACGAACTGTATAAAGTATTAAAGCTCAAGACAAGGCCAAAAATACTGCTGGCGCTCAGCTGGGAGGATGCTATTACAATTTTCAACAAATATGAGGATAATCTGTTGTGCGTTATCTCCGATATCTGTTTCCCGCGAAACGGGAAATTTCATGATACGGCGGGATATGAACTGATTCAGTATGTGAAAACCAGGTTGCCCAAACTTCCGACAGTGATCCAGTCATCTGATCCGGAAAACGCCAGGTATGCCTATTCAATCAAATCGAATTTCATTAACAAGAACTCGGAAGGACTGATGCAGGATCTGAAGACCTTCATAAATTATTATCTTGGATTCGGTCATTTTGTTTACAGGGACGATAAGGGGCGCCAGATTGCAGTTGCAAAGTCGATGAAGGAATTTGAAGCCTATCTGGAGACCATTCCTGAAGATTCACTTGAATATCATGCACTGGGTAATCATTTTTCACAATGGCTTATGGCCAGGGGGGAAGTAAAGATCGCCTGGCAGATAAATCCGATAAAGGTTTCGGATTTTAAGAGCATAAAGGAACTGAGGGAATATCTGCTGGATCTTATAAGGAAAAGACGGCGTGAACAGAACAAGGGGAGGGTTGTAAATTTCGAGGAATCTGCACTTACCGATGAGTCGAATGTTGTTAGTCTGTCGAGCGGATCACTAGGGGGAAAGGGAAGGGGTCTGGCATTCATAAATACTCTTATCTACAGCTTTGAGCTCGGAAGACTTCTGCCTGGGATAAATGTTAAAACTCCAATAACCGCCATCATCGGTACCGATGAATTCGATATGTTCATGGAGCGAAATCATTTCTGGGATAAGATCAAGGAAATAAAAGATTATCCGATACTTCAGAAGTTTTTCATTGAAGGCAGCCTCAGTTACACCCTTGAAAAGGAACTGAGGATCTTCCTGAAGCACATTAACAAGCCACTGGCCGTAAGGTCGTCGAGCCTTTTTGAAGATTCCCTGAGCCAGCCTTTTTCAGGAATTTTCGATACCTATATCCTCCCGAACAATCATCCTGAATTCGAGGTGAGGCTTAAACAGCTTACAGGGGCTATTAAACTGGTGTTCTCATCTATATATTCAAAAAGTGCAAGGACCTATTTCGAGGCAATTAATTATAAGATAGAGCTCGAAAAAATGGCTGTTGTTATTCAGGAAGTGGCAGGGAACAGATTTGATGATACTTATTATCCACATATCAGCGGAACTGCCCAGTCATTTAATTTTTATCCGGTCTCTCATATGAAACCGGAGGACGGAGTGGCTGTTGTTGCTGTCGGAATGGGCCATTATGTGGCCGAAGGTGATAGAGCTTTCAGGTTCTCGCCTGTTTACCCGAATATGGATGTAATATCACATCACGATCTATACAAGAATTCTCAGGTCAGCTTTTATGCTGTTGATATGAGCAGGAAGGAGATCAACCTGCTGGAGGGTGAAAAAGCAGGATTGATAAGTCTTGATATCAGTGAGGCTGAAAAACATGGTACCCTGAATCATACGGCTTCAGTACTTAACATCGACAATGATACAATTGTTCCCGGGCTTGATGCCTCAGGCCCCAGGGTCATCAATTTTGCCGATATCCTGAAATATGATTATATGCCTCTGGCTTCCACCCTTAACACAATACTCGAGGTGGTTGAGGAAGCCATCGGAAATCCTTCGGAGATAGAGTTTGCAGTAGATCTTACAAAAGACAAGGATGGCAACGCAACTTTCTACCTTCTTCAGATAAAGCCTCTTACCGGGAGTACTGCTGGCTATGATATTGATCTGACTGGTATTAACAATAATGACATTCTCCTGAAGGCCGAAAAAAGTATGGGAAACGGAATTCTGAACAATATTACGGATGTTGTTTATGTTGAGCCGGAGAAGTTTGACAATCTGCGCACTCTTGAAATGGCTGACGAGGTTGAAAGGATCAATGATACTATGGCTGCTGAGAACAGAAGCTATATACTCATAGGGCCGGGGCGCTGGGGTACAAAGGACAGGTTCCTTGGAATACCTGTTGTATGGCCTCAGATATCACATGCCAGGGTTATAGTTGAGGTTGGCCTGCGTGATTTTTACCTCGACGCATCACTTGGCTCTCATTTCTTCCATAATGTAACCGCAATGAATGTCGGATATTTCTCGGTTAATGAAGGACTTGAAGAAGGAAAGGTAGACTGGGAGAAACTGAAAGGGCAGGAGTTGGTCAGTCAGGGAGACTTCTTCAGACATATCAGGTTCGAAAAACCGCTCCTTGTGCGGATGGATGGAAAGAAAGGAATTGCTCTCATCACTATTAACAGGTAACAAAAGAAGGCTTATGTCAATCGTCGAAGGAATACTGGACCTCCAGAAATATGACTTCACCGATACTCCCTTTGACCTGCTCATGCAGAAACGGATTCACAGGGTGTTGATGATATGCAGTAATTATGATAATTACATGCTGGAGGAAGACGGAAGGATAGATGAACAGATTTTCAATGAATATGTTTCTCTGAACCTTCGCTATCCTCCTGTTTTCGTACAGACAGATAATGCGGATGATGCCTTCAGGATACTGAAGGATGGGAATATTGATCTGATTATTTCGATGGTGAGTGTAAAGGGGGCAGATGTTTTTGCACTTGCCAAGAAGATCAAAAATGAATATGAGAACATTCCCATTGTCGTACTTACATATTTTTCGAGGGAAGTATCGCTCCGGCTCGAGGGCGAGGATCTGAGTGCAATAGATTATGTGTTCTGCTGGCTTGGAGATGCATCACTCATACTGGCTATAATCAAACTTATTGAGGATAAGATGAATGCCGAAAACGATATCGAAAATATCGGTGTGCAGGCCATAATTCTGATCGAGAACTCAATAAGATATATTTCCTCATACCTGCCAAATATTTACCGTATTGTCCTCCTTCAGTCGCTCGATTTTCAGAGGGAAGCGCTTAATGAGCATCAGCGAATGCTTAAGATGCGGGGACGGCCTAAAATACTTCTGGCAAATAATTTCAATGACGCCCTCGTCCTTTACCGGAAATATAAATACAACGTACTCGGGGTCATTTCAGATATCAGTTATAAACGGGATAACGTACAGGACGAGAATGCAGGCATTGAACTCTGCAAGGTTGTAATGGCTGATGACGACAAGGTGCCGTTCCTGCTTCAGTCTTCAAACCTTGATCATAAGAAAAGAGCTGAGGAGATGGGTGCAGGATTCATTTACAAATATTCCAAAACGCTTTCGCTCGAACTGAGGAACTTCATTATTCAGAACCTTGCATTCGGACCTTTTGTTTTCAGGAATCCTGTCACGCTCGAACCTATTGCCATCGCAACTGATCTTCAGAGCCTTCAGCAGAAACTGCTTACGATTCCCGATAATGTACTTGAATATCATGCTACAAGGAATCATTTTTCGAAATGGCTGAATGCAAGGGCGCTTTTCCCGGTAGCCCAGATGTTTAAATATATTAGCAAGGAGGATTTTCCATCGGTTGACGAGATGCGAAGGTTCCTGTATGTTGCAATTTCAAGCTTCCGCCTTGGAAAGGGAAGAGGTGTAATAGCCAAGTTCGATAAATCGAGTTTCGATGAGTACCAGATATTCTCAAGGATAGGGGAAGGATCAATAGGAGGCAAAGCGAGAGGCCTTGCATTCATTAACAGGATAATAAAGAACCATAAGCTCTTCAACAAATTCCCTGATGTCCTTATAACAATTCCGCGTACGGTTGTTTTAAGCACCGACATCTTTGATGAGTTCATGGACCATAACAACCTGTACTCCTTTGCACTTTCCGACCTTTCCGATAATGAAATTCTTGAAAAGTTCCTGAGTGCAGAGCTGCCCGGACATGTCTGCCAGGACTTTTATGCTTATCTGGCAGTATCGCGTAATCATCCGATTGCCGTCAGATCGTCCAGTAAACTTGAAGATTCACATTATCAGCCATTTGCAGGAGTATATTCAACTTATATGATCCCGAGGCTGGCTGATAACAAATTAATGGTTAAAGCTTTATCTGATGCAATAAAAGAGGTCTATGCCTCTGTTTTTTATAAGGTCAGCAAAGCTTATATGACTGCCACGAGCAATGTGATCGACGAGGAAAAAATGGGTATTGTGCTTCAGGAGGTATGTGGCAGCAGGCATGGAGATATTTTTTACCCGACGTTTTCAGGTGTTGCAAGGTCGATAAATTATTACCCGATAGGTTCGGAAAAAGCTGAAGATGGAATTGCCAATGTTGCATTCGGACTTGGCAAGCTGATAGTGGAGGGAGGGTTATCGTTGCGTTTCTGTCCGAAGATGCCGAAGAAAATATTACAGCTTTCGTCGCCCGAAGCAGCCCTTCGTGATACACAGAAAATTTTCCGTGCGCTGGATCTCAATATAAACAGCTTCGTTCCTTCAACCGATGACGGTATAAATATCCCGCGGATTGATATAAAAGATGCAGGCAACGACAGTGCAATGAGATACCTTGCCTCCACATATGATCATGCAAACAATATCCTGAGGGATGGTATAATGGGCCAGGGTAAGCGTGTAATCACATTTGCCGGAATTTTACAGCATAATCTCTTTCCGCTTGCCGAGATACTTACAACACTGCTTGATCTGGGGCAGAGAGAAATGAACAATCCGATCGAAATAGAGTTTGCATGTAATCTGGAAACTCCGGCAGGCACACCTAAGGTATTCAATTTCCTTCAGTTACGGCCGATAGTCCATTCGGATGAAACCTTTAATATAAATCTTGAAAATGTCAAGCCCCATGAGACAATTCTTTTATCCGAATCTGCACTCGGGCATGGGATTTTCAAAGGAATATATGACCTGATATATGTAAAACCGGAATCGTTCAATGCATCTCAAAACAGGGATCTTGCGACCACAATTGACAATATTAATACCTCATTTGTTAAGGAAGGGAAAGGATATGTACTGATAGGTCCCGGGCGCTGGGGTTCCACCGATCCGTGGCTGGGCATCCCGGTGAAATGGGCTCAGATCTCGGCGGCAAGACTGATAGTTGAGTCGGGATTGAAGAATTACCGCATCGATCCAAGTCAGGGTACACATTTTTTCCAGAATCTCACGTCTTTTGGCGTAGGTTATTTTACGATCAATCCATTTATAAATGAAGGTTTTTATGATGTTGATTACCTTAATCTGAGAGCTGCTTCTTATGAAGACGGTTTTGTAAGGCATATACGGTTTGAGAAGCCACTGGACATAAGGATTGATGGAAAGAGGCATAAGGGAGTGATCATGAGACCGGTGTAGGGGCGCAAGGGTGCAACGG
>MTKZ01007671.1_pt1 | contig 33785 bp, 28 predicted proteins | sample 1042781 | NCBI WGS metagenome assembly MTKZ01 (sample SAMN06212207, study PRJNA360539) | anaerobic digester metagenome | biome: Wastewater treatment plant; material: sludge; isolation source: anaerobic digester fed with sludge from wastewater treatment plant | place: Denmark: WWTP Viborg ...
GCACATCAGAAAAGAATAGTCCTTGGCAATTGCGGTTGCTACGATCCCGAAAGCATCGAGGAATACATTGCAAGGGGAGGATACCGCACTTTCATCAAGACCATCAGACACTATACCTATGAGGAAGTGTGCGATATAATCGAGAGAAGCGGACTAAGGGGGAGAAGCGGCGGAGGATACCTCACAGGCCTTAAATGGAAACAGGCTCTCAATACTTCATCAAATGCAAGGTACCTTATCTGCAATGCGAAAGAGAGTGATCCTGGCTCATTCAGCGACAGGACAGTTCTTGAGAGCGATCCTCACAGGCTTATAGAAGGAATGGCCATTGCAGCCTATGCAATCGGAGCTTCAAATGCCATCCTTTATCTCAAATCAGGTTCATTGTATGCCCGCGAAAGGGTACAGAGAGCTATCGACAGGGCAAGGGACTATGGAATCGTCGGACACAATATTTACTCGAGCGGATACAATCTTGAGATCTCTATTAAAACTGAACCCGGAGCTTTTGTCTGCGGAGAGGAAACAGCCCTTATTAACAGTCTCGAGGGAAAAAGGGGAATGCCCCAGCTTAAACCGCCCTATCCGACAACTTCAGGACTTTCGGGAAAACCCACTGTGATAAATAACGTCGAAACCCTGATGAATGTGCCCCTGATTATGCAGAACGGACCGGAATGGTTCAGGAGCATCGGCACCGAAAAAAGCCCCGGAACAAAGATCTTCTCCATAACGGGCCGCGGCAGGATGTCGGGAGTGGTCGAAGTGGAAATGGGAACCACGCTGAAGACGATCCTCGACGAAATTGTGGATGGGATAAAGGACGGAAAGGAATTCAAGGCTATCCAGCTTGGAGGTGCGCAGGGAATGTTTATTACCGGCGAAGACCTCGAAACCGGGGTCGATTTTGATGACCTGCGCCAGAAAGGACTGGGAATGGGATCAGGAGGTTTTGTAGTCATCGACGAAACAACCTGCATGGTGGATCTGGTGAGATATTATATGCAATTCATACGGAACGAGAGCTGCGGTAAATGCATCCCCTGCCGCGAGGGTACGGGAAGAATGCTCGAAATACTTGAGAGTGTAATAAAGAAGCCTGCAAACGAGGAATCGGGAACAACCCTCGAACGGTTCAAGGGAGTGATGCAGCTCGAGACCATTTCAACTGTGATGAAGGATGCATCACTCTGCGGCCTGGGACAAACAGCCCCCAATCCCTTTGTGAGCGCTATGAAAAATTTCAGGGAAGAGTTCGAGGAACATATCTTCGACAGGAAATGCAGAGCCAACCTGTGCCGCGGATTAAGGACATTTACAATAAATGTGGAGAAATGCACAGGCTGCACGGTTTGCGCCGGGAAATGCCCTGTCAACGCAATTTACGGAACCCGCCTTCAGCCCTTTTTCATTGTTGAGGATAAGTGCATAGGATGCGGAATATGTTATGATGTATGCAAGTTTTCAGCAGTGGTGGTCAGGTAGGATGACCCCCGCCTGACTGACGGGCAGGGATGACGGATTCAGGCAACCAGCAACCAGCAACCAGCAACAAGTAACCAGCAACCAGAAAAATGCTTTTCACAATACAGGTAAATAATAAGAAGATCAAGGCCGAAAAGGGAGAAACCATCCTCTCGGCCCTAAACAGGAACGGAATAATAATACCCACCCTGTGCCGGATGAAGGATTTTACCCCGACAGGAGCCTGCAGGATGTGTGTTGTTGAGGTCGAGGGAAGGGAAAGGCTTGTGACAGCCTGCTCCCAGCCGGTGGAGGAGTGGATGAAGATAAAGACACATTCACCGAGAGTAATTACAGCCCGTAAGGCTATTGTCGAACTTCTCCTTTCAAACCACCCCGACGACTGCCTCTACTGCGACAGAAACCTGAACTGTGAACTTCAGCGGCTTGCTGAGGAACTGAATATAAGGGAACGAAGGATCAAGGGAAGGAAAATAAGACCGCGCCTCGACCAGTCGAGCCCTGCAATCGTAAGGGAACTGGCAAAATGCATTCTCTGCGGAAGGTGCGTAAGAGTGTGTGAGGAAATTATAACAGCGACTTCGCTCGACTTCATTAACCGCGGAAGCCAGACTCATATTGGAGCAGCCATGGACAGGGATTTCAACTTCTCGAGCTGCATCCAGTGCGGACAGTGCGTCCTGGTATGCCCTACAGGAGCCCTTCATGAAAAACACAATATCACTGAAGTCCAGGAATACCTCAACCGTCACGAGGTGATAAAAGCCATTCAATACTCTCCTGTTGCCGCTGCAGGAATAGCAGAAGAGCTGGGAGTGAAATATACAAGGGATTTCGACAGGAACCTGAACGCCATACTGCGTAAGATAGGTTTCGACAGGGTATTCACAACGGGGACGGGAACGGATATTTGCATTACCGAACTTGCCGGCCAGCTTGAGGAGAAATTTGAAAAGGGATCAGAGTTGCCTCTCTACATAACTGCCTGCCCTGCCTGGGTAAAGTACACCGAGCAGTTCAACCCTCAGCTCATTCCTTTCCTTTCCAGCGTTAAATCGCCTCAGCAGATTGCCGGGATACTTATAAAAACAATTGTGGCAGACCAGCTCGATGTGAAGCCCGAGCAGATCTTTTCAGTATCGGTCACTCCATGTATGGCAATGAAATACGAGGCCCGGCGCGATGGTATGATGCGAAAGGGTATCAGCGACGTCGATTCGGTTATGACAGTAAGGGAGCTTGCAAGGCTTATACGCCTTAACGGGATCGATATAAACAATGTTGATAAGGAACCTGCCGATGAACCCCTGAACGGCAGAAGCTCCTCGGCAATACTTGCTGAAGTATCAGGAGGTCTTGCTGAAGGGGTGTTGCGACAGCTCAGCTTTAAAAAAAATGGCAGGGAAATTGACAGACAAATTGTAAAGAAGCTGAGATCGTCGGGAGTATTCAGGGAATGCAGTGTCAACATTGGCGAAAAGGAGATAAGGGTCGCAGTTGTTGACGGACTTACTGGGCTCGAAAAACTGAAATCAGCTCAGGCGGCAGGAACAGCCTTCGACCTTGTAGAGGTTATGACCTGTCCTGGAGGCTGCATCCACGGCGCAGGAATGCCTTTTATCTCAACAAAGGATGATCTGAAAAGCAGGGCAAAGCTTGTCTATCAGGCCGATGAGACCGAGGCGATAAACATTCCCGGAAAATCACCCTGCCTGATTAATCTTTACGAGAAGCTTCTTAAGGAAAATGCCGGGCTGACAGGGAGGAGTATTTTTTATACACATTTTGAGAAAAAGAATGTTTTGTTATAGTGATAATACAGTTGTCAGGAATGCCAGCCTGCCCGCAGCTCTGATAGCTGGAGGCAGGAGAGGCATTATCTGTTTACTTAATTAGTACACCATAGTTATGCTCGTTTACACCATAAAGGAACTTTGCCGGACCTGCTACACCTGCGTGAGGGAGTGTCCGGCCAAAGCTATCAGGATTGTGGGAGGACAGGCAGAAGTAATAGATGAGAGATGCATCGCATGCGGAAACTGTACAAAGGTCTGCAGCCAGGGCGCCAAGGTCTTCCTTAATACTACCGACAGGGTGCTGAAGCTTCTTGACGGGAAGAAACCTTCGGCTGCAATGATCGCACCAAGTTTCCCGGCCGAGTTCCAGGAAACGGAAGATCACAGGGTACTGGTGGGGATGATAAGAGCCCTGGGATTTACATATGTCCACGAGGTATCCTTCGGAGCTGACCTTGTTGCAGAGAAATACAGGGAACTGGTGGAGGAAAGCAGTCAGTACTATATCACATCCGACTGCCCTTCGATAGTGAATTATATAAAGCATTACCATCCCGGACTTGTCGACAACCTGGCTCCTGTGGTATCACCGATGGTAGCAATGGGCAGGGTTATACGCGCAAGATACGGCAATGACATAAACATCGTGTTTATAGGCCCCTGCATTGCCAAAAAAGCCGAAAGTTCCGAAATTGATGAGGCAATAACCTTTACAGAACTCAGAGAACTTTTCGACCTGCAAAGGATAACATCCGGTTCCACCCTTCCCTCAGACTTCGATGCACCGCACGGAGGAAGGGGGGCAATATTCCCCGTAACAAGAGGACTCCTTCAGACTGCCAACATAAATGATGATGCTATTACAGGAAATATCATTGCAGCTGAGGGAAGACGCGATTTCCAGAGCGCTCTTAAGGAGTTTGAGGCAGGACTTATAAGGAACCAGCATATGGAACTTCTTTGCTGCGAGGGATGCATAATGGGCCCGGGCCTGTCGAAGAACGGAAAACAGTATAACCGCCGGGCAATGGTCAGCTCCTATGCAAATACGAAGATGCTTAGCCTCGATGCCGGAAGCTGGAAGAAGGATTATGAGGAGTACGGAAAACTCGATCTCTCGGTAAAACACAGGCCCGCCGAAGACCGCCATGAGATCTCAGAAGAGACAGGAATCGCCGAAGTGCTTGCATCAATGGGCAAATTCACAAAGAAAGATGAACTCGATTGCGGTGCATGCGGCTATGAAACTTGCGTGGAACATGCAATCGCGATTAAGAAAGGCCTTGCTGAAGTTGAAATGTGCCTTCCGTATACAATTGAAAAACTTCATAAATCCGTAAAGGACCTTGCCCTTTCCAATGAGAAGCTATCGACGATGCAGCAGGCTCTCAAACAGTCGGAAAAACTTGCCCACATGGGGCAGCTGTCTGCCGGGATAGCACATGAACTCAATAATCCCCTGGGTGTTGTAATAATGTACAGCAATATTCTTCTTGAAGAGGCACCACCTGATGACCCGGTAAGGGAAGACCTTTCTCTAATTGTTGAACAGGCGGGACGCTGCAAGAAAATAGTGGGAGGACTTCTTAATTTCGCCCGCAAAAACCAGGTTAACCATCAGATAATCAATATAAGGGAACTGGCTGAACATAGTATCGAGGGTGTTGTACGGCCTGAAAATGTTTCCATTTCCATAACCGACGATTCTACTAACCCGCAGGCTATGCTCGATATAGAGCAGATGACTCAGGTTATCACAAACCTCATAAAAAATGCCATTGACGCAATGCCCGATGGCGGAGCTATTGAGATACTCCTTGAAGATACACTTGGCGACGTCTCAATTACTATAAAAGACAGCGGGACAGGGATCAGGGACGAAGACAAAAGCAAAATTTTCGAACCCTTCTTTACAACGAAGGGTATCGGACAGGGAACCGGACTCGGCCTTGCTACTGCATACGGTATTGTAAAAATGCACAAGGGTCAGATAAGCGTTGAATCCAATACCGACACGACGAGAGGTCCGACAGGCACAAGCTTTAAAATACTACTCCCGAGAGGGAAGGAATGAGAGTATGTTAGAGTAAGTTAGAGTGTATGGGGAGGATGTGGTTAATTTATTTGTTAAAAGGATGGTAACGGAGCAGATGTCTTATGGACGGGCTGTCAGGTAGCAAAGAAAGGAAACCACAGATTAGAAATGAAAATGTCAGAAGAATTGATAATATTGTAGCGGTATGAGGAAGAGCGATTATACAATACTTGTTGCAGATGATGATCCGGATTACCTGTTCCAGACTATCTCAAACCTTTCAAGGGCAGGTTATAAAACTGTTGCTGCCGAAAGCCAGGCCGAGGCGGAGGCTGTTATTTCAAGGTTCAGACCCAGTCTGGCCATATTCGACCTTATGATGGAGAACGACGACAGCGGCTTTATACTTTGCTATAAAATAAAGAGAAAATATCCCGATGTTCCCGTAATACTTGCAACAGCTGTGGCTCACGAGACAGGGATATCATTCAGTCTCGACTCCGAAGCGGAAAAATCATGGATAAGAGCAGATATCTACCTTGAGAAAGGAATCAGAGCCGAACAGCTCGACCAGGAGATAATGAAACTTTTGAAAATATGATATGGCCGTTCTAAAGGTACTTGTAGTTGATGACGAGCCAGGTATAAGATCTGGGGTGACACGTATCCTGAAAAGCTTTCAGGTCAACTATCCGTTCATGGATGAGGACTACAGCTATGAGGTCCTCGAAGCTGCAACAGGCGAAGAGGGTATCGCCATAACCGAAAGGGAGAAACCCGACATCATCCTTCTCGACAACAAGCTGCCGGGAATGCAGGGAATAGAGGTCCTCGAATACATAAGGAACAGGAACTCTGATACTGTTGTTGCAATGATAACCTCCTATGCCTCACTGGATGTGGCCGTAAAAGCCCATAAATTCGGTGCGACAGATTTCATCCCGAAACCCTTTACTCCCCAGGAACTCAAGTCCAGCATCGAGAACATTACCAAGCAGCAGTATCTCAAGAGGATAACCCACAAGATGAATGAGGAGGGAAGAAAGATCAGATACCAGTTCCTTTCGGTCCTTTCTCACGAATTGAAAGCACCGCTCAACGCCGTAGAAGGTTACCTCAGGATGATGCAGGAGAAGCAGTCGGGCGATCTGATAGAGGATTACGCAATACCCGTGGAGCGCTCTCTGCAGAGAATACAGGGAATGAGGAACCTGATAATGGACCTTCTCGACTTTACAAAGATACGTCTTGAGCGTAAGGATGAAAAGATAGAGGAGGTACACCTTTCTTCCATAGCTTCCAATGCCATAGTGACAGTACAGCCCTACGCAATACAGATGGAGGTGAGCGTCCTGCAGATAATAAAATCCGACGCCGTGCTCATGGCCGATCCCACTGATCTGGAAATAATCTTCAATAACCTTGTTTCGAATTCTGTAAAGTACAACAAGCCAGGGGGAAAGGCCGAGATAATCATCGACGAGGATGAAAAAGACGTGATCGTGTCCTTTACCGATACAGGAATAGGAATAAAAGAGGCCGACAGGGAGAATCTATTCTCGGAATTTGTGAGAATCAAGAATGAAAAGACAAGAAATATCACCGGAAGCGGACTCGGTCTTTCAATAGTAAAAAAGGTTGTTGAACTGTACAACGGAACAATAACAGTCGACAGTGTACCTGATATAGGCACTACCTTTACAGTGCGCCTTCCAAAGAAAGTAAAAATAACCTCATGAAAAGACAATGGCTTCATTACCAGGAAAAACAGTAGAAAGGCTGAGCGAATACAGAAGAACCCTTCTGGCATGCCTGGCCGAAAAAAGGAATTTCATCTTCTCCCACGACCTCGCCGCCAGGCTGCATATTACAGCCGTGCAGGTGAGGCGCGACCTTATGCTTATCGGATATTCCAGCGTCCAGAGGAAAGGATACGACGTCAAAGAACTCGTGGAAACCATTAGCAGGATAATCGACTCCGACGAGGGAATGAATGTGGCAATAATAGGTATCGGTAACCTGGGAAGAGCCCTCGCCGGCTATTTCAAGGGGAAAAGGTCCAAGCTTAACCTTGTGGCATCATTCGATAACGATCCCCAAAAGATAAACAGGGTCATAAGCGGAGTGAAATGCTTCCCTTACTCTGAAATGGAAGATACAATACGGGAGCTTAATATCAGAATAGCCATCCTGACGGTTCCGGCTGATTTCGCGAAGGACATCGCCGAGGAAGCAGTAAGGTTCGGAATAAGGGGAATCCTTAATTTTACCACTGTACCCCTGAATGTTCCCCCGGAAGTATATCTCGAGGAATATGATATGATAACTTCGATAGAAAAGGTTGCATATTTTGTGAAAGAGAATCAGTTATAGATATTCGATGGTTGCAGAATGAAGATTTACAAAAGTTTTGAGGAGGCTGCAGGGATAAGGAATCCTGTTGTAACCACAGGTTCTTTCGACGGGGTGCACATCGGACACAAGACAATCCTCAACAGGCTAAAAAACCTGGCTGAAAAAAATAACGGAGAATCAGTGCTCATTACTTTCCACCCTCACCCGAGAAAGGTTCTCTATCCGGATACTGCCGGAAAAGATCTTAGACTGATAACTTCACAGGAGGAGAAGCTTTATCTTCTCAGGAAGGCGGGGCTTGACAATGTAATTATTGTGGAATTTACCAGGGAATTCGCCCGTACGACAAGCGAGGAGTTCATCAGCAGATATATTCACGGGATACTAAAGGCAAAGGTCGTGGTTGCAGGTTTCAACCATCATTTTGGCTTTAATAAGGAAGGAGACTATAAGCAACTGTGGTCTCTGAGATCAAAGTACAATTTCGATGCCGAAGAGATACCCGAACAGGAGGTGATGCACGAAACTGTAAGCTCAACAAAAATCCGCCAGGCAATAAAGGAAGGCTTCATTCAAAAGGCCAATGCCTACCTCGATCATTACTACATTGTGATGGGTACACCTGAACGGCACAGCTACCGGAATAATTTCTACGAGGTAAACCTCGCGAATATCCCCCTTACAGAGGAGTGCAAGCTTCTGCCCGTTCCGGGCGTATATGCTGTTACATATAAAGGCGGAAACACCGAGTCGAGAGGAATGGCCATGATAAACATCTCACCTCAGGGAGAACAGGAAGTACTGCTCAATATAATAGACGGAGACCCCGTCAGGTACGGTTCCGAATCAGTTATCTTTTTCCATAAGAAAATAAGGGGCCCCATAAATCTCGAGAACCAACCTGATGCAGCCCGGTGGCTCAAGGCTGCAAGGAATGAGGTTTCGGAGCTGATATTCTGAACCAGTCATACCAGGACAGAGCTTTAAGCCCGGTCCTTCATTTCTCTTACTTCTCCTGACTTGTGACGTCTCGCTAAATTAGTGCGGTATTATTTTATAACACACTGAACATGAGTAGGGAAAAAATCTTAAAATTGGTTTTTACCGCACTAACGCATATTTTTGTTAAGTTTCCCCTCCTTTCCAAGGAGGGGTGGCCCGTGCAGTGATTTTGTACGGGACGGAATTCGATTCCGGGCCGGGGTGGTTTATCAGTTCTTGATCTTACTTTACTCTGATGAAAAACAAAAAACTCTTTAACAGAAAATACCTCAAGCCGGTAAGGTCATTCCTGAGGAACAATTCTACCTCTGCCGAAGCTGTCTTATGGACATATTTAAAATCAGCCAGCGTTGATGGCAGAAAATTCAGAAGGCAGCACAGTATAGGAGAATACATTGCTGACTTTTATTGTCCGTCAGAAAAGCTTATCGTTGAACTTGATGGAGAACCTCATGGTGATAATATCCAGATTGAAAAAGACAAAATAAGGGACAGGTTTCTTGAGGATCTCGGTCTTACTGTACTTCGATTTGAAAACAGGTTGGTATTTCAGGACCCCGAATACATACTAAAAGAAATAAGAAAGGCATTTAAAGGAGAGGATAAGTGTATTTAGATATTGAGAAACTACACTCCATAGCTATAACCACCCCGGCCCGGAAGTAGATCCCGTCCGGTTCACTAAACAGTAGCCGGGCCACCCCTCCTTGCGAAGGAGGGGAAAGTTATGGTATTATATATCTGCATATTAAGCGAAATATTTAGATGAGACGATTTATAATATGATGAAATGTTTATGAATCGGCGATATTGGCTTACAGGAATACAATCTGTTCAGCCATTCTTGCCGTCATCACTGACTCGGTCAGGTTCGTATAAAATGAGTCTGAATACATAGCTGACGCACTAATTGTCACAAGTCAGGAACCAACCTGACGCTGCCCGGTGGCTCAAGGCTGCAAGGAATGAGGTATCGGAGCTGATATTCTGAACCAGTCAGACGGGTACAGGGCTTTAATCCCTGTACCTTATTTCGCTGTTTTGTTATTTCGTTATTTTGTTATTTCGATATTTCGTTATTTCTCAAAGACTTTCACCTACATCCGCCCTGAATTTTGCAGCCAGCTTCTGCGGCCAGTCCGACAGAGGTTCAAGACGTCCTATGAAGAACCTGAGTAGCTCCGGCTCCTGGGTGAACCTGAGTCCGCCAACAAGTTTCCTGTTCTGATAAAGCCAGTTAAGCCTGTCGATCACATATTCAATCTGGGAAAGGGTGAAGACTCTTCTCGGTACAGCAAGCCTCATAAGCTCGAGATCGGCAAGGATATCCTTTCCGTTTTCATCCCTGTTATTGCTAATGGTGCCTCTTTCCATTCCCCTTACACCCGAAACAATGTAAAACGCTGTAATGAGGGCTCCGGCAGGATATTCTTCCTGGGGAAGATGATCGAGAAACTGTCCGGCGTCAATATGACAGCCTAGCGCTCCACCGGGAAGAATAACCGGAATGCCCAGCCTGTCAAGCTCTCCTGCCATATAGTTTATGAATGACGGTGAATGACTTACAACATTCTCATCAACAGTCTCCTTTAATCCTTCTGCCATAGACTCAATTTCGCGGATCGGAATACCTCCATAGGTGAGAAAGCCTTCGTAAACCGGAAGAAGGAACTTCAGCCTGTCGAAGACCTCAGGATTGTTTGTGCATATCGCACCTCCCCTCGATGAACTTACCTTTCGACCTGAGAAATATATTATGTCGCAGAGCGAGGACATCTCCAGCAGGATCTCGCTCAGCGATTTGCCGGCATAAGCTTTCTCCCTGATTTTTATGAAGTAAGCATTCTCTCCCACGAGACTTGCATCCATAACTATCTGAATGCCATACTTGTCAGCAGTCTTTCTGACATCCCTGAGATTCTGAAGCGAAAAAGGCTGACCGCCAAGCAGATTGGTTGAAGCCTCCATCCTGATGAAGGGAATATTCTCTGCTCCTTCTTTTTGTATGGCTTCCTCAAGCCTGCCGATATCCATGTTTCCCTTGAACGGATGTGAACTTCTTACCTTCATAGCCTCTGAGGTGTAAAGCTCAAGGACCTTTCCACCGTTCAGCTGAATGTGGGCAAGAGTGGTCGTGAAATGGTAGTTGGTGGGAATAACCGATCCTTCCTTTACATACGACTTGCTGAGGATGTTCTCTGCAGCCCTTCCCTGATGGACCGGCAGTACAAATTTCTTTCCGAAGATACTGAGAACGCTCTCTTCAAACCTTGTGAAACTCTGTGAACCGGCATAGGCTTCATCAGCTATGAACATCTTCGATACCTGGGCATCGCTCTGTGCATTCGTTCCGCTGTCGGTAAGCATGTCCAGAAATATGTCCCTTGTGTTCAGAAGAAAGGAATTGAATCCTGCTTCTTCAATCGCTTCGAGCCGCCTTTCGACAGGAACCAGATTCAGTGACTGGACAATCTTAACCTTATGCATCTCGAGTGGTATCTGCTTGCCGCTGAAGAATTTAACTGCGCCGTTTGTGAGTGTGTTTTCCATATCATTAATGTTTGTAATTAAAACTAGAAAAGGCTTACCTTTTTCTGGTAAGCCTCTGTATGTTATTGTGTTATCTGCACTATACTGTCTCGGGACTTACCAGGGTAAGCCTGCAATAATAATAATAACGGTAATTATAGTTTGACGGTTTGATTTTATTAAGCATGTAGCAAACCTAACTTAATTTTATTCAAAAAACAATATGCCGGATATAGAAATATTAAATAAAACCTGATTTACCTTATTATTTGTCCGAAGAACACCGCATTCAGAAATATCCTGCTTGTCCCGTACCAGATTGCCCTGAAGTTGGTGTTGTCGTACAGCGAGACTACCCTTCCGGAATGAACGCTGGCAAAAGGTGAGTTCTTTATCCTTTCAATATTGTTAGGAGTGCAGTATCCGCTCAAAAGCGGATCGCTGGTATATACTGCCGGATTGCTGTAAATATCCTGATCCATGACTGCAACACTGGTGGTCGATTTGAAGACGGGAAGAAGCGGTCTTGTATATCCGAAACATAGCGGATGTGTAAGGTCGAGCCTTACCTGAAAGATCGATCCTGGGATCTGCCTGGCCTGACGGTCGTTGGCCCGGTTCGTGTAAATGCCTTCTTTTCTTTTGTCGGCAGTCTCGGGAACAAATTCAATTTCTGCAAGTTTGTTCCTTGCCAGCCAGTTATTGCCTGTCTCATAGCCAATTATTGTATTCCCCCGGCGGTTCCATGCCCTGAGATTTTCAACACCAGCCTGGCCAATGTCGGGAGAGCCTGTTATTATTATAACATTATAACGGTTCAGGTCGGTGGCCGAAAACCTCGATGCAGGAATAAGGGTAACAGGGATACCGAACCTGGCATCAAGCAGATGCCATATCTCACCGGCATCTCCGCTGTTCGATCCTGCGTCTGCCAGCATTGCCACCGAGGGCCTTTCGAGAACCATGATCCTGCTGCTGCCAAGGTCGATCCCTTTATGTGTCATTCCGGTTGCGGCTCCGTAAACCCTGATCCCGGTTTCGGATGCAGTATTTTCGAGGATGGCCCTGAGATCCTTTCCTCCAAACGGCTGTTCTTGCGATGCAATAACAATTGTTCCGGCCGCAAACTCTTTTCTCAATACGCCGTCATCGTAAAGGAAGGGCTCGGTTGTCACCCTTGTCTTAATCCCCTTGCTTTGCAGCGAATAAAGAGCTTTTGGAGAGAAGTATTCGTTCCACTCAATAAGCCATGCATAGGAATTCTCGCTTCCTTCGACCTTTCCTTCGGCTGCCGGAGCTGACATCACTTCCTGACCGGCAAGTCCGTCGAACTCCTTTACGAGCGAAATGGGAGCATAGCTGATATTGAACGACATAGGCAATACCCAGGTGGAAACATCATAGAAAAGACTGTCGGTGAAATCCTTAACTGGCTCAAAAAGGCTTCTTATGAATCTGTAGCTTGTCTGCCTCAGGGGTACAATATAACTTACTCCTGCACCGTAGCTAACACCCTCTTTTGCAATTGCCCTCGTGGTCCTGTATACTTTTATCCTGTGCTGCAGGAGAACACTGATGAATTCTGACAATCTTCCCTGGTCACCGGGTTCGGTAAATATGTAGGCCTTAACGGGATGTCTTGCGGCTTCATCAAGGGCATCACTGTAGAATTTTCTCTGGCTCTCAAGAAATTTTTCCCTCATCCTGAGTCCTGCCTCAAGTGTTGAAAGGGAAACGGTTACCTGGTTCCTTATTGCAAAAGGGAACGACAGCAGTCCTCCCGGAGTCTCCCTCAGGTGCCCTTTTACCCCGGCCTGCTCAAAGAGTATTCCCACCGATCCGAATATGTCGGGATAGGATGATCCCTTGCCGACATAGAAATCATCAAAACTCTCCTCGGTGAAATACAGGCTTTGGATCTTATTAAGATATTTTTCGTGATATTTTCCTATTTCAGCCGTCAGAACTGCTATTTCAGGGGGTGTCAGAGGGTTGTTGCGGCTTTGGACGCCGGGCTGGAAAAAGAAGGATTCGCCTGCACCCATTTCATGATGGTCAGTGTTTATGTTCGGTTTCCATTTGTGAAACGCATTCACCCTTCCCTGCGATTCGGGATGCTGAAGCATCAGGTAGTCGCGGTTGAGGTCGAACCAGTAGTGGTTTGTTCTTCCTCCCGGCCAGCTCTCGCTGAACTCCCACGATGCCGGATCGGGATTGTTGTTCAGGCTTCTCGCTGAGTTCACCCATGTGGAATGGCGCTGCATCCCGTCGGGATTGAGAGAAGGGTCGATTAGGATTATTGTGTGGTTAAGGATACTGTCGATTTTCGCACTCCTTCCTGCAGTAAGATACCAGGCAACAATTGCAGATGCGTTCTGAGCACTCGATTCATTACCATGGACACCATAACCCAGCTTCACGAAAAGAGGCATACTCCCTATATCGGCCTTTCCTGAAACTTCCGGGTCACAGAGAGAAACATGCTCCTGGCGGAGGCGCTCAAGGTTCCTTATGTTTTCAGGAGAACTTACAATAAGATGACCCAAAGGCCTTTTTTCGTGACTCCTTCCATATTCCTCCCAGACGGCTCTTTCAGAAACTCTTGCGAGTTCGAGCATGTAAAAATAAAGTTTATCGTGGGTAAGGTGCCATTCACCGGGAGAGTGACCAAAGAACTTCTCCGGGGCCGGAATGGCAGGATCGTAATTAACATCCGGCGGCAGGAAGTATTCAAGTCCTTCCTGAGCTGCAGCATAAACCGAGAATGCCAGGAAAACAAGCGGTAATAGTGTCTTTTTCATACGATGAACCAGTCTTAATTGATCAGTGCCAGAAAGATGTTTTTGTAAATACTTTGTAAATAATGGAATTAAAGTGTAAAATACATATTGTAACACAATAAAAAGTTATTGTAATACAATAAAAATATATCGTGTTACAATAAATATTCTAATGAAAATTGCATTTTTTATACCTGTTTCTATAATTACATGCCCACAGCGCCGGCACCCATGCAAAAATAACCATATTGGTCAATTATGATATCGCCGGGATTAACATGACCGCTATTTTGTTTTATAGTATTTATTTTTATTATATTGCTTGCATAACATATATGCGGCAAATGTTTGTAATTTGTTATATTTCAGAAATCTATCTGTTTGCAGTCGCTCACAACGTGGGTTTTCTGAAGAGGTTTGCAGGTCTCTGATCAACAGAGAATCTTAAAAGTTCGGTTCAACTATACAAACCTAAGCCTGAAAGCAGACTATGATAAATGACAAACTGATAAATCCTTCCGGCATAGTAGTTGTCGGAGGATCGGAGGATCTGTTAAAGCCCGGAGGCAAAATCCTAAAGAACATAATCGACGGTGCATATACCGGCGACCTTTTTGTCGTAAATCCAAAACAGGATACGGTCCAGGGAGTGAAATCCTACAGGGATATCAGGGATATCCCTCCTGTAGACCTTGCCATTCTTGCGATACCTTCGAAGTATTGCCTTGAGGTGGTTGAAGTTCTTACCCGTGAGAAGAATACCCTGGCCTTTATAATTATTTCAGCCGGCTTCAGCGAGTCGGGAGAGGAAGGACGCGTGCTGGAAAAGGAAATTGCCGGCATAATCGAAAGGGCAGGAGGCTGTCTTATCGGTCCTAACTGCATAGGTGTGGTCACCGGAAGCTATCATGGGGTGTTCACCACTCCTGTGCCTAGGCTTAGCGAAAGAGGATGCGATTTCGTGTCAGGATCAGGAGCCACGGCGCTTTTTATTATTGAGTCGGCCCTTCCGAAAGGACTTTGCTTTTCAAGCGTTTTTTCGGTAGGGAACAGTGCTCAGACAGGAGTGGAGGAGGTTCTTGAATACTGGGACCTGAATTATGTTCCCGGCATCAGTTCACCGATAAAGCTGATTTATGTAGAATCAATAGCGAATCCTGATAAACTGCTTCACCATGCCTCCTCGCTGATAAGAAAAGGATGCAGGATTGCTGCAATAAAAGCGGGAACTACGGAAGCAGGAAGCCGCGCTGCTTCTTCCCACACCGGAGCTATGGCATCGTCCGATTCGGCAGTTGAAGCTCTTTTCCGCAAGGCAGGCATCGTGAGATGCACAGGCAGGGAGGAGCTTACCACAGTTGCTTCGGTATTCATGCACAAGCCTCTCAACGGAAGGAATATAGCAATTGTAACCCATGCAGGGGGACCTGCTGTTATGCTTACCGATGCTCTTTCGGCAGGAGGGATGAACATCCCGAAGCTTGAAACAGCCGACCAGGAAGCAATACTTGCCATGATGAACCCGGGCGCCTCAGCAGTGAACCCGATAGACATGATAGCCACTGCTACCGTCGACCAGCTCGATAACGTTATCGAATACGCCGACAAAAAACTTCCTTATATCGACGGGATGAGCGTTATTTTCGGGAACAACGGGCTTACCGACATGACCGAGGTTTATGAACTTCTGCACTCGAAAATAAATGGATGCAACAAACCTCTTTATCCCATCCTTCCGTCAATCTCAAGTTCATTCCGCGAACTTGAGAACTTCATGAACAAGGGGAACGTAAACTTCCCAGATGAGGTTGTACTGGGACGGGCACTGACAAGGATATCAAACACTCCAAGACCTGCCGAAGAAAGCATATACCTCGAAAAAGTCGATGTCCCGCTTATCAGAAAGATAATAGAAGATGCTCCGGAGGGATACCTCGAACCTGAGCTCATTCAGAGACTTCTTTCAGCAGCAAGCATACCCCTTGTTAGGGAAGGGGTTGCAACAACATTTGAAGAAATCAGCAGCTTTGCCGAGGAGACAGGATACCCTGTTGCTCTGAAGGTGGTGGGTCCTGTCCATAAATCGGATGTTGGAGGCGTGACACTCAATATAAAGTCAAAGAAACACCTCGAGGCCGAATTCAACAGGATGAGGGAGATCCCGGGTGTAACTGCCGTGATGGTGCAGGAAATGCTTTCGGGAACCGAACTCTTCATCGGTGCGAAATATGAACCAAGGTTCGGACATATAATATTATGCGGATTGGGAGGGATCTTCGTTGAGGTACTCGGAGATGTTTCTTCAGGACTTGCCCCTCTTACCTTTAATGAAGCTTATTCGATGATAAAAAGCCTGAGAGCATACCGGATTATAAAGGGTACAAGGGGTAAAACCGGAATTAATGAGGACAGGTTCGCCGAGATAATAGTAAGGTTGTCAAGCCTTCTGAGGTTTGCCACCGAAATAAAGGAGATGGATCTTAATCCTTTGATAGGCAGTCATAAAGGTATTACTGCCGTTGATGCAAGGATAAGGATCGCAAAGTAAAATTCGGCATATTGAAAGTAAATTACGGATAATATTTTATAAGTTGCCGGCGGAAACCGGCCGAAAGCTCGCAACTCTTTTAACAGGCTGGTTGAATTCACTTTTTTATTAACCGGAAAGAACGATAAACGACAAACGAAAAACGATAAACGAAAATCGATAAACGATAAACGATAAACTTTCTGTAATGATAATACCACAGCTTTCAGTATTTCTTGAAAACAAGTCGGGGAGGCTTACCGAGGTCCTTGAGGTCCTGGGAAAGGAAGAAACAAAGATAACAGCGCTCAGTGTTGCCGACACCTCGGAATTCGGTATCCTCAGGCTCATTCTTCCCGAACCTGAAAAGGCAAGAAAGCTCCTGAGGGAGAACCATTTCACTGTGAACCTCTCGGAGGTAATCTCGGTGATAGCCCCGAACGAGGCAAGGTACTACGCAAAGGTTCTGAAGGTCCTTTCTGACCTTGAGATCAGCGTTGAGTATACTTACGCGTTTTCAAAGGGCTCGAAATCAATAATAATCCTCAGATGCAGCAACAACGACCAGGCTATAAAAGCCCTGAAGGATCATGAACTGGATCTTCTCAATGCCAGTGAACTTTACCGTATTTAGACTGAACAGAAACTTACAGCGATAGAATCATTCAATAAATAAAAAACTCCTCAGGTAAGGAAGAAGGAGAATTAACGGACAGGAAATATAATATGGAAATCTGGAACAGGCATTTTGAGTGCATGGATCGTGAAGGACTGAAGAAAGTCCAGAGTGAGCGTCTCATTGAAACTGTGGAGAGAGTGTACTTTAATGTGCCATACTACCGTCACAAGATGCAGGAAAAGGGGCTCGGCCCCGAAAGTATCCGGTCGATTGACGACCTGGGAAGGCTGCCTTTTACTACAAAGCAGGATCTGAGGGACAATTACCCCTTTGGTCTTTTCGCGGTACCGATGAGTGAGATAGTAAGGATACATGCTTCTTCGGGAACAACCGGAAAATCGACCGTTGTGGGATATACAAGAAATGATATTTCAACATGGTCGGAAGTGATGGCCCGTACACTTACAGCCGCCGGTGCCAACAGGAACGACTTCATACAGATTGCATACGGTTACGGGCTCTTTACGGGAGGCCTTGGCCTTCATTACGGGGGTGAGAAGATTGGGGCTTCGGTAATACCCATCTCAGGGGGCAACACCATACGCCAGATAGAACTCATGCGCGATTTTGGGAGCACCGTTCTCGCATGTACTCCATCCTATGCCCTTTATCTCGCCGAAGCTCTGAGCGAGAGCGGAATCGACCGCAACAGCCTGAACCTGAGGGTAGGGGTTTTCGGTGCTGAACCATGGACAGAGAACATGAGAAGAGAGATAGAGGAGAAGCTCAGAATAAAGGCAATTGATATTTACGGCCTGAGCGAGGTTATCGGCCCCGGCGTGGCAAGCGAGTGTGAGTGTCAGGAAGGCCTTCATATAAATGAAGATCATTTCTATCCCGAAATAATCGATCCTGAGACCCTTGAAGTTCTTCCAGAAGGAGCAACAGGAGAACTTGTTTTCACAACCCTTACAAAGGAGGGTCTGCCACTGGTAAGGTACCGTACCCGCGACCTTACAAAAGTGACCCGCGAGAAATGCCGGTGCGGCAGGACATTGGTAAGAATGAACAAATGCCTCGGACGAAGCGATGATATGCTGATTATCCGCGGAGTCAACCTCTTCCCCTCTCAGGTGGAGAGCGTCCTTCTCGAGATGAGCGGAATAAAACCGCATTACCAGCTTATCGTCGACAGGATAAATAACCTAGATACGCTCGAACTGAAGGTGGAAGTCGACGAGGAATTCTTCCTCGACAAGATCAGCCAGCTTGAATCGCTCAGAAAAAAACTCCAGGATAATCTTGAAAGTTCACTCGGACTGAACGTTAAGGTATCACTGGTCGAACCCAAGATGATCGAAAGGAGCGAGGGCAAATCGAAACGGGTCATAGACAGGAGAAAATATTAAAGATAAGTCATGAGTAGTATCCCAATTGAAGACAGTATCATAGAGTCGGTATTAGAGGCCACCGGGATTAAAAATCCGGGCACGGCTTCGATCCGTGAGATTGTTTCGCTGGTAAACCGTATTGAACAAAAGACAGGCATCTCTTTCGTAAGGATGGAAATGGGGGTCCCCGGGCTTCCTGCCCCCGAAACAGGAATAGCTGCGGAGATCAAAGCCCTGAAGAGCGGGGTGGCATCCATGTATCCCGACATCGCCGGCCTGAAAGCACTGAAGACGGAGGCTTCGAGATTCATCAAGCTGTTTATGAATGCCGATGTGAGCCCGGCCGGATGTGTTCCCACAGTGGGTTCGATGATGGGTTCACTGATATGTTTCCTCGTTGCTAACAGAAACGACCGTACAAAGGAAGGTTCTCTTTTCATCGATCCGGGATTTCCCGTCCAGAAGCAGCAGGTCAAGATGCTGGGTCACGATTATTTCTCTTTCGACATCTATAATCACAGGGGAAAGAAGCTTAGGGCAAAGCTTGAATCATTCCTCGAGACAGGGAAAGTATCGTCCCTCATTTATTCCAATCCGAACAATCCGACATGGATATGTCTGAATGATGAGGAACTCTCGATAATTGGTGAACTCTGCCGGAAATATGATGTTATTGTAATAGAAGATCTTGCATATTTCGGAATGGATTTCAGAAAGGACTACGGTATCCCCGGGCAACCGCCCTATCAGCCAACGATAGCCAATTATACCGATGATTATGTACTTCTTATCTCAAGTTCAAAAATATTCAGCTATGCCGGGCAGAGAATAGCCATCATGGCGATCTCCGACCATCTCTTCAATCGCTCATATCCCGACCTTCTCAGATATTATTCATCCGACAAGTTCGGGCATTCGGCAATTTTCGGAGCTCTGTACGGAATCTCTGCCGGTGTCTCCCATTCGGTTCAATACGGGCTGGCAGCTCTTCTGAAAGCGGTAAACGACGGAGAATACCGTTACAGGGACGATGTAATGGAGTATGGTGAGAAAGCCTTTCTCATGAAGAAAATGTTTACTGAGAACGGTTTTATAATCACCTATCCTTACGACCTTGATGAACCCATTGCCGACGGATTCTACTTTACGGTTTCATACCCGGGGATGAGTGCTTCTGAACTTATTGAAAAACTGCTTAATTACGGAATAAGTGCGATAACTCTCGACACTACCGGCAGTGAGAGGAATGACGGACTAAGAGCCTGCGTTTCGCAGGTCCCGAGATCGCTGTTCGGAGATATGGAATACAGACTTAAATGTTTTAATAAAAGATACGGAAATTAAAGGATGTGCCTTTTAAATGAAGGAGCTGGTCCTTCGGCTCTTTGTTTTTTGAGTCAGGGAATATAGAAAAAGGATAATTTTGACTACGAATTTAATCAATACAATATGGCAAAGATCAAAGGTAGTATCGTAGTGGATGTTGACAGGTGCAAGGGATGTGAAATCTGTATGGTGTCATGTCCCACCGGAACAATTGCTATGGCCAAGGAAGTGAATATCAAAGGATACAACTATGCCTATCCGGCCAATCCTGAACTCTGCATAGGATGCGCTAACTGCGCTGTTGTTTGTCCGGATGGAGTAATAACCGTTTATAAAATGAAAATTTGACCCTGAAATGGAAAGAGAACTCAGACTGATGAAGGGGAATGAAGCTGTTGCTGAAGCAGCAATCAGGGCAGGAGCCGATGGCTATTTCGGCTATCCCATTACCCCTCAGAGCGAAATAATTGAATATCTGATGGAGGCCAATCCTTACGAACGAACAGGGATGGTTGTCCTTCAGGCAGAAAGTGAACTGGCCGCCATCAACATGGTTTACGGAGGAGCGGGCTGCGGCAAGAAGGTCATGACATCATCGTCCTCACCGGGCATAAGCCTGAAGCAGGAGGGAATAACCTACATTGCAGGAGCTGAACTCCCGTGCCTGATTGTTAACGTGGTCAGGGGAGGCCCGGGCCTGGGAACAATCCAGCCGTCGCAGTCGGATTATTTTCAGGCAGTGAAGGGAGGAGGCCACGGAGATTACCATCTGATTGTTCTCGCACCATCTTCGGTGCAGGAGATGGCCGATTTTGTCGAACTGGGTTTTGACCTGGCTTTCAAATACAGGAACCCGGTGATGATTCTTTCCGACGGGGCAATAGGACAGATGATGGAGAAGGTGTGGCTCAACCCGCAGAAGGAAAGATCGAAGACCGTCCCGGAATGGGCGACAACAGGAAAACCTCCGACACGGGAGAGGAACGTTATTACCTCGCTTGAACTCGATCCACACCGGCAGGAGATATTTAACAGGAAACTGGTGGAGAAATACAAGGAAATAAAGGCAATGGAGGTTCGTTACGAGGAGTTTCTATGCGACGATGCCGAATACCTTCTTGTTGCTTACGGAACATCCGCCAGGGTATGCCAGAAATCAGTGGAACTTGCAAGGAGTCAGGGAATAAAGGCCGGCCTTTTAAGGCCCATAACCCTTTTCCCCTTTCCTTCTGAAAGGATTAATACTCTTGCACAAAAGACGAAAATGATACTTACCGTTGAGATGAGCGCCGGACAGATGGTTGAGGATGTTATGCTGGCGGTTAACGGAAAGGCGCCTGTGCATTTTTACGGGAGAATGGGAGGGATGCTTCCTACTCCGGATGAAGTGGTTGATTATCTTAATAAACTAATAAGCGGCAGCTGAGATATGAAAGAGGTGACTGGAATTAAGGAAATTATCAGGCCGGAAAATCTGGCTTACAGAAAATCGGCTATACTGACGGATGAGATTATGCATTATTGCCCGGGCTGCGGACACAGCACTACTCACAGAATTCTTGCAGAAGTAATAGAAGAGGAGGGACTTCAGCAAGACGCTATCGGAATCTCACCGGTAGGCTGTTCTGTGTTTCTGTATCATTATCTCGACATCGACTGGCAGGAGGCTGCTCACGGACGCGCACCGGCTCTCGCTACAGCTGTCAAGAGGCTCCTTCCCGATAAATTTGTTTTTACATACCAGGGCGATGGTGACCTCGCTGCCATAGGAACTGCTGAAACAATTCACTCCTGCAACAGAGGCGAGAACATCCTTATCATTTTTATTAACAATGGCATCTACGGAATGACCGGAGGCCAGATGGCTCCCACGACGCTTCCCGGAATGAGATCATCAACCTCACCCACGGGAAGGGATGTAAGGACGATGGGCAATCCTTTGAAGATGACTGATATTGTGGCAACATTGCCCGGAACATATTACGTTACACGCCAGAGCGTGCATTCACCGGCAAACGCAAGGAAGGCAAAGAGGGCTCTTAAAAAAGCCGTGGCATACCAGAAACTGAACAGGGGCACCTGCTTTGTTGAGATTGTTTCGAATTGTCCTTCAGGATGGAAAATGACACCAACCCAGGCCAATAAATGGATGGAAGAGAACATGTTCCCCTATTACCCCCTTGGCGACCTGAAAACCCCCTCTGAAGAACCGGAGCAAAAACCAAAAACTGACAAAAATGACTGAAGAAATAATAATAGCCGGTTTCGGCGGACAGGGTGTCCTGTCGATGGGCAAGATAATGGCCTATTCAGGAGTAATGCAGGATATGGAAGTAAGCTGGATGCCGTCGTACGGACCAGAAATGAGGGGAGGTACTGCAAATGTGATAGTGATACTTAGCAGCGAAAGGATAAGTTCACCAATCATAAAGCATTTTGACACGGGAATAATATTGAACCAGCAGTCGCTCGACAAGTTTGAGGATACTATTAAACCCGGAGGGATTCTGATTTACGACGGAAACGGAATAACCCGCCATCCGGTGAGAAAGGACATTTCAATATACAGGATTGACGCAACCGAAGAGGCTTCAAAGATGAACAGCCCAAGAACATTCAACATGATAGTCCTTGGAGGATTTCTTAAGATAAAACCTGTCCTGAGTACTGCAAATGTAATCGAGGGATTGAGAAAGTCCCTTCCCGAGAGATATCATAAGCTTATAACCGAAAACGAAAAAGCCCTTGCCCGGGGAGGCGAGATAGTCCGTGAGATACAGAAATTGTAGATCCGGTACCGGCCGGGAAGGAGTCTTCAATAATTTCAGAAAAGGAAACATGCTTCAGGCTTTTGCCGGGAGTCAGCGGCCTTCGTAAAAGTGCATCTCCTGAATGTAGTTCCATACCGCGGGATGCAGATAGTACGACATGTTCCTGCCACGTTTAATACCACCCCTGATAAAGGTTCCTGAAATGTCCATCAGAGGCGCTTTCACCCATTTGATGACAGCTTTGGAAAGGATTTCATCAAGGATCGGATTTTCCTTCCTTGCCGTATCAGGCCTGGGATAAACATACAGTGGAAAGCGGCTTACCAGCTCGGCAGCATTTTTCCATTTGTGCAGTGTATAGAGGTTGTCTTCGCCCATTACAAGAACAAAACTGTTACGTGGATGCCGTTCCGTGAGAAGAGCCATCGTATCGATAGTATAGGAGGGTAGAGGACGGCCGAATTCGATGTCGGATGACCTAAGGTCGTCGTTTCCCTTTATTGCCAGATCGACAAGATAAAGACGCTGCCTGTCGGGAAGCAGGGTGTCCTTCTTTTTAAGGGGATTCTGCGGGCTTACCACGAACCATACCTGGTCGAGATCGGTGAATTCCTTCATGTAGCCTGCAATCGCGATATGCCCGATGTGGATTGGATTGAATGAGCCGAAGAATAGTCCTGTTTTTGACATACAAAAGATATCAGATCTTTAAAAAACCTCTTACAATTTCATATGTTTCCTTCTGCGCGCTTTCGAGATTGTCATTAATGACAATATGATCAAACCTGTCGGCAAGAAGCATTTCCTCATGTGCTTTTCTTACCCTCATCATTATCTTTTCAGGCTCATCCGTTCCCCTTCCCCTTAGTCTTTTCAGAAGCTCGGAAGTTGATGGCGGCATAATGAAAATAGCCAGGGCCTTGTTCCTGTACATATCCTTGAGGTTGATACCTCCCTTCACATCAACATCAAAAAGAACATGTCTGTTGCGCTTCCAGATCCTCTCTATCTCACTTTTCGGTGTTCCGTACAACTGACCGCTGTAAACCTCCTCCCACTCAGCAAATTCATCGCCTGCTATCATCTGCCTGAATTTATCAGTTGAGATGAAATAATACTCAGTGCCGTCTTTCTCCTTTCCCCTTGGATCTCTCGTAGTTGCCGAAATGGAAAACTCCAGGCCAAGGTTCTTCGACAGGAGATGGTTTACAATGGTTGTCTTTCCTGCTCCCGAGGGGGCTGATATTATTACAAGTTTCCCTTCCATCATTTCTGAAGCTGACTTCTGTCACGACCTGAGTCCATTGCCTGAAAGCGCTGAATTGCCCCTGCCCGGTGCAATTGAACCGGCTGATGAGGCACAGGTCAGAGAATATTGTTTGTTTGTTCCTTTATTTTCTCAAGTTCGTCCTTCATCATCACTACCAGTTTCTGGATGGTAGCATCGTTGGCTTTCGAACCAATTGTGTTTATCTCCCTTCCGATCTCCTGCGCAATGAAACCCAGTATCTTTCCGTTCGGAGACGGGCTTCCCATGGTTTCGGTAAAATATTCACAATGCTTGCGGAGACGCACCTTTTCTTCGTTAATGTCGTATTTCTCGAGATAGAAGATCAGCTCCTGCTCAAAGCGGTTCTTGTCGAGGTTCTCAGTGTTAGTATTATCCCGCAGAATATTGAGGAGCTTTTCCCTTACCTTTTCTATCCGGCCTGGTTCGCACATTTCAATTGTCTTAAGCGAATCGAGTATTCCCGATATACTTTTTCTGAGATCGGCCTCAATTGATTTTCCCTCTTCTATCCTGTAAATATCAAGAACGGCTATCGATTCGATTATCTGAGTCCTGACAAGTTCCCATTCGGTTTCAGAAAGTTCGGGTTTCTCTGTCTTAAGGGCATCGGGCAGCTTCATTATTACCGGCAGGATCTGATTATCGAGATTCAGGTTAAGCTCGTCGGCTATCTCCCTGAACTGGTTGAAATAATTTCTGACTATTGTTTTGTTAATGACAGGAATGCCTTCATCCTCAAGTAGGTCGAAATAGACTGACAGGTCGATCTTTCCCCTGTCGAGTCTCTGACTAATGATATTCCTTATCTCCGGCTCTTTTTCCTTGTAAAGCCACGGCAGCTTTGTACTGAGGTCAAGCTGTTTAGAATTAAGGGATTTCATTTCAATGGTGATCTTCTTCTGAGGTGTCTCGGCAATAGCTTTGCCATAGCCTGTCATCGATTTTATCATTGGGCGCTTGTTAGGTTAATCAGGATCATCCGGCTTTTCTGATATCCTGTGCACAACTCCATACTGCAAAACCAGGAGGAGTCTTGGGCATATGAATGCGATTCCGGTTTCCGTTCTCCTGCAGACAAAAATAATACTAATGTGCCAATTTAGCATTATTGCTTTCAAATAAGACCTTCTGCCCTGATTTTCTTAAAAAATGTTAAAGCGCTGAGTATGCTTTATTTGTAAATTACAGATTTAAAATATATTGCAGGTTTATAAGCGGGAAATGTTATCTTTGCAGCTTCAGTTTTAATGTTAATGCATATTTCTTCAGGGGATTTTAACGTTATTAAATATTGTTTACCTGCAGGCCCCGGGCCCTGCACGATTTTTAACCAGTATGCTTATGAGAGGAAGATTACTGCTCATTGTTCTGTTATTATTTTCGATACCTCTTGCTGACACCTTTACCCAGACACCATCTGTTGAAACTCCTGGTGAAGCATCAATCACTGAAAGTGTTAATATATTAACACAAATTCCTTTTGATACACTGAAGCCACCGACAATAAAAATGTCGTGCGGACAGGCAATACAATTCCTTCAGGGAAATTTTGAAAAGAGAATCAGCGAGCCTCTGAGCGAACCTTTGCGTTATGCTATAAAACATCTTGTTTCAGAAGCTGAGAATCCGCCTTTCGATTCAACAAGAACCTTTCTTGGGAATTTTATCCGTGATACAGTCCGTGTGACAAGGGTTGAACCTGTGAAAGTTGCGGATGCTCAGCCGCTTCCAGGACCTGACAGCCTTCAGGTGACTGATAGTCTGGCAGGAAATGCACTGAGGGATTCACTGATATACAGGTACCTGACAGTAAGGAATGATTCTGTAAAGGCTGCGGTAAAGGTCCTTCTCGACTACCTCGAGGTTCGCGATTCCAGTCTGATAAGTTTCAGGGGAGCTGAGGGTAACACGTCATCGCTGTGGTTTAATTCATCGCGGGGAAGAATGGTCAGATTCTGGCTAAAGAACGACCTTAGTGATTCCGTAACCGTATGGATAGGAAATCCGGCGCGGGATACGATAGGGCTTTATCTCGAACATGGCGTTACATTCAGAAGGCCGCCCAGACAGGGAAATATCGGGAGGGCGAGCATAAATATTGAACCACAGGACAATACAAACCTTGTAAATATAGGAAGGATACTTACAAAGTCGCAATACTGGAGAAACCGGACTGAAACCTCTTTCTCACTGAACCAGGGAATGCTCACGAACTGGGTCAAGGGGGGTGAAAGCAATATTTCAACTGCTCTCGACATAACGTGGTATGCCGATTATAACAATAAGCCGAAGCTTACATCTTCAAATAACTATATACGTCTGAAATACGGACTGATTAAATCGGGGGATGAAAAGATAAAAAAGAACATTGACCTTCTTGAAACCAACTCCAAGCTTAATCATAAGGCCTTCGGCAAATTCGACTTCAGTGCCATAATGCTTTTCAAGACACAGATATCAAACGGGTACAATTATCCGAATTATACCGACCCTGTCTCAAAATTCTTTAACCCTGCCATTCTCACCCTTGGTATGGGTCTCGACTACAAGCCAAACAAGACAACCTCATTCAACCTTTCGCCGCTGTCGTACAAGGCAACATTTGTACCCGACACTGCAGAAATAGATCAGACAAAATACGGAATAGCCGAAGACCGCAGGTCGAAGCATGAACCGGGAGCAAGCTTCATGTTCACAAGCGAATTCAAGCCATTCAAAACATTGTCGGTTACAAACAGGCTCCAGTTGTTTACGAACTATGTGAACAACCCGCTCAATGTTGATGTCGACTGGGAGATGATACTGAAGGCCAGCCTGAACTGGTTTACGGAGCTGAGACTGAATACCCACCTGATATTTGACGACGATACAAAGACAGTGGTCCTGGACAAGGATAAAAACCCCGTACTCGACACGAACGGGGCGGAAAAGAAGACGGCAAGGATTCAGTTCAAGGAGCTTATGGGGCTCTCATTCGTTTTCAGGTTTTAAGCAGCTTCCCGTAGATCCTGAATCGCTTCACTACTTTTCCGGCGAGACGTTCACACTCACCTCTCATCCTCGTATTGTTCTCAAGAATGAGGTGGCTGTCGATCAGTTCCATATTATTCTTTCGTGCTGAATTCAGAAGGTTTATTGCAAGAAGCACATCTATACCCTGACCTCTGAATTCCTTCTTTATGCCCCCAAGCATGAGCATCATTTTTTTCGACTTCTTCATCTCCCTGAGAATTATAAAGAGCCCGAAAGGAAAAAGCTTCCCCCTGGCAGCAATTATCCCGGGAGTGAGATCGGGGAGGGCTATTACGAATCCCGCATATTCATTTCCTGCTTTCACGACTTTCACGAATTCCGGATCGAGGATAGGAAGGTAGCGGTTGGCAAACTCAATCTTTTCGGGATCGTTCAGGGGGACAAATCCGTATATCTCGCTGAAGGTCTGGTTCATAAGCTCGAGAATCGGGATTATGTACGGTTTTATTTCTTTCCTTGAACTGAACTCAATTATTTTATGATCTCCGTTTCTCGTGTATTTTTCATAGGCTTTTGTGTACAGTGCAGGTACCGGATCGGGCATCGGAATGTTATAATTGACAAGATCAACCTCCTTTGAGTAACCAAGGCCCTCCATCATTGCGGGGAGATATGGAGAGTTAGTGGCTGCGGTAAAGAGATAGGGATACTCGAATCCTTCGATCTGGAATCCCTGAGGATCCTTGTCTGAGAATCCCAGCGGACCCACGATCTTTTCCATTCCCTTTGAAATGACCCATTCCTCAACCCTGGCCAGAAGAGCTGCAGCTATCTCAGGGTCATTGTAGCATTCCATAAAGCAGAACCTTCCGTTCTTCTCATTCCTTATCTCATTGTATCTTTTGTTTACAAGACCCATTATCCTCCCGGCAGGTTTGTTGTCCTTAAGCGCCATAAAGAAAACTGCATCGGCATACTGGTACGAACGGTTCTTCTTCTTATTGAAAAGAAGCCATTCATCATTGTAAATGGGAGGTAGCCAGCCGGGGTCGTTAAGGTGAACTTTCGAAGGAAGATATATGAACTCACGGAGTTCTCTCCGGGTGAGAACCTCTTTTACAATTATCTTGGACATCGGGGGTCAGTTTTCTGGTACAAATAAACAAAAAAAATCTTAATAAAGGAGCAACGCTTTATAAAAGAATAAGGTCAAGGATAACAAACAATCCGTAAAGCACGCTTGCGATTCCGTTGGCAGTCTGAAACGCCAGGGTTACCCTGCTCAGATCGTCCGGCCTGACAAGTGTGTGCTGGTAAATGATCATGGCCGTGAAAAGCATAGCTCCCGTCCAGTATAGATAATCTCCACTTCCTGCAATCCCTGCTGCTGCAACAAGAATTACCGTAAGAACATGGACGGCAAGCGAAACAACCAGAGCATTCCGCCTTCCTGCGGCCGAGGGGAGTGAGTGCAGGGAATTCTTGCGGTCGAATTCATCATCCTGCAGGGCATATATGATGTCAAAACCGCTTACCCATGTCAGGACGATGAAGGAATAGATAAGAGGCAGAGGATGGAATTGTCCCGTAACCGAAATGTAAGCTCCGATGGGAGCAAGGCTAAGGCCGAGTCCAAGGATAAAATGACACAGGAACGTGAATCTCTTTGTAAGGCTGTAACCCAGTATGACCAGAAGGGCTACCGGTGAAAGGAAAAGAGTAAGCCGGTTTATAAAACCAGTTGTTGTTACAAAAAGAATGGAATTGATAATAACAAAAGCTGCAGCTTGTTTTACCCCGATTTTTCCGGAAGGGATCTCTCTCTTTTCCGTTCTCGGATTCCTTGCATCGATCTTTCTGTCGGCCAGTCGGTTAAAGCTCATCGCTGCATTACGGGCAAAGATCATGCAAAGGATGACCAGAACAAGCAGCTTCAGGCTGCTTTCATTCTCTGTTCTTGTAACTGCCAGGGTGAATCCTATCAGAGCAAAAGGCATTGCAAAGACAGTATGACTGAATTTCACCAGGGAGAAATAATTGCCGGCTTTTTTGATCAGATCATTCATGTGAAGTTCCGGAGTCAGGAGATACGGGAAAAGCTCTGTTCATTTCTTTGCCGTTACAGGTATCGGGAAGCATCAGCAAATATTACTTTTTACCTGATCTTTGCACCCAGCTCTCTTTCGAATGCCGTAACCAGATTGTTCATGACTTTCTCTATATTCTTATCAGTCATAGTTTTAAATTCATCCCTGAGTATGAAGCTTACAGCGTATGATTTCTTGTCGTGACCGAGACTCTCGTGATCATAAACATCGAAGAGGCCCACATCATAAAGAAGATTCTTTTCAGTTCTGAAGGCAATATCCCTTATCTGACCGAATCTGACACCCTTGTCGAGAAGCATTGCGAGATCACGTCTTACCGAAGGATATTTCGGAAGCTCCCTGAAGGAGATAGAATTGTTTTTTATAAGCTTTAGTACGAGATCCCAGTCGAAGTGACTGTAATAAACATCCTGTTTAATGTCAAAGCGGTTCAGGTATTTGCCGGAGATTTTTCCTGCCTCTGCAATAACCCTGTTACCTGCGCTGTATGTTACTGATTCGGCGAACCAGCTTTTCTGGCTTTCTCCCGGAACGAGACCGTTGCTGCTCATTCCAAGCCTTGCAAGGATCATTTCAGTCGCTGATTTGATATGGAAGAAGTCGGTGGGATTGTTCTTATAATTCCAGTTTTCCTTACCTGATCTCCCAGTGATGAAAAGATCGAGAAAGTAACGTTCATTGTAATCAGAAACAAGCGGAGGATTGTTACCCGTTTTCTTTCTGAAATAGCAGTTGCCAAACTCATAGAGTTTCAGGTCGTACGACTGCCTGTTTATATTCCATGCCACGGAACTAAGCCCTCCGAAAAGAAGAGTCTGCCTCATTGCATTAAGATCAGAGCTGAGGGGATTCACCAGCATTACCAGACTAGAAGGATCAAAGTCATCGTTCTGTTGGTACCAGTAAGATGGGTTAAGAGAGTTGCACATTATTTCCGAGAATCCGTTCGACGACAGTAGATCGGAGACAGTGTTGACGACGTTCTCCTTATCGGGCCTGTCATAGTAGGAAAGGGTGGAATTCACATGTTCGCTGGTCTCGACATTGTTGTAACCGTAAATCCTAAGTATCTCTTCTATTACATCTGCTTCAAGCTTAACATCAACCCTGTATGCAGGAATTTCAAGAAGAAGTTTTCCGGCGTCTTCACTGATTACAGAAATGTCGAGAAGGTCGAGTATCCTGAGCACCGTTTCCCTTTCGATGTTCTTGCCGATCAGCCTGTTGATGTTATGGTAGCTGACTTCGACCCTTGCATTCACTATCTTTTCCGGATAGACATCCTTTATTTCCGAAGTTATCGTTCCGCCGGCAATTTCCTTTATCAGCATGGCAGCCCTTTTAAGTGCCCATACAGTAATATTCGGATCGGTCCCTCTTTCAAACCTGAACGATGCATCCGTCTGGAGTGCATGACGTTTGGAGGTCTTGCGTATTGAAACCGGATTGAAGTATGCGCTTTCAAGGAAGATATTCCTCGTATCGTAAGTAACTCCGGATTTTTGTCCTCCGAAAACACCTGCAATGCACATTCCTTCTTCGGCATTGCATATCATAAGGTCGCGGGATGAAAGGCTCCTTTCAGCCTCGTCAAGGGTAATGAATAAGGTGCCCTCCGGGAGGTTTCTGATAATGACCTTATTACCTGTGATCCGGTCGGCATCGAAAGAATGGAGTGGTTGCCCTATTTCGTGCTGTACATAGTTTGTAATGTCGACCACATTGTTTATCGGATTGAGGCCTATTGCCCTGAGCTTGTTCCTTAGCCATTCGGGCGATTCTGCGATTTTTACATTGCTTATGGTCACTCCGCTGTACCTCGGGCAATCTTTTGTGTTCATGATGATCACTTCAGGATCAAGGGTGTTGCTGTCAGTCCTGAAATTTTCTACTGAAGGTCGCACAGCACGGTAATCACTGCCCGTGTTAAGGCTCAGCCAGGCTGCAAGATCCCTGGCTACACCGAAATGGGAACCGCTGTCGATCCTGTTTGGTGTTAGTCCTATTTCATACACTGTGTCGCGTACAATGCCGAAATAATCTGCTGCAGGAGTACCCGGAACGGCGCTGTTGTCAAGAACAATAATACCCTGGTGGTCTGTCCCGATACCCAGCTCGTCTTCAGCGCAAATCATTCCTTCGGAGATCTCTCCCCTTATTTTGGTCTTTTTCAGTTCAAAGGCTGTGTCGCCCTTGTACAGAGTCGTTCCGGCAGGAGCAACTGCAACCTTCTGGCCGGCAGCCACATTGGGAGCGCCGCAAACAATATTCAGGGGCTCCCCGCTTCCTGTACTGACGGTTGTTACCGATAGTTTATCGGCATCCGGATGTTTTTTGCACGTGAGGACTTCACCAATAACGACACCTTTCATTCCTCCCTTTACTGATTCCCATTCCTCCATCCCTTCGACTTCAAGTCCGAGGGAAGTGAGTATTTCTGAAAGCCTGGAAGGATCCAGGTCAATTGACAGATAGTCCTTTAGCCAATTATACGAGATCTTCATTACAGCAGTGAAAATAAAATATCAAGAGTGCAAAAGTAAACAATTTATCTCAGCGAAAAGGTATTTCTCTATCTTTGTAACTCAAACCTTAATATATGACTCTCGAAAACAACGAAAGGCTGATACTTCTTACAAATGACGATGGATTGTACGCTGCAGGACTCAGGACTCTGCTTGAGGTGATGGAGGAATTCGGAAAGGTTGTGATGGTTTCGACCCTCGAAAGTATGTCGGGGATGTCGCAGGCCCTGACTGTAAAAAGCCCGCTGAGGGTCAAGCTTCTTGAGGAGACCGACAGGAGAAGGGTATATGCATGTAACGGAACCCCTACCGACAGCGTAAAGCTTGCCGTTAACCAGCTTCTGGAGAGGACACCCGACTGGGTTGTTTCGGGTATCAACCATGGTGCAAACGCTTCGGTAAGTGTCCTTTATTCGGGTACCATGGCCGCTGCTCTTGAAGGATGCCTTTACGGCGTGGACTCGGTAGGCTTCTCGCTCAATGATTTTTCGCGCGATGCCGATTTTTCCGTGTGCAGGAAATATATTAGGCAGGTGATGCTGAAACTGGCTGAAGAACCTCTGCCCAAGGGGATCTGCCTTAACGTGAACATACCTTCACTTCCCGAAAGCCAGATAAAGGGTTTGATGGTCTGCAGGCAGTCAAAAGGCAACTGGCGTGAGGAATTCGAGAAGAGAAAAGACCCAATGGGCAAAACATATTACTGGCTTACAGGGATGTTCCAGAACCTTGAACCCGAATCGGTTGATACCGACGAATGGGCTCTTGCCAACGGTTATGTGTCGGTGGTCCCGGTAACGGTCGACATGACGGCCCACTGGTATCTCGGAAGCCTGAAAGACCGCTTCTCCAGATGACAATACTGAGTAAATATGATAAACTGGCTGCCGGAGTGCTCTCAGGATTTCTTCTGCCGTTTCTGATAGCAGCAGCCGTGTATCTTTTCTCATCAGGAGGCGGAAGCCTTGCAGATTATTTCTCAAAGCTGGTAAAGGCTGATATTGTAACCCATATAATTTCACTTTGCGTCTTTCCCAATATCTTCCTTTTTCTGATCTTTAACCGCCTCGATATGCTCAGGGCCACAAGGGGGGTGCTCGGGATAACAATATTCTGGGCAGTGATCGTGTTTGCAGTAAAATTCCTTTCATGAAATATTTCATTATAGCCGGCGAACAGTCAGGCGATCTTCACGGATCAAATCTGGTCAGGGAACTATTCAGATCTGATCCCCGGGCTGAAATCGAATGCTGGGGAGGCGATCTGATGGAATCGGCTGGAGCCATGCTAAGGGTTCACTACAGGGAAACAGCATTCATGGGATTCATGGAGGTGGCAAAAAACCTTGGCAGGATAAGAAAGAACTTCGACAGGTGCAAACAGCAGATAAGCGAATTCAAACCCGATGCAGTGATACTTGTCGACTACCCGGGTTTTAACTTCCGAATGGCCAGGTTCGCAAAGGAGTCGGGATATAAGGTGCTTTATTATATTTCGCCTAAGATATGGGCATGGAAGGAAGGACGCGTGGAACTCGTCAGAAAGTACGTCGACAGAATGTACATTATCTTTCCTTTTGAGGTCGGATTTTACAGGAAACATAACATAGAGGTCGAATACAGGGGAAACCCTTTGCTCGACGAAACGGAAAAGAAGATCGCACGGCTTCCCGGTAAAGACGAACTGAGGACGGCTTTGGGACTGGGCGAAAAACCGGTAATAGCCATGCTCGCCGGAAGCAGGAAAAGCGAAGTAAAACAGGTACTTCCACAGATGCTCAGGGCTGTTGGCAATTTTCCTGATTACCAGTTTGTTCTCGCTGGAGTGAAAAACCTTCCCGACGAACTTTATCTCCGCCTTACAGCCGGAACGGGAGTCAGGGTCCTTAAGGACAGAACCTATGAGATACTGTCAGTGTCAGAAGCTGCCCTTGTTACATCGGGTACGGCAACCCTCGAGACTGCGCTTTTCAATGTCCCTCAGGTAGTCTGCTACAGGGGCGACACGATTTCAATGCTTATCGCATGGATGGTAATAAAGGTCAGGTATATTTCGCTCGTGAACCTTATCGCTGGTTCTGAAGTTGTAAGGGAGCTTATACAGTATTCACTCAACAGGAAGAATATTGTAAAAGAACTCGGGGCAATCCTCCCGGGAGGCGAAAAAAGGAAGAAGATGCTTGATGACTATGCGCTTGTGAGGGAGATCCTCGGTCCGGAAGGAGCATCAGAAAGAGCGGCATCCGATATGGTAAGATTTTTGAATGCCTGAG
>MTKZ01124694.1_pt1 | contig 33742 bp, 34 predicted proteins | sample 1042781 | NCBI WGS metagenome assembly MTKZ01 (sample SAMN06212207, study PRJNA360539) | anaerobic digester metagenome | biome: Wastewater treatment plant; material: sludge; isolation source: anaerobic digester fed with sludge from wastewater treatment plant | place: Denmark: WWTP Viborg ...
AATTTAACAGTGTTTTATCGCTGGAAAATTTCCGTGGTGTTTTCTATTTATGTTTCCTATTTGTATACCAGTCTGCCTTCTACTTCCCTACTTATATTCTGGTTGTTCCTCATACATTCTTCCAAAATTTCGGTTGCCGAAGTAGATATAACCTTTGACTGATCGGATTTCGTAAGTTCTTCTTCTGTAACATTCAGGTTGTGTTCACAATTGCTCAAGTGATATCCCTGAATGCATATTGAATAAAAAGAATCGTTCTTTACTTCTTCTCCGTTAATTTTCAATGATTCTAATTTCCCCGCGCTTTCATCATAAACAGCTCTTACAGAAGAATTAACCTGATAGCACTCCCCCTCTGAATTTCTGTTTTCTTTCCTCATAATATGACCAAAAATCTTTTTTAATTGTTCACCGGTTATCTTAAAACGGGTCAGACTATCATCATAGGGAAAACAGGATTTCAAATCCCCCAGCGTAACAATAGGCCCCAACTCTTTTGATCTTATAGAACCGCTTCCTACCAACATAACATCGCATTGACAAACCTGCGCAAACAAATCAGCAATAAGATTTCCCAGCTCCGTCTCAACTTCCCTTCCGGGGTGGGTTAACTTTCTTGAAAGCTTGCACACAATCGTGTTGTACTTTCTATCCACCTCACTCTTAAAAGATTCAATAAATTTCATCAGCTCCTCGTCAGGTTCCGCAATTTTGTCGTCAATCGGTATAAGTTGCCATTTATAATCAACAATGCTATTTGTATCGTCATCAACGATTATGTCATATCTTCCGATTTGATCGGAACCCACACCTGCCTGAGATATTAAAATATTATTTACAACTTCCGGTTTTTCCAAAAATGTATGAGAATGACCTCCTATTATCATGTCTACACCCCACTCCGGCTTCAGCATCGCGGCAAGTTCTTTATCGGAATCAAATCCTATGTGCGTGAGAAGTATTGTAAGATCTATATCATCATTTTTATAAGCGTTGCATATTTTACCGACTTCCTGGCTTGCTTCTTCAAGAGTAATAAAACTTCCGATTAATTTATCCAATTTTAAAGACTCAATTACCTTTTCAGTAATAATTCCCGTAAAGAGAATGTCAAAACCGTCTTTTCTTATTATTTTGTAGGGATTCATCAATCGTTTGTTGTATTTTTTAATATACAGATTGGCGTTTACAATCGGAAAATTCGCTACTTTTTCCAAGAAATAAAAGATGAGGAAGACCGTAATCAAATTCGTGATTTCCTAAGGCTACAACATCGGGAGCCAGGTAATTCATTATCTCAATAGTGGAACATCCTTTATACTCACTATCAATAACTGATCCCTGAATCATGTCCCCGGATATAACATACAAGACATTTTTTTCCTCTTTTCTGACCTTGTTTATGTAGCCTGAAATAAGTGCCAATCCTCCTATTAACTTACCCCTTTCCTTTTTATCATCGGAGAAAAAGTCTCCGTGCATATCATTTGAATGTAATATTGTGAATTTCTTTTTTGCGCCCATATTTAAACATCTATTTACCTACTATTCCTACAGGGCTTCGTTTATTTCCCTAAAGCGGATTTTACAACCGGTTCCATATCCGAATAGCTGTAAGCTCCGGAGTAGCTTTTATCATTCACAAAAAATCCCGGAGTACCTGAGACACCTAATGAATTAGCTGTAGAAACATCCGTGTTTCNNCATTTTCCGCTGTCCAAACAGGATTTCATAGTATTTTTATCCACTGCGGTAGCCAAAAAATCGGCCAATACACCAGATTTGGTTTTATCATTTTTCACGGTGTTGTTCATCAAGTTATACCCCGCGTTACTAAATAGAAGTGCCTTTGCTTCCCAAAATTTTCCGACTTCATTGGCGCAGTATAAAGCTTTCATACTCATTTGTCCGTTTCCATGGCCATTCTGATATATCATGGCAAAAGCGGCGTCCCCGCTCTCAACCAACTTTTTCATTTCCTGAACGGGAGCTACGTAAGTACCACCGTCCTTTACCAATTTAAAATTCCCACTTTGTGAATTCAACTCGCTATTATAACCGGCAGCAATCTGGCAGTATGGGCAACTCGGATCTGAAATCTCCAAAAATATTACTTTCTTTGAATCATCTCCGAACTTTATAGCCGCGTTGTTAAAAGCAGATTTAACCTGGTCAATTCCAACAGAGACACCTTGAGTAGATTGCTCCGAAGTAGTGTCGGCCTCGTTGCTGGTTTCTTTTCCCGAGTTTTTTTTAGTTCCCGGAAAAACAAAACCTAAATAAAAACCCACCGCAATGAGGGCAATTATTACCAGTATTTGATTAAAATTTGATTTTTTGTTCATAGAATCTCCAAAAATAAATTANNATTTACTCAACAATCTCACGAACCATATAAGTTTTTCTTCCGGAAGATTCAAAATACGTTCGCATAAGCAACTCCCCCAGCATACCGAACATAATAGACTGAATTCCTACAATTATCAGCAAAACCGCCAAAGTAAGCAAAGGTCTGTTTCCGATGCTTTGACCCATTATCTTTATAACCAGCAAATATATTGCGAGAATTCCTCCCAGCCCTGACATTATTATTCCTGTGAAACCGAACAGTCTCCCGGGCATAGCTTTAAACGGCTTTTTAGCAAAATAAAGCATAAAATAAAGAGTCGCCAAATCCAAAACGACTTTAATAGTTCTTTTTTGACCCTTGTAATTTGATTCTCCGTATTCCCTGTCCTTAAAATCCACCTCAAATTCAATCATATTTTTAGTGTAAACACTTACATAATCCGGAATAAATCTATGCATTTCTCCATACAACTTAAGATTTTTCGCTATATCTCTTCTAAAACCTTTCATCCCCGAGCCTCTATCCTTCATATAAACTTTTGAAATCTTTCCTATGATCCAATTTCCTGCGTCGCTTTGTTTCGCACGGCCGCTTTTTCCCCCGCCCCATCTCTGAACCCTGTTAGTATTTACAAAATCATACCCGTTGTCAAGATAATCAATTACTTTGTTTACATTCTCTAAAGGAATTTCAAGATCAGCAGAAACGGTTATTACGTAATCTCCTTGTGCAGTATCAAAACCGGCCATATAAGCACAACTCTGGCCAAAATTTCCCATCAGATTTATTCCTTTTATCTCCTTGTGAGAGCCCGCATAACTTTTGATAACATCCCAGGTTTTATCTTTACTACCGTCATTAACAGCTATAATTTCAAACGAATACTTGTGATCCTTAATCAGATCTAACAACCCATCGAGAGTTTTTCCTATATTTCCTTCTTCGTTGTAGCAGGGAATCACTATTGAAATAAGTTTATTTTTTTCCATATTTTCTCCTTAAACCAATCTACCTCTTTTTTTAAACCTTCTTGCGGTGTCGTAACCGGATTATACCCCAAAACTCTTCGGGCCTTATCAATAGTAGCTCTGGTTTCAAGCTGATCACCGGGTCTGGGAGGTTTAATATCATAAATAGCCTTCTTCCCAAGGTAGTCCTCAATAATTTTTAAACCTTCCCCCACCGTTATGGCAGAGTCGAATCCCAGATTAAATATCTCCCCAATACACTTTTCATAATTATTCAAAATTGACACAAAACCATCAACAACATCTCCGACATAAGTAAAACTTCTGAGGTGTTTTTCACTCCCTTCATAAAAAGGAAAAGGCCTGTCGTTTAAAATGGAATCTATTACTTTCGGATAAAGTTTATCCGGTCTTTCTCTCTCACCGTAAATTGAAAAAAGACGGGTGGAGCAGGCCGGAAATCCTGCGTCCCTTTGATACGCAAGAAGCAACTGCTCAGCGGCAAGTTTGGTAACTCCATAGTGAGAAGTCGGCTTTGGAGGAGCATTTTCATCGTCAGTGGCGTTTCTTCCGTATACCGACGAAGTTGAAATGTTAACAAAAATCTTAAAATCCGAAAGATCTTTTACCGCCTGATACAAATTCTCAGTTGCTATAACATTATTTTTTAAAAAAACGGAAAAAGGCGTTGAAGCCGATATCCCGGGCTGGGCTGCAAAATGAAAAACGGCCTCAACTCCTTCTACAACAGGTGTTAAATCATCTTCCGATATATCAAGTTCGTGAATTTTTATTCCTTTCTCCGCAAGATCCTGTGCGTTTAACCTCTTTAACTCCACGGAGTAATAAGGACTAAAATTATCAACTCCCACAACTTCGTGTCCAAGATCGGTTAGTCTTTCCGAGAGATGCGAACCTATAAATCCGGCAGCGCCGGTGACAAGAATTTTCATATGTAAATATTATACATTTTAATTATGACAGGCTGAAAAATCACTTCTTCTTTCTCTCACTGATGTTAGGCTCTCCTCCGTACTCAGGAATATACAACTCACCGAGCTTCTTTCTCCCCAAAATCCAGTTAAGAACGTTAGAAACCGTTACTCCGATTTTCAATCCTGTAAAGGAACCGGGCCCAAGGTTTGGAACAAATTCCGATATATCTTTCAATTCCAAATTGTTTTTTTGCAAAATTTTTCTTATTGAGCCGACAACGTCTACACTGCCTTCAATAACATCCAATTCTTTTTGTTTCTCCCCGGAAATTTTTATCAGACTTACTTTTTTCCTATCCCTTTGAGAAGAATCAATATAAATTTTCAATTGTGATTTTTCTTGTGTTTTCATCTATGTACTCAAAATAAATTTTTACCGTGTTTGAAGGAAGCAAATCCTCTATAGTTTCTGGCCATTCTATCACCGTTATGGAATTTTCATCAGATATCATTTCCCCCAAACCTATGTCCAAAGCTTCTTCTTTTGAACTTAGTCTGTAGAGATCAATGTGATTTACATTCCCATATTTTCTTGCCACTACAAAAGTCGGGCTCTGAACCCTGTTTTTCAAACCCAAACCTTCAACCAAATATCTGACAAAGGTAGTTTTACCGCTTCCCAAATCCCCGTAAAGAGCGATGACGAAGCCGTTTTTTACTTTCCCTGCTACTTCGTAAGCAAGTTCTTTAGTTTTGTCGGCAGAATCGGAAATAATTTCCATAAAAACACCCCGGAAATTAACGCACCTATCAAATCAGTAAAAATATCACCGAAGCTGGATGATCTGTCAAGAACAAAAGATTGATGAAACTCGTCAAAGCAGGCATATAAAAACGTCAGAAAAATTGATAAACCTATTTTCTTGGTAGCTTTAAAATAGGAAAGACATAGAAGCATGAACAAAATCAGATGTCCTATTTTCTGAGCAGTTTCGGTGTTGGCAACCGTAGCATCAACCACATAGCCCGGCTGGGAAGAAAGATAAAAAATTATCAGCATTAAAATTAAGGCCGGAGCCCAGTTCAGTATTTTCTTCACTCATGAATTTTACCACCTACGCCGTAGGTTTTAGTTTCTACATCCAGATTTGTTCTTTTTCCGTTGTTTTTAAAACCCGGCTTATATCCTGCTAATACTGAGAGAACAAAAATTATAGGCACGGGAAGCATAAGATACTTATTCGGAGTGTTAATTATTTTTTCAAAAAAATTAAATTTTTCTCCGGAATTTTCTATCACAACTGAATCGTAATATTTCGGAGGCTGGTCTTTTTCATCTTTCAAATTCAGATTAGCTAGTAAATTATCGTTGAGCCTTTGTAAATAATCAGAGTAAATTTCTTTTGACCAAATAGTTTTTTCCGGCGTTGTGTATATTTCACCTGTTTTCAGATTAAATATTTGGAAACTCAAAGTAGTTTTTTCCACTTCCAAACCCTTAATTCTGATAATCATCTCACTTTCCAATGGCGGCAAATCATAAATAGAGTTTCCGTAAGATATCCATGCGTTTTTTTCAAAATTAAAAATTTCCGCTACCCCGCTCTCTATAAAAGGAACAACTAAAAAATCTTTTTCGGAATAACCCGACAGATCAAAACCAAAATGCACCTTTATTTCCCGCTGATTGTCCACAAGATATCTGCCTAATGAAAAATCAAACTGTATAAATTCTGCGTAGGATATTTTTTGGGAGAAAAGAACAAATATTAAAAGAAAGAGGTATTTCACGAATCAAAGTTTATATGGAAAAGATATGATTACAATAAATTGGTTCCTATCCTCAATAGAAAAATCATTTAAAAACTACGGCGCTATATATTGAGTTTTTAGAATAATAATCAGAAAATTTTAAGTCCGGACCGTACCATGGGTCATACATAATGTAATCGTTCCCGGATTTTTTTGATAGAACAACAAAATGTGTTCCATACGGTCCCGCATATACACCTACTATTACAGGCCTTNNTACAGGCCTTTTCTCCAATTCCTTTCCTATGGACGAAAAACTTATCGGTGTATAGCTTTTTCCCGAAGGGGCTTTCCATGGTATTAACATCAAAGCGGTGTTTGAAAAAAATCTGCTATCATCATCTGCTATAGTTGCCGGGGTAACATTATAACCATAGGATTTATAAACCATAGCCACACTGGTAACAAGACACCCCACTTCAAAAATTGAGTAATTTGATGCACCTATTTTTTTATTAGCCCATCTCGAATCTCTTTGAGACATGTACCATCCTTCTTTTCCGGAACCAAACTCACTTTTATCTACTATTCCGCCACCCGCATATCGGACAAACTCGGCAAACGACGCCAGCTCCCTCTCTGCTTCCGCCAATAACTCCTGATATTTTTGTTCATCATTTTGTGTATCGGAAAGAAGTTTCTCTTTAGCCTGTTTCTGTCCATTTAAACTTTGTTGATAGCTATCCAAATTAGCCTTTTCAATCTCAAGCTTCTTCTTCAAACTTTCCTGCTCACTCTTTTTATCCTCAAATATTTCCTTTTGCTTCTGAAAATCACTTTTAGTAGCCGCCATTTGATCTATAAGCTTTCTATCATTTTCTTCTAAATCCTGCAGATACTTAGTTTTTTTAACTAAGGAGCTTAAAGCATCTCCTCCGAAAACAAGCATTAGCATATTTTTTTCTCTGTCCTTATATCTTTCCCGCATTCTTGCTCCCAGCACCTTCTCCTGATAATCAATCGATTTTTCAAGTTTTTCTATTCTGATACCCAAATTGTCTATTCCTTCCGCAAGTTCATTAATTTTACTTTCCGTTTGCCTGATATTGGCGATGGAGTTTCGGATCTTTAATTCCGTCAAACCTATTTGGTTATCCATGTAGTCAATTTCATTTTGAAGAGTATTTGCCTTTGAACGCAGCTCAGATAATTTTTTCTCGTATTTCTCTATTTTTTCCTGAAGCTCTTCTATCTCATCTTCGTTGCCTTCTTCTGTTTCGGTTTTTCCGGTATCCTGAGCAAAAACCAAATCTGAAAATGGTGCCAGAAACGCAAATAAGGCTATGAAAACTGTGAAAAGAATTTTTTTTCTTTGCATAATTAATATTTTAGGTATTTTTTNNCTCCCCCAATCCTATCAATAATATTATTAAAGAAGCCGCAACGGAAGAAATCAAACTAAAAAATACACCCTGATAAATAAACGGGTTTTTAACATAGGAGTCTGATGCTCCGACCAGCTTCATTATTTCCAATTCCTGACCTCTTGAGTTAATAACATTCCTAAGCGAAGAGATAATAATTGAGTACGACACAACAAAAAATATGGCAACCAGGACAAATCCGATTATGTAAACCGTATTGCTGGTGGATCTGAACCTATCTACTACATCCTTGTAAAACCTTACTTCTTCAACACCTTCCTTACCCTGCAATTCGTTAGCCAATGGTTCGAGGTCGGAAATCTTTTTCGTCTTTATTTCAAGACTGGCGGGAAGAATACTTGCAGAAACTGATTCCAAAAGAACCGGCTCGTCTTTATTTGTTTCTTTAAAAATCTCCAGAGCCCGCTCTTTGGAAATATAATTGACTTCCAAAACTCTCGGATCAGTAGCTAAACTATCCTTAAATGGAAAAATTTTATCTTCTCCAAAATCATCTTTGAAAAAAACGGTAATTTGCGTCTGGTCTTCCAAATATTTCAGCATAGTTTGTGAAACTGCTACCACTTCTATAAAAATACCGAGCAACAAGAATGTCACCGTCATAACCAAAAACTGCGATATGCTCATCAATTTTTCCTTTTTTAAATAATGTTTTAAATTTTTCCACATTTTAGGCACGGTATTTTCCTCCTTCCTTATCGGAAACAAGTTTACCTTTCTGGATTTTAATAACTCTCTTTGTTAATCTGTCAACTATCCTCTGATCATGAGTGGCCATTATCACCGTAGTTCCCAGCGAATTTATTTTCTCGAAAATCTCCACTATTTCATCCGATGAATCGGGGTCAATCATTCCAGTCGCCTCATCGGCTATAAGCACATCCGGTTCATGAGCCAATGCACGGGCTATAGACACCCGCTGCTTCTCTCCGCCCGAAAGCTCTTCCGGCTTATAAGAAGAGTGATCCAGAAGGCCGACTAAACTCAAAACATTCGGAACTATTCTTTTTATATCCTGTTCGTCCGCATTAACAACTTCCAGAGATATAGCGACATTATCATAAACGGTTTTTGAATCTAAAAGTTTGTAATCCTGAAAAACAACACCTATTTTTCTCCTGTAATCAGGCATCTCATCGGGAGTAATTTCCGCGATATTTCTACCTTCAAAGAAAATTTCTCCGGATTCAGGATGTTCTTCCCTCAGCAACAACTTTACAAGCGTTGATTTTCCGGCGCCCGATGGTCCTATTATAAAAACAAACTCCCCCTTTTCAATAGAAAAAGAAACATCGTCAAGAACTTTGATACCGGGTATATATTCTTTTGTCACATTTTTAAACTCAATCTGCGACATTTTTTACAACAATCTCCTCAACTATCAAAACATCTGTTTTCCCGTCTTTCAATTTTCCCATTCTCCCGATAACTTTTACATTTAAACCTTCGGCTATTTCCAACTTCTGATCCTTGGAACTTAAAAGGTAAATATCTTTTCCGTCATTATCGGTTAGAGAATAGGAAATATTATCCATCGGATAAAATTCCGGATTCACATAAGTAATTTTCCCCTCCGCCTCAACTTTTTTTACTGACGGATTTTCCGATGATTCACCATAACGGACTATTTCATCAACTTCATTTTCATTTAATTTCGGAGAGATAAGATAACCAATGAGAAAACCCACTAATATGAAAACAACAAATATCGCAACAATGGTATAAACGAGCTTTCTTCCCTTTATACCTTCCATTTTGTCATAAGCGTTTTTGATAGGGTTGGGCATAATTGTAGGTTAATTATAACTTAGATTTTTAAATATGTATAAACCGGTAAAATTCATAACCGAAGTACCATACTTGCAATCTTCAACTTTTTATCTATTTTGTAAACCTTTGAAAATTCTACTCCCGATAGAAACCGGATGCGAATGTATTCAAACCCAGACTGTTCCCTCAGTATACAACAGCGTACGAAGAATAATAGAAGGAATCGGGGCAAAAGCTCTGTATCTTAAGATTTACCTTTATTGTGAAAATGTCTTTTATGCCTATTTAACGATAAAAAACGGAAAAGAAACTTTTGATATAAATGTAGGTTTAAAGGATGGAATTAAAATGGCAAGAGAGATGAAAATTCCGATATATGTTAGGGACCAAATTCTTGAAAATAACGGAATAAAAATTACAAAAGATTTGGTAATGAAGGCTTTAAAAACTTAAGGCAAAAGACAGAAATTTCGGAAAACGTAACTGACTCTCAAATCGTAAAAATCACAAATACAGTGAGAATGACCTTTTTGACCAGTTAATCCGTAAGGTATTTGGCAATATTTTGGTTATGTTCGGAAATGGTTTTAGCGTAGCGTGTAACACCATCTTTTCCTGTCAGGTAGTAATAATACGGAGTGTTCTCATAATTCAAAACTGATAATATCGCAGATAGCCCTGGATTGCAGATGGGAGCGGGAGGAAGCCCCACAATTACTCTGGTGTTGTAGGGGTCATTCGTCTTCAATTCTTCCTCTGTTAAATCTTTTGGCCACCAATTAAAACTGGAAATATTTTCCATTGAAGGGACGCAAAAAGTCTGACCGTTGCATAATCTTCTTGGAACTACCGAATACTGGGTAGTAGCATCCACATCAAGTTTCATACCTTCTCGCCATCTTTTTATTAAAATACCGGCAACAATAGGCCTATCCTCCTCTTTAGAAACCTCTCTTTCAACCATTGAAGCAAATATAACTGCCTGTTCCTTAGTTAGTCCGGCTTTTTCCAGATTGTCTTCGGTGAGAATATTTTTGGCCTTCTCCTCAAAAGTTTGAGTCAATATTTCCAACACATCTTCCTCTTCAAAGTCTCTGTTAAAAAAATATGTATCGGGAAAAAGATAGCCTTCATGAGGTTTTGCCATCTCAACAAATCTTTGATAGTCAACTTTCGGCAGGTTCCGCGAGGCGGTAATGGCATATTGCTCAACTCTCCAACCTTCCAAAAAGGTCAAAGAAGTATCATTTCTGCCATGACTTATTTCATTCACAAGCTCCACCAAAGAAGTCCCGGCCGGAATTTTATAGGTTCCCGCCTGTATATTTACATTCGGTTTATTTAAAAAGGTGTAAAGAATAAAAAGGAATTCGGAGTTTATTGCTTCCTTGTCATAAAGCATACTGGCTATTTCAAAAACACTATCTCCACTTTTTATTTCAAAATTGGCTTCTTTTGAGGTTTGAGAAGGTCTGAAAACCGCGGATTTATAATAAAAAAAAGACAGAACCGGAATAACGATAAAAAACAATACCAAAAGAACGATTGTTAGTATTTTTTTCTTTTTAGGAGTCATTACATGATATTTTTCGGGATCAAGGTCTTCGGACATGGGATTATTTTAACATAAAAACCAACAGAAAAAGGCACCTGAGATTACCTGAGATTAATAGTAGTTAATCTCAGGCGGCCCTGCTTTAGAAATCCTGCGTAACATCTTTTCTCTCCTTTGTTTGTAATATTTTCCGTCAGTTTCCGTCATACTACCACAAATAACCTATAGAAACAAACGAGACGAAATTATGATAAAATACAAATACGGGAAGCCGACTGATCGCTTCTTGCCAAAGTGCAAACCAAGGCATAAAGAGGAAAGTCCGGACTGCATAGAGCAGGGGGACGGAGGGAAATCTCCGACGCGCAATCGCTGGTGTTTTACCGATGAAAATCGGTAAAAACGGAGGGTGAAATGACATCTTCCGAGAGCAACAGAGACGAGCTTTTTCCGTAAACTTTCACAAAGTACGGAAAATGAGTGAAACGGGCAATCCCACCCCGCAGAAACCCACGAACACACCACTTTTAAGTCTGCTCGACGAGGTGCAAAGATGGGGCTAAGATAGATGATCGGATAAAACAGAATCCGGCTTATTGGCTTCCCGTACTTAGATTAATCCTCCGTTACCAAGAACTTCTTTAAAATTATAGAAAGCATCATAGTTACCGGAATTGCACATACCGCTCCTGCTATACCAAAAAGGTTTGCACCTATAAGCAAAATAAGAAGAACGACAAGAGGTCTAAAACCAGACACCTTACCCATAATCTTAGGAACTATTAAATTATTTTCCAGTTGCTGAATAACAATAAACAAAGCTATCACTCCGACACCTTTTATCGGGGAGTCAGTAAAACCTATTATTCCGGCAACTATAGCGGATAACACTGGTCCTACATTTGGAATTGCCTCAAAAAGACCGGCTAGCAGTCCTAAACCAACGGCATACTTAACGCCAAGAATAGAAAGTCCTATTAAACTTCCGATCCCTATTATCAACATTAAAAACAACTCACCTCTTATCCAAGCTCCGACATTTTTTTCAATTTCTGATATTGTTTCTTCTACCGTATCTTCAATCTTTTTGGGAAAAATAGCCACAAAGCCCTTTTTGATATTATCCCAATCAAGTGACATATAAATAGAAATAACTAGAATACTCACAAAAGTAGCAACATTGGAAAATATAGAAAAAGTCGCATTTACCACACCGGAGGATATTTTAGATGTCTCGGGAATCATGTCCGTTACAGACATTTGCCATTCTTCGGGAATTTTTATACCGGAAATTATTGAAGGCAAGTTTACAATCATTTTCTGCACCTCTGTTACCAATGGCGGTACAATAAATGTAACTACCGTTATAAGAACCAAAACCAATAAAAAATATGATATCGCCACAGCTACCCCACGGGAAATTTTTTTATTAAAAAGGACCATCTTCATAAAATATCTGATGGGCTGTTCCATACAAATCACAACCAGGACGGACAGAAAAATAATTCCTATTATCGGGCCTAATCTGTAAAGTATGAAAATCCCCAGAAATACTAGAAGTGTTAAAAGTATTGTTTTTAAAGAGATTACAATTTGTTTATCCATTTTTTACATTCTCCTTTATTTTATTGTATATTATTTCTTCAAAATCGTCTTGTGATATATCAACCCACTTAATATTCGGATTTCTCCTGAACCATGTTTGCTGCCTCCTTATATAAGCGTGAACATTAAACTTAGTTCTTTTTATGGCATATTCCTTAGTTACTTTTCCATCCAAGAAATCCCCCGCTGTCCCATAAATTAAACCTTTAATTCGCGGAATTTCCCCGAAACCTTTTTTTCTGAGATCCCTAACTTCATCCAAAAGACCTAAAGTCCAGATTCCTTCAACCCAGCTATCTGCTCTCTTATAAAGGACTTCTCTTGAACCGGTAAGTCCGATATAAATAGGACGAAAATCAAAATAAGGAAGCTGTTTATTATTGGCGCCAAAATCAACAGAAGAATTTTTTTCCAAAGCTCGTATCAATCTGACTTTATTTACCCTATCGATGCGTTTAAAAACTTCGGGGTCAATGTCCTCCAACTTCTTTTGCAAAACATTTAGCGGCAGATTTTCCAGAAATTTTCTCAATTCCAAATTAGGAGGAATTTGTGAAGGCTTTACTCTTCCAGTAAAAATATCAATATAAAACCCCGTTCCCCCGACTAAAAAAACATTTTTTCCGTTCGCAATTATTTCACGGGCTTTATCAAGAGCAAAAACAGCAAAATCATACCCGGAAAAATATTGGTCAGGTTCAACCAAATCATAACCCCAGATCTTATTTCCGTTCAATCTCCAAAATTCCGAACTTTTTTTTACCTCGGCCTTTACACCTATGGGAACTTTACCCGTTCCTATGTCCATATATTTACAAACCTGTCTGGAATCGGCTGAAATTATTTCCCCGTTGAATTTTTCACATAAGTCCAAGGCCAAAGAAGTTTTACCCGAGGATGTCGGCCCTAATATTATATAGATTTTAGGTATTTTTCCACCTTTTTTTGACATTTTCACTTCAAGCTCCGTATAAAAAACCAACAAAATTTCTCAGGGTTTATTCTGCTTCCAAACTTTAGATAAAAACATGTGGCGCCATTTCTTTTCCTTAAGCGGAACATCATCTTTAAAGTTCAGTTGGGCAAAAGTCCCTTTTCTCGGGGAGTACATGGAAATGAAAATTACCGAAAACTTCATTTTCTTTACCAAATCAACCGTATCCATAAATTTTTCCCTTGTTTCACCCGGGAAACCCACAATAATATCCGTCCCGACCTCAATACCTGGCCTTACTTTTCTGATATCTTCTATCAACTGCTCAAACTCCTCAACAGTATGACGTCTGTTCATTGCTTTTAGAATATCGTTATTACCGGACTGCACAGCAATATGAACATAATTGGAAATTTTCGGAAGTTTAAATATCTCAACTAGATCCTGCGTAAAATCAAAGGGATTAGAAGAAATAAAGTCAATTTTTTTCACTCCTTTTATTGCATGAACTTTTCTGAGAAGGTTTGCAAAAGGAAGACCTCCGGAATCTTGATTCTTATTCCCGCTCTTTGACCCCGATCTTATTTTAAATTTTTCTTCGCCGCTTAAACCCCATGAATTTACATTCTGACCACATAAAGTAAATTCAGTTACTCCTCTTTCAATCAAACACTTAATTTCATCTAATATTTCTTTCTCCGGTCGGGAAATCTCGCACCCGCGCGAATAAGGAACTACACAATAGGAACAGAAATTATCGCATCCGTAGGAAACATTGACGTAAGCGTGATTTTTATCCGCCTGCCTTCTCTCAATTTTTTCTTTCTCTATATCAATATTCTTATCAATCAATCCAAACTTTTTAAGCATCTCAACAAATTTATCAATATCTCCGGGGGCAAAATAACCATCATAATTTTTCGTTTTCTCTTTTAATTCTTTCTCCGAAAATCTCTTCCTGTCCCCTGTTGCGCTTCCGATCATACATCCCGTTAGAAAAACCTTTGCTTTTATATTTTCCGCGTTTTTTATTATTTTCCCCAGACCATAAACTTTATCCTCGCTTTTTTGCCTTACCGAACAGGAATTTACTACCAGCACATCGGCTTTCTCAAGCGCGTATCTTGTCTCATATGTTTCGTTGCCTTTTTTTATTTTCAATTCCCTAAAACCAAATTTTTCTAGTACACCTGCAATAAGATCAGAGTCAGCCTCATTGGCATAACACCCGAAAGTTTTAATGTAGTAAGTCTTGGATTTTTTTGAAACCATTGGAAATCACCTAATCAAAGTTCCGTTTTCCACATCTTTTTCCGGAAATAAAATCACGGCGCTTCCGTCGGAATCGGCGGCCAAAAGCATTCCCTGAGATTCAAAACCCATCATTTTTCTAGGTTCTATATTCACAACAAAAGGGAGCTTCTTTCCGACAAGGTCATCGGGTTTGTACCAGGATTTTATTCCGGCCAGAATCTGCCTTTTTCCCATATTTCCGAAATCCACTTCCATCTTTATAAGCTTATCGGAACCTATGATTTCCTCGGCAGAAACAACCTCACCAATTCTCATATCAACTTTTGCAAAATCTTCAAATTTTATTATCGGTTTTGACTCGTTCATATTGTTGACTATACCTTAAATATCTTATAAACTCCACCTGTAATTAAGGAGTTTTAAATATGCCTAAAACCAAAAGAACATGGCAGCCTAAAAAAAGAAAACGCATTAAAAAGCACGGCTTTATGAAAAGGATGTCCACACCCGGAGGCAAGAATGTTATCAAGAGAAGAAAAGCCAAAGGAAGGAAAAGAATCGCGGTTTCAAAAAGAAGTAAAGTAGAAAACAAAAGATAATCGTATTTTATAAAGATATCTCAATGCTTAAAAGAGAAAATCGACTTTCTTCGGACTTTGAGTTTAATATAACCAGAAAGTACGGAAAGTATTTTAACGGGAAATACTTTCACATATATTTTCTAAGACCCAAAAACTACAATGGGCCGACAAAAGTCGGGATTGTGGTTTCAAACAAATTTAGCAAAAAAGCCGTTGAAAGAAACAGAATAAAAAGAATATTCAGGGAAATAGTGGGAAATAATCTTGAGAAAATAGGAAAAGATAATATCTGGGTAGTTATACACCCGAAAATTTCCTGCCAAAACAAAAGCTATGAAGAAATTAGCGCTGAATTTAATAAAATTTTACAAGAAGCATCTTTCTCTTGATAACAAGGGAATAAAAGTTTGCCGATACACACCTACCTGCTCGGAGTATACTTATCAGGCAATTGAAAGGTATGGGGTGCTAAAAGGAGGATTAATGGGTCTTTGGAGAATATTAAGATGCAATCCGTTTTCCAAAGGAGGCTACGATCCTGTAAAATAATAAAAATTTCAAAAGAAAAATATGTGGAACACAATTTTAATAAATCCGATTTTCAACTTTCTCATGGCGCTGTACAGGCTAACCGATAGTCTGGGATTATCAATAATACTATTCACTATAATAGCTAAAGCGATTCTTATTCCTGTAACGCTTCCGTCCATAAAAATGGCCAAGAAGCAAAGGGACATTCAACCTGAGCTACAAAAAATTAATCAAAAATTTAAATACGACAAGAAAAAGCAAGCGGAACTTCAGATGGAACTTTTTAAAAAGCATGGAATAAATCCGGGCGCAGGGTGCATTACCACCATAATCACATTTATTCTGATGATAGCCATCTACAGAGCACTGGTTAAACTCACAATGGCAACAGATTTAGCGGCTTTAAATGCGGATATATATTTTGACGCGTTTAAATTTTCACCCGGAGAATCATTGGCTACAAAATTTCTATATCTTGATCTGATAAAACCCGATCCTTATTTGATACTCACAGTGCTTACAGTAGTAGCCCAATTCATCGCCACGAAAATGATATCTCCGTACTCCAAAACATCGACTAAAGCCGTTAAACACACCCCAAGCCAAACGGATGACATAGCTCAGGCAATGCAAAAACAAAATCAATACATAATGCCGTTGATGTTTTTTATATTCGGAATTACGCTCCCTTCCGGAGTGATGCTTTACATATTCGTGTCAACGCTTTTTCAGATAGGACAGACCTATTATTTCTCGGGTTGGGGAGGTTTAAAAGATTGGTTCGTGAAGAAATCTGATAAAAAGAAGTGACATCTGATATTGCCTACTGTTATATAATCTTAAGGAAAAATAAAATGAAAACAAAAGAAATATTAAAAACAAACTTAGATAAAATACTTAAGTACATAGGTGTTTCTCCCAAAGCAGAGGTTGAAGAAATAGAGGAAAATAATTTCAAAATCAACATTATGGGAGACGACTTAAATTTTCTGATAGGCTTCAGAGGGCAATCTTTGGACGCGCTCCAAAATATTTTAAAATTAATTGTTTTTAAACAGACGCAGACACAACCAATTATAACAATTGATGTAAACGGATACAGAGATAGAAAAATAGAAAAACTTCAGGATATGGCAAGAAATTTTATAGATAAAGTGAGGTTTTTTCAGGAAGACACAGAACTTCCGAGAATGAATCCATGGGAAAGAAGACAAATACACTTAATGGTTTCCGAATATGATGATATAGTTTCCGAAAGCACGGGAGAAGGAGAAGATAGAAGAGTGGTCTTAAAATTAAAGAAAAAATCAAAAAAGGAAAAGGGTAAAAACTAATTATGAAATTCTCTTTTTTACAGGAAAATCTTTCCAAAGGATTGCAGACTATAATGCATGCTATACCAGCGAAAAGCTCTCTGCCGATACTTTCGAACGTTCTGATAGAAACCGATAAAGGAAGAATAAAACTCTCAGCTACTAATCTTGAGACAGCAATCACCACATATGTCGGGGCGTCGATTGAAGAAGAAGGTTCAGTAACTGTTCCGGCAAAGTTATTAAAGGATTTTATTTCAAACTTGTCACCGGGAGCATTGGAAGCACAGGTTAAAGATGAGATTTTAATAATCAGCTCAAAGACGACCAAATCGAGATTCAACGGGAGCAGTTCTAAGGATTTTCCGGAACTTCCTACATTCCCAAAAAATGCAAAAGGATTATCAATTAACCCTGCCACATTAAATGATGTAGTGAGCGTTGTAGCATTTGCTTCGGGAGTGGATACAAGCAGACCAATATTCACCGGAATATACATGGATTATTCAAAAAATAAACTTACCGTTACGGCAACTGACGGTTTCAGGCTCTCTGAAAAAACAATTAAAATTCAGGGTGATATTGCAGATTTTAGAGTTGTTATACCCGCCAAAACCCTCGTAGAAGTCGGGAGAATATTTTCTTCTTCACAGGAACCGATAGAGTTCGCTCTAAATCAAAATGAAAACCTCGGACTATTCAAATCCGAAGATACATTGATTGCTACAAGGGTTATTGACGGAGATTACCCGGATTATAAAAAAATAATACCTACCGAGCACATAATAAAAGCGAACTTTGACACCATGCAATTTGCCGAAGCGGTAAAACTGACTGATATTTTTGCAAAAGAGGGGAATAGCACAATTAAGATCCGCTTTGATCCCGAGGGAAAAATGAAAATTACATCTCTCTCCGAGGAGACCGGCCAGCATGAGAGTAATATCCCGGCCGAAGTTGAAGGCGATCTGATAGAGATTGCGTTCAATTCAAAATATCTTCTGGATTTTTTGAACAATGTAAAATCGGAAAGAATTTATTTCAGCTCAAACGGAAATGTTTCACCGTGCACATTTGTTCCGGATTCACAAAAAGATTTTGTTCACGTAATAATGCCGATGCAGATTTAAGATACGGGCTTTTAAATAATTTTGTTGTAACAACAATTTCGATTATATTCAAATCCGAGGAAAATTAAAGATTATTTTTGACCGGTATTAATAGGCAAATCTCCGGTCTCAGATATACTTTTCTGATTTTGGTTAGAGTTATCCAGTATATTATTTGCTTTATTTTCTTCACCCATTGTCCTGCTTGTGATCACACTTCCACCCTCACTTATTGCATTTTCTCCGTTTATTCTGCCGATTCCCTGCTTTTTCTTTTTCATCTCTTCCACCGACTCCAATATATCTTCAGCGGATGGGGAACCATTCATAAAGCTGTCATCCTCCTGAAGCATTTTTCGTCTTAATTCTATTACCCTGCTATCCAGATTTGTTTTGTTGGCCCTCTCTCCTGGAACTTCCCGATTTAAAGGTTCGTTGCTTGCGAAATTCTTCTCCCGATTAACCGAGTTAAGATTGACCTGTTCCCTTCTTTGAGGAGTCCTGGGAGCGCGAGCGTTATCAATATTATTTTCCAATACTATATTTTTTGACATGGGGTCTTTCGACGCAAAGGCGTTATCGACCGGCACAGAACTAACATTCTCCCCACTATTGCCGCCAACAGCCACCTTCTGACCTAAAATTTTTTCAGCTTCATATTCGGGCTTCACATTTCCTTTTTCATCAAAAGTTTTATATTCATCCATGGGTTCCGGAGGTTTGTAAGGTTTATAAACTTGCTGTTCCGGTTTTCCAAGACCAAGCTCGCCATTTCTCTTATTTTCCTGTTTTCTTCTTTCCTCCCTGAGCCTCAATACTTCTTCCGGATTGGTGGTAATAAGTTTGTGTTCGGCTTCTGAGGCCATAACTCTGATAGCAACATGGTTCGCGCCCGCAAAAAACAGACCCTCACCAACCCCGGCGGAGAGCAAAAATCTCTTTTCTCCTTCCGATAGATAAAATGTATCAACCACTTTATCTATTGCCGCGGGATGCTGTTTAAATAGCATCTGTATAGAGGAATTCGTTACGACAGCTTTTCCGTATTCCGAAGTTAAGAAGTCATCAACATCCTGGGAAACTGTAGTTAGACCTAAATAGTATTTTCTTGCTCTTTTGGCGATACCGTATATAAATCTTGCGCTATCAGCATTTTGCATTAAATACCAGGCCTCTTCTACTATCAGGATTCTTTTCCTCAGATCCCTTCTTATAGTGGTCCAGATAAAATCCAAAATCATGTAAAAAGCAATTGGTCTTAAGGTTTCCTCCAAATCCTTAGTTGAAAATACCGTCATACTGCTTTCCAAATTTATGTTGGATTGCGAATCAAATATTCCTGCCATAGAACCTTTGATGAACTTTTCTAGTCTGTCAGCCATACTTCTTGATTCCGGCTCACTCCCTCCCAGAAGAACCTTATACAGATCTTCCATTACGGGAGGCTCTTTAGTAGCCTGTGTTTCAGGATCAGTAGTAATTCCCCTCATTCTATAGGTTTCAATCAAAGCTCTATCTAAAATGGCCTCTTCCGTTGCGTTCAATTGACCGATCATTAATTTCAAAAGGGTAATGAGAGAAATTAATTTTTGTCCTAACTCATTTTCACCTTCCGTTATTATTCCAGAAAGATCGAAAGGATTTATCTTCTGCTTTGAATTAGCAGAAAAGCTAATATAATTTCCCCCTACAACTTCGCACAAATTTCTATACTCCTCCTCGGGGTCTATTATCAGAACCTGGACACCAAAAACCAAGTGCCTTAAAGCTTCCAGTTTAACAAAATAGGATTTTCCTGCTCCGGATTTAGCAAATACTACGGAGTTAGCGTTTTCCATTGAAAACCTATCAAAAATTACCAACGAACCATTGTGTTTATTTATTCCATACATTATCCCCTCTTCCATTGTCAGATCGGATGATGTAAACGGAAAAGTAGTTGCCAAACTGGTTGTATCCATATTCCTGGTAACCATCAACCTATCTATCCCCGTAGGAATCGAAGACCTGAAAGCATCTTCCATTTGGAGAGCAGCAGTTTTGGAAATTAGCAAAAGAGAAGCAAGCAACGATTCTAACTTAGAACTTACGTTATTTAACTCATCAAGATCATACGCAGGAATAGTTATATAAAAAGAAAACTGAAAGTATTTTTCAACGCCTTTTACCAATTGTTCCTGCAACGCGTTAGCATCTTCCAAAGCCGCTTCAACCACCGGGTCAGTTATTTTTCCCTTCTCTCTGTTTGACATAGTTGTAGCCTCTAATTCCGTTATCTTTCTCCTGAGATCGTCCAGAATAACTTTTGACTTCACGGGATAATAGAACATAGAGATAAGAAGAGTATGGTCAAAGTTTATTACAGGAGAAAGCCAATTTGCACCAACAAATCTCGGATAGCCGGAAACAAAGAATGTTCTATAGTACATGTCCCCGATCTTAATGTTGTTAAAATCGACTTCTATAGCGGACGGGGCTATAATGTCTCTGACATTAACCATTCCTTCAGCTAATATTTCGGGGGGAGTTTTTCCTCCCACGGTCTCCCCTGTATTTCCCTTAGAAGCAGGAGTTTTTGCGGTTTTTTTAAATAAATCAAAAATGTTTAAGGCCATATCAAATTATTCCTCAATGATAGCCGGATTTACAACGGCTGTTTTATAATCATCTACATTTGTTCTTATCCTCTGACCGTAAATATTGCTCGGATTGTATATGTCAAAATACAACTCAACCAACTCCTGCGTGTTGAGTTGTTTGCATTTAATACCAATTCTTCCGAACTCTCTTATGACATGGTCTACTTTGGGATCCAACTCTATCTTCCCATCCTGCAAAACCTTTTCCAGATTAATATCCACTCTTTTGTTCTGTGCCCCCGATAATTTGACTAACCAATCAAACGGAGAGCTTCCTTTCTGAAAAGAAGCTGTGGCAGAATTAGTCGGAACGACCACGTAGAATTTTTTATCCAAAACTTCATTTACTTTTATTACCTCCTGTACAAACTTTCTGTAAGACTCCGCCTGGTGTTTTAACAAAGGGTCGGTAATCTTTGATTCCACTTTCCTTATCTTTTCAATGTATTTAGAGATATCAAGCTTTCTTGATCTTATAACCACCTGAATCGGAAAAGTAATTGAATTTAAAAGCATAGAGAATGCTGCTATGGTAGCATCCTGCTCAATTTCTGAAAGAAGATCAAAATTTACAGCTGTTGTCTGGATAACTGCACACACAGTACCATTCTTTAAAACGGTAAGATTATCCTTAATGTCAAAAATGTCTAAATGATCCTGAGTTGTAGATGTTGTATTTTGGGCAGTCATATTATTTTCCAACTATATCTAAAGTAGGGATTATCCCCCCTCTAACTTCAACAGGGATTATAGCAAAAGTTAGATCAGTTTTGTTTGAAGGACTAACTTCTACAGTGTACGTACCGTTCTGCAATGGCGTAGAAACAACAAACTGACCAAGAGAATTTGTTTTCAAAGCTCTTACTGTATCTCCTCTTGAATTTTTTACTAATATCAGCATATCACTTAATTGATTTCCGGAAGAGTCCCTGACTACTCCGGATATTATATTAGGAGTATTCGTCAAAACAGGAAGTTGTCTTTTCAATTTATCAACAAAATCTTTTCCCGTTGAAACAATCACTTTTTCATCCAGTTTCTTTTGAAGATCCCGAATCTGTTTTTTTAGCTCAGCATAGCTGGAAGCAAAATCACCTTTCTGATATTCAAGTTTTCTGAGAAGACGCTCCTGAGTATCAGTATCGATGGATAAAGATTTGCTTCTCTCTATCTGTTCTTTCAATTTTTTTATCTCGGTGGCTAATTCTTCGTTCTGCTTTTTCAACTTAGCAACAACATCCTCGGCTTCCCCGCCAACAGTAGATGTCTCCTGGAAATGTTTCTCAACCTGCTCAACCGGCTCAATTTTGGCCACTTTCTTCTCAGCCGGCCTTGCCTTTTCGGGAACAATCCCTTCTTCTGTACGAATCTTGTCAAGTAATTCTTCCAGCTGCTTTGCTTTTTCTTCGATGTCTTTGCGNNTTGGGAACTTCGGAAACACTGTCAGCCTTTACCACGGAAGCAGGAACCCTCTCAACACCTATTTCTCCGCTAAAAGCTGTTGCTTGTGACGGATAAACGGGCGGGGAAACCTCAGATTCGGAAACATTGATTGCCGGGCCATGCACAGTCCCGGAAATTTTTTCGGAAGCTTTTGCTTCTCCAACAACTTGTTCTTCGGGAGAAACATCGGAAAAACTTATTTTTTCACCTCTGCTTTCAGGAGCCTTTTTCCCAGGCTCGTATCCCACAATGGGCGGCTCAAGTGATACTCCTACCGAAGGCGCTTTTCCATAACCCTGATAAGCCTCTCTTACTTTCTTAACATAATCTTTTATAGGTATATCCAGCGGATCTTCGATACCTTCTTCCAGAGTATTTTTTAAATAATCTTCCAACTTCCTGCGGCTTGATGTAGGAGCCAAAGTTATCATTTCATGCTGAACCATAGCCAAACTATCATATAAAAATGCGGTTGGAATCTGGGGCTCCTTTCTCCAAACCCGCTGAGTAGGAGAAGTAATTGCCCTGTAAAAATTTACCAGCCACTCATCAAGCCCTCGTTCCTGAACAGGAACAAACGCAAGTCCCAATGCCAAAATGGCAAAAAAGAAAACAGTCGGCCATTTAAATAAACCGGGGATATTAGTACTAAAATAAGCTAAAAGCCCAAATATCAGCAAATAGGAGAACTGACGCATTGTCAGGTCTCCAATCAATTTAAATTCCACATCCATTATGTTTTGTGGAACGGCGTGCTGTACATTTGATTGGGGCATTTGAGCTGAAGGCATTATTTAAATTATATTGCTCTAATATGATTAAGGCAAGAAAAACTATTTGAAATCTATAGAGTATTCGGTATCTTTTGTAAGAATTCCTTCCGCCACAAAAGATCCTTCCGAAAAGTTTAATCCGTCTGAAATTTTCTCTACCACAGAACCAAACGGGGGAGTAAATTTGAAAGAAAACGCATCGTCGCTGGTTCCGGCTTGCTTTTGCCAAAACAATGAGTACATCCCATCGTCCTTAGTTAAAGATAAATCAACAGGAAGATCATAATTAAATACCAATCTGACGGAACTTTTCGGAGGAAGTTTAAAATCGATTTCAAAGGAAGTGTACTTTCCTACTTTAGACGTCAGCACCTTATCAAAGATATCCTCTTCGTTGGAATTGTTGAATATAGTTTTGGCTCCTGTTAACTTAGAACCATTTTGCGTAAGAACTCTGACATAATCGGTATATGATCCTCCCGGCCAGGCATCGCTCTCAGCATTGTTTTTATAGTCAATATACAAGGAGGCCCTAAGAAGCCCATCTCTCGTCATAGAATTAATTTCGTAAGTCATACGTTTATCAACAAAATAATTGGATTTATTTCCGCCAAGGTTGGCATCTACAACAAATAAATAGTCTCCATTTGTATCAACCAATGATCCGTCCCATCTTCTTTCCTTAAGAAGAGTGTTTATCTGATTATCGGAAAAGTAGACCTGAATATGTCTTTGATTAAGAGAATCTATCAATTCCTCAATTAATTTAGAAAAATCTTCTTTTTTCAGGGAAAAGATTCTCTCCAGCAACTTTCCGCCTAAATTTGTCAAAAACGATTTTTTATCAGTTGATCCTTCTTTATAGTCAAAGCCACTGTAATATTGAGCTCTCTCGTCAATATTCTCCGCACTGATATCTTCATTATAAGAAGCCAAAAAAACCGGACCGGTAACTTCTAGTAAACTTTCAACAAAATTCAGATCAACCGCTATATATCCATCAATTGTCTGACCCGTAATTTTAAAATAAATGTCATCAAAGGTCTTGGCTGATTTTGTAAAATCAGGATCCCAATTGGAATTTCTGAGATATAAAACATCTTCACCTAAAAATTTCCTGATGGGTTCGGGAGGTATAGACTGAATGTTTCTTATATCTACCTGACCATCCGGATTATAAATATCATCTATGAAAATATCTTTTATCTTTCCGGATTCAACTGATACCACAGCGTAAGAACCGATAAATCCTCCTGTGGGTCTTATTTCATTGGAATTTTGAAACCAAACCACATACTTTTTCTCCCCATCCGTTCCAAGCAATTCCGGAAGACCGGATATTACAATAGAAAATGAATCAACAGCTTTCTGAACATCGGGAAGCAACTTTTTGAAACCTTTCATGTAGTTTCCGTATCTTTCAGGAACAACAGATTCGTCCACCTCAAGAATATCAGCTTCGGCCATTTTGAGATAATCATTTGCACTTCTGATACCTGATTTCGCTTCTTCAAAAAGACTTGCATCGATTGTTGATGGGCTATCAGGTCTGATTGAATTTAAAAGAGATTCCAGGGGTTTCATAGACTCCGCGCCAAAATTAGCGGCCTTAGAAAAAAGCATCACCGAACTTAGCAATTTTTCATAAGAAACATACTCTTTATTTTTTCCCATCAGAGAAAAAAGCCACTTAAGTCTTCTGAGAGAAGCCAAACTGTTTCTAAAATCTTTATATGCTGATCCCGTTTCCGAGGACAAACCTTCCGAGTCAACAAGCAGAACACTTTCCTTAGAATTTTCTAAAGAAGATAAGCCATTTTTTACATTAAAATAAATTGAAGCACTTGGAATACCGATAAAAACTATCAACGCGGCTAAAATTACAGCCAAAACCGACCACCCGTATCCAATATCGGCTTTAACCTTATTACCAAAGCTTCCGATAGTTTTTTTACCACTTTTAGCTTTTACACCTTTCGGATGTTTCTTAAATAGTCCGGACAATATAAATCTTTTTTTCTCTGCCGAAGGTTTAGGAGAACCTGGTGATTCTTCTTTTTTGTGAAAAGCTTCTTCGGATAGATCTCCGCCAGGTCTGGGTGTTATTTTAATACCCTGCAAAGAAGATATGGTTTCGGGTAAAACTATTTTGTTCCCGGACTGTTTCTCCAGATATTTTGCGGGTTTAAAAGCATTTGTATTCGGCGAGTAATTAAACGATTCAAGAGTTTTCATAATCCCATCCTTCATTGACACTTTCGGTTTCCAACCAATCTCCTTAGCGCCGGAAGTGTCCGGTACCGACAGTTCATCTCCCAACCCGGAAATTCCTTTTTTAAATTGTATTGATAATTTAGAGTCGGCCACACTTCTGACCAAATATGCGGCTTCTAAAGAAGAAATCGGACTTTCCGGCACAAGAGAAAATATCTTTCCGGAAGTATTTTCGCTAAACTGAGCTTTTACCAGACCAGAAATAACATCGGAAATATAAAGATAATATTCCTTTTCTACACCCTCACCATAAATATCAATTGAGACCCCATCCAAGACATTTTTTATGTACCCTCCTAAGAAACCACTTGAAGAAAGATCCATCCTTGGACCATACACTTCCGGAAGACGCACTATTCTAGCATCCAAATTATATTTTTCGTGATATTCCCAAACCATAGCTTCGGCAAACCTCTTCGCTTCCAAAAGACTAAATTTATTCTCCTCATTTATTGTCTTCCCAAAGTACAATGAGATATCGGACTGAGGAGTATTCATTCTGTAAACATCTATAGTAGAGGCTAATAAAAATTTAGCGGAAGACTTCCTCGCAAGGTCAAGAAGATTCTTAGTCCCAAGAGAATTTGTAAAAAGGGCTTCCAGATTCAAGAAATCCTTGCTGTAAAAATACTCCTCAAGACCGGCAAGATGAAAAATATAATCTACACTTTGAATATCCGAAGGAATCCCCTCGTTTATGTCGACATCATAAAGAGCGAAATTGGGCTCATTTAAAAGATGCTTAACATGTATCTTCTTTCCTGTATTAAAATTGTCAAGAACAATCACACGAGCCTTATTCAACAGAAGATGTTCGGCAAGATGGGAGCCAATAAAACCCGCCCCGCCGGATACCAGAACGGTGGGAACGAGCGGTGATTTACTTATAACTTGTTGCTTTGGCATTTGGGCAGTAACTAATTTAAATTAACTTATCTAAGTATACAAAATTATTCCGTTATCTCCACTATATTTTACACACATTAAGCTAATAAATAGGCGATTTTGTGGTATAATTAAATCTGCGATGGAATTTAAAGATTTGGTCAAAACATTGAAAAAAAACAAATCTTTCCCAATAGCGGCAAGTTTCGCCGGTCTGGCCTTGGGGATGTTGCTTTACTTTCTTCCTTCGAAATACATTTCTTCCGGCTCTTTCTATGTAAGCAAGAAAACCGATAAATCATATGGATTTTTCACTTACGAGGGCTATTACGCGCAACAATCAGCTTTAGCTTACACTGACTCGGTTGTTACTTTGACAAAAAGCACCGATATTAAAAAGAGTGTTCTTGAAAAAACAAATCAATCCATAAATGAGAAAAATCTCAGAAAATTAAATAAGTCCGTAAAAATAAAAAAAGCGGGACCTCAAATAATAGCTTTGGAAGTAATAGGAAAAAAATATGAAACGGCAGAAAACACATGGATTAAGTTTGCAGAATCTCTGATAGAAAAATCTAATGAGATGAACAAAAATGGCGACGAAAATCTCATGGTAAAACCCATATCAGATAAACCTCTTACAAGAAAGATATATAAATCCCCATGGGTTTTCGGAACCGCCGGTTTTCTTGCAGGAATGGCCGTCGGGATTCTCCTAGTCTGTGGGAAAGAGTATTTCAAAAATTAAAATAGAATTATCAGAGGAAAACATTATGAAACTATTAATACACACGGACGGCGGAGCAAGAGGAAATCCCGGTCCCGGAGCAATCGGAATAGTAATTTCAAACGAAAAAAAAGAAGTAATCAAAGAAATAGGAAAATTCATCGGAAGATCAACTAATAATGAGGCTGAATATAGAGCCGTTATGGAAGCATTAAAAATGTGCGGAGTAAAAAAAGATCTGGATTTAGAATTCTTTATAGATAGTCTTCTGGTTGTAAGCCAATTAAACGGAAGGTTTAAAGTAAAGGAACCGAGAATGAAAAAGTACTTTAATGAAATAAAACTCCTTGAAAAAAATTTCAAATCCGTCAAATATACACATGTCGAAAGAGCCAAGAACTCGGAGGCGGACAGAATAGTCAACGAAGTATTAGACAATGCATAGTGAAATAAAAAGAAAAAAAATTAATTCCTGCAAATCGGCCATAATTAAAACCCTGTCGTACAGCGGCGTATTCGGGTATCCTCTTACTTTTTATCAAATCACAAATAATCTAATATCAAAAAATAATTTCCCCCGAAGAAAAATAAAAAAGGAACTTGAAGAACTCATAAAGAATGGGGCGGTGAAAAAAATTAAAGGAAGGTATGTTGTTTCCGGAATAAAAACACACGACGCAGAAAAAAGGGCGAAAATATCCCGAAGAATAATGGACGAAAACAGACCGGTCGCAAAAACGCTGGCAAAAATTCCCTGGATTAAGATGATAGCGGCAACAGGTTCAGTAGCAAACTACGACGCGGACGAAAAAGCGGATATAGACCTTTTGTTTATTACAGAAAAAAACAGACTGTGGATAAGCAGGGGTTTTGTATTTCTGATGCTTAAAACAATGGGAAAACTCCCAAAGAACAGGGATAAAAGAAAAATATGCCCGAATATTTTTATTGACGAAAGCAAATTAGGATGGGTGAAAAAGAAGAGAAATTTATTCATAGCCCAAAATATAATTTCCATGCAGCCACTCGTGTGGAGGGACAACATTTATTTTGATTTTATGAAGAAAAACAACTGGGTCTTTAAGTACTTCGGAAATTTCAAAGTAAACTTACCGCACAATGGGACTAAGAAAAATATAAAAGATAATGTTTTGTTTAAAGCACTGGAATCTTTGGCCAAAAAAATGCAAATATCGTACATGGGAAATGGTATAACTACCGAAGTATTAAGTGACGAGCTTATTCACTTCAATAAAAAGGATGTGAGTAAAAAAGTACTCCGTAAGTACAAGGAAATCTCTAAAAACACGCTAAAAATGCTTTAAATGCTATAGGGGCTATTGACAATTAGCACTCTACGTGTTAAACTGATAATATCCAAACGGAAGAAATTAAGATTGGTTTTTAGTTGAAAGGAGGCGATGTGTATGGCAATAGTCAAATGGAACAGATGGGGAGTGCCTGCTGTTTTTGACGAAGATAATTGGCTGAGTCAATGGTTTGACACAGGTACTTCTACAGGATTAGATGTATACGAAACGAATGATGCTATAGTGGTTGAAGCTCAGGTTCCCGGTATAAAAGAAGAGAATATTGAGATAAACATAGATGGAAATGTATTAACTATAAACGCGACTCAGAAAGAAACCGAGGAACAGAAGGATAAGAAAAAGACCGTGTACAAATCAACTCGCCAAACGTCTTTCAGCTATTCGACCAATTTACCTAGAATAGTTGATCCGTCAAAGGCAGAGGCCGAAGTAGAACAAGGTGTTCTAAAAATTACTATTCCAAAATCAGAGGAAGATAAACCAAAGAAGATTGAAGTCAAAAAGAAGACCAAATAAGCTGGTTGTGGTAAAGTTTGTCTAGTTCGAGTAGTTTAACTTTTAGTTTGATTTATAAATAAGGAGGCGCCGCTTTAGCGGCGCCTCCTTCTTTTTTTACTTAACTGTCAGCAATTAATATTCTTCAGGCATTTGCATCGAATTTTTATCTTCTTTCTGAGGAATATCAGTAACCAGGCATTCTGTTGTTATTATCATAGTCGCCGCCGAAACAGCGTTCTGCAATGCGCTTCTGGTAACTTTTGCCGGATCAATAATCCCTGATTCAACCATGTCTGTATAATCCATCTTTATCACATCAAATCCGATGTTTTTGTTCTTCTCCTCGTTTGATCTTCTCTCTATTTCAGCCAGAACTTTCCCGTCATCCATACCAGTATTTTTTACCAATAGTCTTATCGGCTGTTCCAAAGCCTTTTCAAGAATGGTAACAGCAACTTGCTCATCACCTTCATACTTCAGATCCTTTAAAGCTTCCTTGGCCCTTAAGAATGCAATTCCACCCCCGGGTACTATTCCTTCTTCCACAGCGGCTTTTGTAGCATTTACAGCATCCTCAACCCTAAGTTTAAGCTCTTTCAACTCTGCTTCTGTTGCCGCTCCTACTTTTACCACAGCGACGCCACCGCTTAGCTTCGCTAACCTCTCCTGCAACTTTTCTTTTTCATACGTAGATGTCTCTTTTTCCATCTGAGAAGAAATCATCTTCACTCTATCTTTTATTTCTGCCTCGTTTCCTTTCCCCCCGACTATAGTAGTGTTATCCTTATCCGCTATTACTCTATCCGCTCTTCCCAAATCTTCAACATTAACACTGTTTATTTTTCTACCGGTATCTTCGCTTATGTAAGAGGCTCCTGTCAGAATTGATATATCTTCTAGCAAGGCTTTTCTATTATCACCGAATCCCGGGGCCTTAACGGCCAGAACATTCAGCACACCTCTAAGTTTGTTTACTACCAACGTAGCTAAGGCCTCACCGTCCATATCATCACAGATTATTACTAAATCCTTAGATACTTTCATTAAATTCTCAAGCAGAGGAAGTAAGTCCTGCATATTTGATATTTTCATATCAGTAATTAGTATGTAAGGATTTTCAATAACCGATTCCATTTTCTCGGCGTTCGTTACAAAATAAGGAGATAAATATCCTTTATCAAACTGCATACCCTCTTTATACTCAAGCTCTATATCCGACCCCTTCGACTCATCAACAGTAATTACTCCTTGCTCCCCAACTTTTTCCATAGCTTCAGATATTATTTCTCCAACCTGCTTGTTTTGCGCGGATATCGTAGCAATCTGAATTTTTTCCTCTTTGCTGGATATCTTTTTTGCAAACTTTGCAATTTCGTCGACTAAAACCTGAGTTGCTTTCTCAAGACCGTTCCTCAAAATCATTGCGTTAGTTCCTGCAGAAACATTTTTCAGCCCCTCGTTGACTACCGCTCTTGCCAAAACAACGGCAGTAGTAGTTCCATCCCCAGCTACATCGTTAGTCTTGGAAGCAGCTTCCTTCACTATCTGGGCACCCATATTCTCAAACTTATCCTCAAGATCTATCTCCTTTGCTACGGTTACACCGTCATTTACCACCTGCGGCGTCCCCCAGCTTTTATCTAAAGCTACATTTCCCCCTTTGGGACCCAAAGTGGTAGAAACTGCCCTAGCTAATTTTTCGACACCTTTTTTTAGTTTCTCTCTCGCTTCCTCCCCATATATGATATCTTTCGCTGCCATATTTATTCCTCCTTTTGAACCTTAATCTTCAATTAAAGCAACTACATCTTCTTCCTTGACAAGAAGAAGTTCTTTTCCTTCTATTTTTATTTCCGTTCCTCCCCATTTTTTATACATAACAGTAGAACCCGCTTTTACACTCATGGGGATAATATCGCCCTTCTCATCTCTTCTTCCCGGGCCGACTGCCAGAACCTTTCCTTCCTGAGGCTTTTCCTTGGCAGTATCGGGAATAACTATGCCCGAAGGAAGTTTTGTTTCTCCTTCAAGAGGCTCTATAAGCAAATAATCGAATAGTGGTTTTATTTTGTTTACACTAATCATAATTACTTACCTCCTTTTATAAACTACAAATTACTTTAATAACCGATTTAACTTTCAGAAGAATATATAACACTTTCAAAAGGAATAATTCAAGTCCCCCGCCTAAAATTAAACCCGTCGTTGGGCCAAAAACTAGTCCTTAAATCGTGCATAAACACGCATCTTTCCCTCGCCTATTTTATCCTGCTTATATATTTCTACATGCCCTATCTCACCCGTATTTCTAACGTGGGGCCCTCCGCAAAACTCAACGCTTACCCCGGACTTNNCGATAAAATATACTTTAACCTTGTCGGGATAATTTTCTCCTTCCAAATGCGCAGCTCCGCACTGAACAGCGTCTTTTTTATCCAAAATCACGAAACTTACCGGAAGTTTCTCATCAATTATTTCATTGACTCTGTCTTCAACTTTTTTAATTTCGTCTTCAGTAAGTTTACTTTTATGAGGGAAATCAAATCTAAGTCTCTCTGATGTTATGTTGCTTCCTATCTGTGTGACATGATCTCCTAAAACCTCTTTCAACGCCTTATTTAAAATATGGGTGGCAGTATGAAATCTCACTACCTCATTACTGTGATCAGACAACCCACCTTTAAATTTTTTCTCCGACCCTTTTCTGGAAATGTCCTGATGAAAAGATATTAATTTTTCAACATCTCCCAAAATTCTATCCGATAATGCCGATTCTAAATTTCTCTTCTCCCGAAGATCCTCCAGAAACATTTCAATAGGATAACCATGAGATTGGTATAAATCAAAAGCAACTTTTGAAATTTTTAATACCTCAAAATCCAAAACTTTAATCGTTTCATTTAAGTCGGGTGACGCAGAAATCAGCCTTAAAGATTCTTCCTGCCCCTCGTTTAGTATTTTCAAAAACTTCTCCTCCTCAAGACCCAAATACTNNTTTCCCCGAGTTCGGAATAATCATCGAAATATTGTCTAATAATTATCTCCGATAACGGAACAAGAAATGGCTTGTTAATTCCTAGCTTTTTCCCATTCCTGACAGCTCTTCTTATAATTTTTCTTAAAACGTAACCCTGATCTACATTCGAAGGAATGATGGCACGCCTGTCACCTAAAATAAAGGTGGCAGCTCTTACATGATCGCAGATAATTCTGATAGCTTTCTCATCACGGGAAACAGCCATTTTATCAACTTCGGAGTAAACATCGGAAAAAGCATCGGTGGAATAAACGTCTTTCCTTCCGTTCAAAACAGCGGTCGTTCTTTCAACACCCATTCCCGTATCAACATTTTTCTGTTTTAAACTTATAAAATCTCCATCTTCGGTTTTTTCGTACTGCATAAAAACATTGTTCCATATCTCTACCCAATCACCGGAATTTTCAGCGGACCCCAAAGACGTCGGCTCATTTTTACCTGTCCAATAAAAAATCTCAGTATCAGGACCACACGGTCCTTTCTCTCCTACCGGACCCCACCAATTATCTTTTCTTCCGAGAAAAAAAATTCTGTCCTCTCTTATACCCGCTGATTTCCATATTTCGGCGGACTCGTCATCTCTAGGAACTTTTTCATCTCCGAAAAAACATGAAACAGCTAGCTTTTCAACCGGAATTCCAAGTTCTTTAGTTAAAAATTCGAAACTCCAAAGAATAGACTCTTTTTTCCAATAGTCCCCGAGCGACCAATTACCAAGCATTTCAAAAAAGGTTACATGAGTATCATCTCCGACATAATCTATATCATCGGTTCTTAGGCATTTCTGAACATTAACCAATCTATTCCCCAAAGGATGTTTCTCCCCTAAAAGATAAGGAACAAGAGGATGCATTCCGGCGGTAGTAAAAAGCACCGTGGAATCGTTTTCAGGGATAAGAGAAGCAGATGGTATGACAGCATGTCCTTTTTTTTGAAAAAATTCTATATATTTTTGCTTTAGTTCTTTTGTAGTCATTCTCACCACCGCAAACAAAGATCCGGTGTTGATATTTTACCACTGTCATGTTAATTTAAGTACATATGGCAGTCTCTACAATAAGCAATGACGAAAAACCTCTTTCAACCGCTTTAATCTATTTCCTGGGGATATTGGGTGTGGCTTTGGTAGTTTTCTTTGGAGGGGAATTAATAAGAAATCTCACAGGTATCGGGGCAAAATCCGGTCTTGAAGTCAGAGTCACAAACGGTGAGGCCGAGGTTATTGTGAATGATAAAGTTGTCGGGAGAACCCCATTTGAGTCAAAAAACATAAAACCGGGTACTAACATCATAACAGTAAGAAACGACAACAGGCAGTATCAAACCAAAATAAAATTTCTTCCGTCAAAAAAAGACTCTATTTTTGTCGTGGGAATCGTAAGAGATCTGGGTGTTTCGGATGTTTTTTCTTCGGGGCAAGAGTTATGGTTTGATAACGATGGGTCCGAAAATACGATAAGGATAGTATCGGAACCTTCGGGAGCCGATGTTTACATTGACGACTCAAAAGTGGGCAAAACCCCATTTTCTTCCGGAGCGATAACAAACGGGGACTACACACTAAAATTAGTATATCCGGGATACGAATCCAGCGAAGCAAGAATAAACGTACAAAAAGGATATACGCTTAACGTTTCCGTGAAAATGTTCCCGTATCCTGTAAATCCGGTTGTTGAAATGTTTGAAGATTCGGAAAATCTATACAATGTGTCGCTAGACAACCCCACAGTAACTTCGGACCCCCAGAGCTGGGTAAAAGGATTGATATATTGGAATACTACAAGAGGAATAAATCTGGATAACACGGGGATGAACAAAGAGAAAGTTTTTGATTTTTTTGTAGACTACAAGGGAAACATATATGACGCAAATGGAAATCCGGTTTCTACTCAGGAGGACCTTGAAAAATTAAAAGACCTTAAAAAAGGTGCTTATTTGGGAGCATCAACGTCCGATAGCGGAATAACGGATGAGGCGAGAAAGGCTTTGGAAAAACTTTCGTCCGCAGGGGTTTCTATTGCAAAAAGCGAAAC
>MTKZ01010299.1_pt2 | contig 33717 bp, 43 predicted proteins | sample 1042781 | NCBI WGS metagenome assembly MTKZ01 (sample SAMN06212207, study PRJNA360539) | anaerobic digester metagenome | biome: Wastewater treatment plant; material: sludge; isolation source: anaerobic digester fed with sludge from wastewater treatment plant | place: Denmark: WWTP Viborg ...
GCCAGGATCCGGGCCGAGCTCGAGGCGCTGCCGGCCGGCGCCCTGATCCTCGAGAGGGAGCTCTGCCAAAAGACGGCCGGCAAGGACGCAGCCCGCTTCCGGAGGACCGTCGAGAACGCCGAGGACCTGAGGGCCTACCGGGTCAAGCTCAAGCTCGACCCCGACCAGCCCGAGGGCGCCTTCTATTGGGGCAAGCTCGTCGACGTCCGGGAAGCCCAGCGGCTGCGGGACGAATAACCCCATGAAAGTGCTCTACATCGCCGGCCCCTACCGCTCGAGCACAGAATGGGGCGTCGAGCAGAACATCGCCCGGGCCGAGGCCATCGCCCTGGCCTGCTGGCGAAAGGGATGGGCGGTCTTCTGCCCTCACAAGAACACGGCCCACTTCGGGGGCGCGGCCGACGATCACATCTGGCTCCAGGGCGACATCGAGATCCTGAGCCGCTGCGACGCCCTCCTGGCCATCCCCGGATGGGAGCATAGCGAAGGGGCCAAGCGGGAGGTCAGGATCGCCGAGGAGCTCGGCCTGGCCGTCTTCACCGGCGCCGACATCCCCAGCCCCGAGGAGGTAACATGCCGAAAAAGCAGATCCACCTGAGCGAGCTGGCCGAGGACATCGCCAAGGGCCCGGACGGCCTGGCAAAGCAGAAGCGCCAGCAGCGGGCCATCAGCGAGCTGACCGAAACCCTCATGCTGGCCTTCAAGCGCACCCGGCCCTACGAGGTCCCCGTCAAGGCCCGGGATAACGAGATCCGCTTCGGCGTCATGGCCGACCTCCAGATCGGCTCGATGTACGCCCTGCGGGACGCCGTCGCGGCCTTTTACGCCCGCTGCGCAGACGAAGGGATCAACCTCATCCTCAACGCCGGCGACGTCCTGGACGGCTGGCGCGTCTACCGCGGTCAGGAATTCGAGCTGCGCCCGGACGCCAAGAGCTGGCCCGAGCAGCGGGCCATCTTCGAGGCCGAGATCCCCAAGGTCAAGGGCCTCGAAACGATCTTCATCACCGGCAACCACGACCAAAGCTTCAAGAACCTGGTCGGGATGAACGTGGGCGACGAGCTGCAGCGGGCCCGGCCCGACTGGAAATGCATAGGCGCCGACGTCGGCGACCTCGAGCTCCAGGACCAGCGCGGCCGGCGCTACCGGATCCGGCTGCTCCACCCGGGCGGGGGCACGGCCTACGCCGTGAGCTACCACCTCCAGAAGATCATCGAGGCCCTCCCGGGCGGCCAGAAGCCGAACATGCTCATCGCCGGCCACTACCACAAGGCGCTCTTCATGCCCAGCTACCGGAACGTCGACGGGATCCTGGCCGGCTGCTTCCAGGCCCAAACCCCGTTCATGGCCCGGCAATCGATCCAGGCCATGATGGGCGGCTACATCGTCCGAGTGAACCTCGGCGACCAGGAAAAACTCTCCAGCCGGGTCGAGGCGACCTGGTGCGGATTCTTCGAGGAGAAAGCATGATCACGGTCAACTTCATCAACGGGCGGGCCCTCGCGGCCCGCGGCAACAAGCTCGGGATCCTCCGCAGGATCCTCATCGCCCTCCACCTGCCCACGCCCTTCCAGAGCTACACCAGCGACGACCGCTGGCTGGTCCGGCCGGCCTCCGTCAGCCACTGGTCCTTCATCGACGACGACACGGCCAACGCCCGCCGCAAGGCAGCCGAGGAGGCCGAGGAGAAGCAGAAGAAAGAGCAGGAGCGCCGGCAGGGCAGGGTCTTCCAGGTGCCGGGCATGCTGATCCCGGGCGGGCACTGATGCAGGAGGCAGCATGCCAGGCCCAGGACGGCCTCCCCATCCCCCTCCTGCGGAGTTCTGCGTTGACTGCCAGAAATGCGGGACCAGGATCTTCTTCGACGGAGCCGGCGCCCAGGTCCGACCAGCCGACGACTTCGCCTGTCCCTTCTGCGGATTCCATTTCCGGATCCTCAGACGCAGGCCGCCCAGCCCTAAGCCCGATCGGCGACGACGAGCTGCGACGTGACCAGCGCGTCTACCGAGCCCTGAAGAAAGCCGGCCTCGACGACAACGACCGAGCTCGCCTCTTCCAGCTGGCCCGGGGCGGCCACAAAAAGACCTACAGCCGGGCCGACTACGCCCGCTACCAGGCCAAGCTCATGGCCCTGGCCAAGGCCCGCGGGATCCCCACCGCCATCTGGCCGGCGAAGGGCCGATCGAGCTGACGATGGAGAAAACCCAAGCGCCGATTGGCCGGCCGTGCTATAACTAGAACATGAGCCCGAACAAGAGATCTCTCAACCCCTCCTCTGTTCTCGCCGGGCGGGCCCGCCGTGGACCCGCCCGGTCTCTTTTTCCCCGGCTCCGCGCGGCCCAGGCCCCCGAGCTCGAGGAGCTGACCCGGAGGATCCGCAAGACCTGGGCCATGCAGTACGCCGTCCACTTCATCGGCCAGCCCTACCGCTGGGGCGGCGACGATCCGATCCACGGATTCGACTGCTCCGGCCTCGTGATCGAGGTCCTGATCGCGGCCGGCATCCTGCCCCACGGCTACGACGCCACGGCCTCCCAGCTGCTGGCCACGCTCAAGGCGCTCGGCGCCCCCACGCTGCCGATGCCGAAGGCCGGCGCGGTCGTCTTCTTCCGCAACGCGGCCGGCGACATCATCCACGTCGAGCTGGGCCTCCCGGGCCTGCTCCTGCTCGGGGCGAGCGGGGGCGGCTCGACAACCGACGACCTCGAGGACGCCGCGGCCCGCAACGCCTTCGTCAAGATCCGGCCCTACGGCTACCGGGCCGAACAGACCGTCATCGTGGACCCCTTCGCAAGCCAAGGACGAAAGGACACGCCCATGCTGAAACGGACCGCCAAGAAGGCCAAGGCCCTGGCCGGCGACGTCGTCGCCATCATCGCCGCGGCGCTCGGATTCCTGCCCGGCCTCTTCAAGAAGAAACCGTTCACCCTCTGGCAGTGGGACCCGATCCGCAAGACCTGGATCGACCACGGCACCTACAGCGCCAGGAACTGCCGCAAGCTCCAGGCCGAGTTCGTGCGCCTCGGCCAGGATCCGGCCACGTTCTCGATCATGCGCAAGGGCGCCAAACCCCCGGCCGAAGGCCCGAAATGATCAGCGCCATGGCCCAGGCCGCGGCCGAAGCGGCCAAGAACCCCGGAATCTTCACCGGCGCCGGCCGGGTCCTCGTCGACGGCACCATCATCGTCGCCCTGCTCAAGCTGGCCGAAGCCCTGATCGGCAAATGGCAGCGCCGGCAGGGCGGCTCCAAGGCCCCCCAGCCCAAGCCCGGAGAAACCGAAACCTGTAAGGACCACATGGCCCAGATCAAGGAGCTCCGCGGCGTCGTCCAGAGCCACGGCGAGCAGCTGTCCGGCCTCAAGGAATTCAAGGGCAACACGGCCGAATCCCTGAAACGGATCGAGGCCAAGGTCGACGACCTCAAGGACGTCATCATCGGGAGGGAGCGCGCATGAACGACTACCCCTACAACCTCAGCGGCTGGCGCAAGAGCCCGCGCGACGAGCGCGATCGTTTACGGGCGGCGCCCCCCAGGATCGAGGACCTGCCCCAGGAGGTCGACCTCACCGGCAACGTCAGCGGCATCTACGACCAGGACGGCCTGGGCGAGTGCACCGGCTTCGGCATCATGGGCTCGATCGAAACCCAGGGCCGCATGCTGAACCCCCAGACCGAGCGCCTCAGCCCGGATTGGGGCTACGCCGGCGCCCGCAAGCTCGAGGGCACCCTGGACGAGGACAGCGGCGCCTACAGCCGCGACGTCTACCGCTGGTGCCTCCCCAACGGCTGCCTGCCCGAGCGCTTCCACCCCTTCGACACCCGCCTCGACACGACCGACCCCCTGACCTGGCCCAACGCCGGCCAAGCCCTGCGCTGGAGGATCTCGAGCTACACCCGCTGCGTCGACGGATGGCAGGGCATCGCCGCGGCCCTGGCAGCCGGCAAGATCGTCAGCTTCGGATCCAGCTGGTACCAGGCCTGGATGAACGCGAGCCGGACGAACCCCGTCCTCGAGCCCAGCCCGGCCCCCAGCACGTGCGTCGGCGGGCACCAGGTCTTCTTCGCCGGATACTCGATCCCCCGCCAGGCATTCCTGCTCATCAACAGCTGGGGCCAAGGATGGGGCGACCGCGGCATGGCCTGGATGCCCTTCGCCGCCCTCGATACAGCCAAAAGGGACGGCGGCTACGACGCCTTCTACTGCGACGTCGACCCCGAGGCCTGGCCCAAGCCCGAGGATCCCCAGCCCCCAGACCCCGAGCCGGACCCCAGCCCCAAGCCAGCCCCCTGGCTCAAGAGCCTCATGATCGTGATCGGCGCCGGCGCCCTCCTCGCCTTCGTCCTCGGGATCCTGCTCTGACATGCGAGCCCCCAAGCCCGCCCTCGAGCAGCGCCCCCGCTCGAATCCCCAAACGACCGTCGTCCCCATCGACCTGGTCCACGTCTGGAAGGAAAACCCCCGCATCGTCAAGAAGGGCGACTACGAACGCCTCAAGGCCCAGATCCTCGAGTTCGGCTTCTACAAGGCCCTCGTCGCCACACAGGACCTCGACAACCCCGGCCACTACATCGTCCTCGGCGGCAACACCCGCCTCCGAGCCCTCAAGGACCTCGGCTGGACCGAAGTCGGCCTCTCCATCGTCGACGCCCCCACCGAGGACATGCGCCTCAAGTACAACCTCTCCGACAACGACGAGGTCGGCGCCTGGGATGACCAGGCCCTCGCAGAGATCACCTTCCGGACCAAGGACCGCCTCCACAACCTCGACATCTTCAAGATCGACGTCGGCCAGAAAATCCCCATGCCCCGCCTCCTCGACCACTTCGGGCCATCTGAGGCCTCCGACGAGGACATGATCCCAGACGCCCCCCAAACCCCCATCACCCGCCCAGGCCAACTCTTCACCCTCGGCCCCCACACCCTCCTCTGCGGAGATGCCACTAACCCCCAGCACTACGCCCGCCTGCTCAACGGACAGCCCGCAGACCTCATCTTCACCGATCCCCCCTACAACATGAACTACCGATCCCACAAGCTCGGAGGCATCGAGAACGACAACATGGCCGAGGAGGCCTTCGCTGATTTCGCAGAACGCTTCTGGGACCGCTTCAAAGAGAACCTCAAGGAAGGGGGAGTTTTCTACGTCTGCTCAGGGTACGGGTCGCTCCCGCCGTTCCTCTACGCCCTGAAAAAAACGGGGCTGATCCACGCCGGGACGATCGTTTGGGTCAAGCCCGCGGGCGGCCTGGGCTGGCAGGACTACAGGCGGCAGCACGAATTGGTCATCCAGGGCACGAAAAAGGGCAAGCGGGCGCAGCCGATCCTGTACGGCTGGCGGGAGGGGCAGCGCTATTTCGCCGACACGCGGGAGGAAACGGACGTTTGGGAGGTCGGCAGGCGGGCCGGCGCGACGATGCTGCACCCGACACAGAAGCCCCTGGCGCTCGTCCAGAGGGCGATTAAGAACAGCAGCCGGCCAGGGGAGCTGGTCTTGGACCCCTTCGCCGGCAGCGGATCCACGCTGATCGCGGCCGACAGGGAGGGGCGCAAGGCAGCGCTGATCGAGCTCGACCCCGTCTACTGCGACGTGATCATCCGGCGCTGGGCAGCGCAGGGCGCCCAGGGCGAAGCTGAGATCAGAGGCACGTGTGTAGAAGCCCAGGATTCAGGGGGTTTTCGGCCCAAGGTGAGGCGAACGGCGAAGGGGCAGGGCAAGGTCCAGGATCCGGCCAAGGTCGGCCCGCCCAGGGGCGAAAACGGGGCTGGGTCGCATAACTGACATTATGTCAACTAACAGGCAGGGAACGCCCAATGAAATCAACGCTTTAGCAGGGGCGATTTTCCCGCTTTCCCAGGGGCGCCTCGAGGGCCCTCCCCAGGCAGAACGACATGCGCAGCCGGCCCGGGCCGCGGCTATGGTCAACTCGGCAGTGGACTGTTTTGAGGACAGGCCCTTCGGCCGGGCCTTGTGCTGCGGGCAGAGTACTGTGCTAGTACTCGGCGCCCAGGCCCAGGCAGGCAGAACGACATGCGCACCTGGATCCTTGCCCTACAAAGGGCCATTTTCGAGAGAAAGTAGGGCAAAATGAGGCCTTTCGACCAGGCAAGGCAGCCCGAGGGGGCAGGGGGGGAGCCCCCCACCGCCCATGTGGCCTCGGCTTTTGACTGTCAGGGCCGGAACCCCCTCGACAGGCCCAACCCGGTTTTCCCCAAAACCAAAAATCCGGATCCGGAAAAGCTTACGGCAGAAGGGCCAGGGCGAGAGGAAGTCACGCCGGATCCGAAGCGGAAGGGGGATCCGGCGAAGCGGCTGACGATCGTGCTGGATGAGGCGACGAGGAAGCGGATCGAGGAGCTGCTGCGGCCGTACCGGACGGACACCGGGCTGCCGGCAGAGCTGCTGAAGGGGGGCAAGGGATGACGAGCTCGAGGACGGCCATGGCGGTCGCGGCGCTGGCGCTGCTGGCGGCAGAGGGGCTGGAGCAGGATTTGCGCCGGGTCGGCAAGATCGAGGGGCCGGCAGAGCCATGGCGCCGGAGGGGGAAGCGGGACAAGCCGGCCTCGGGCGGGCCAGGGGGGCCAAAGGTCAAGCTGCGGATCCCCAGGGGCCGGCCATGACGGAGGCGGGCGCCCGGCTTTACGCAGAGATTCAGGCCGAGGAGGAGATCCGGACGGGGGCATCGATCGGGAAGGCCCGGGAGGGGGCCCAGGGGCCTTCGGCCGAGAAGATCCAGGCGGCCCTCGAGCTCATCTACGAGGCCGGGCTGAAGGGCCGGCTGGCGATCGCGGCGAGCGGGGGGACGGACTCGACCGTGCTGCTGGACCTGGCTGGCCAGGCGGGGGCACAAGGGACCGTGATCCACGTCAAGACGGGGATGGACTACCCGGGGACGGCCGAATTCGTCTGGGGGCAGGCGGCCCGGGTCGGGCTGAGCTGCAGGATGACGGGTCCGGCCGGGGATCCGCGGGCCTTCTGGGAGGCGCACGGCTGGCCGATGCTGGGCAAGATGGCGGCCCGGATCTGGACGCAGCGGCATCAGGGCCGGGGATTCACGCTGAATTGCGCCGAGTGCTGCCGGACGTTCAAGATCGGGCCGGCCAGGCGGCTGACGAAGAACATTGGGGCCCGGGTCCAGCTGACGGGCACCCGGGGCGCCGGCGAGAGCATTCTGCGCCGGCACCGGCAGCACCTGGACGGGGCCATGGCCTGGAACGAGCGGGACCGGATCTGGGTCGCGGCGCCGATGGCCGGCTGGACGGACGAGGACGTAGCCGGCTACATCCGGGCCCGGGGCCTCGAGGAGCACCCTTGGCGGGCCCGCGGGGCCGAAACGATCGGCTGCATCTACTGCGGGGGCGGGGCCCAATTTGAGAACAGCGGCTACCGGCTGCTGCGGGGGGTCATGCCGGAGGCCTGGTGGAGATTCGTGGTCGGCTGGCGGGGCGGGGAGATCATCCTGGCGGTCAAGTACGACGCGCGGATCGACGAGATCCGGGAGGCCGTGACGGCCGCGGGCGGGCTCGAGCGGCTGTCCCAGGACCGGCCGTGGGTTTTCGACTTCCTGCGGCGCCGGCCGCTGAAGGGCAGGGCGATGTGAACGACAGCCGGAGGGACCGGCCCTGGCCCTGCCTTTTCAAGCCGTCGACGACGGCGCACACGGCTGAGAACTGCGGCTGGGCGGCGCCCGGGCGGGACTACTGCAGCCGGAAGAAGCGGCCGCTGTTCTCCGGCGAGTGCCACGACTGCCGGCATTGGGTCAAGCGCAGCCGGCTGGACCGGATCCGCGGCCGGGTCGGCCGCTGAGGCCAAGTGGCCGGCCGTGCTAGAATGACATCGAGGACCTACCCAGGAGGCCGCCATGACCGAAAAGAAAAAGACGGGACGACCGCTGAAGCCCCTTGGGGCGACGCTCGAGCAGATCGAGGCGCTGGGGGGCATGGGCCTGACGATCGACGAGATCTGCCAGTACCTGGGGGTCACGAAAAAGACCCTGTACAAGCGCATGAAGGACCAGCCCGAGGTCGGCGAGGCCGTCGAGCGGGGCCGGGTCCGGGCCAACACCCAGGTCACCAGGGCGCTCTTCAAGCGGGCCACCGAGGGGAACGACACCACGGCGGCCATCTGGTGGCAGAAGAACCGTGAGCCCCACAAGTGGAAGGACCGCCATGAGCTCGAGCACAGCGGCGGGCTCAAGTTCGACGGCAAGCTGACGCTCGAGGTCGTCGACACGGACGCCGAAGGGAAGAAAAAGCCGGGCAAATGAAGATCACGATCTCGAAGCACTTCCGGCCGCTGCTGGACAACCCGAGCCGGTACCTGGTCCTGTGCGGGGGCGCCGGATCCGGCAAGAGCGAATTCTGCGGCCGGAAGCTCTTCTGGCGGCACCTCACCGAGGGCCGGCACCGCTTCCTGGTCATGCGCAAGGTCCGGAACACCTGCGTCGAATCGGTCCTCGAGGTCATGAAGCGGATCCTCGAGGACAACGAGCACCCCTACGACTACAACAAGACCGAGCGCCGGATGACCATCCCGGGCCCGAAGGGCGCCTCGGAGATCCTGTTCGACGGCATGGACGACCCCGAGAAGATCAAGTCGATCAAGGGCATCACGTCGATGTGGCTGGAGGAGGCGACCGAATTCGCCATCGCCGACTTCCGGCAGCTGGACCTCCGGCTGCGCGAGCCCGGGCCGCACTACCAGCAGATCATGCTGAGCTTCAACCCGGACGAGGCCCAGGGGCCCTGGATCAAGGAAATGTTCTTCGACGAAACGGCCGAGGCCCTGGAAAAGTACGGTCAGATCCGCAGCCAGGCCCGCGTCGACGTCTCGACGGTCGAGCACAACCCGATCGCCGTGGTCCGGGAGCGCTACCTCACCCAGCTGGACGGCCTCGAGAGCCAGGACGAAACGTTCTACAAGATCTACCGGAAGGGCATCTGGGCCGCCCAGAAGGGCCGGATCTACCATTGGGACGAGCAGCCGCTGCCCCCGGGCAAGATCGACGACGATTGGTACGGGGGCGACTTCGGCTACTCGATCGACCCGGCCGGCGTCCTGCAGATCTTCCGGAAGGCCGACGAGCTCTGGCTGGCCGAGATTCTTTACCGCACCGGGCTGACCAACCAGGCCCTGGGCAACGCCATGCTCGAGGAGGGCTGCGACCCGAACAAGCTCAGCTATTGGGACAGCGCCGAGCCCAAATCGATCGACGAGCTGCGTAACTTGGGCTTCAACGCATTGCCATGCGAGAAGGGGCCGGACAGCGTCCGGGCCGGCATCGACTTCGTCCGGGCCTGCAAGGTCCACATGATCCCGGGCCGCTGCCCCCACCTCAAGGCCGAGATGCTGCAGTACCACTGGCGGGTCGACAAGAAGGGGGACCCGACGAACGAGCCGGTCAAGTTCAAGGACCACCTCATGAGCGCGGCGCGGTACGGGATCCACACGCACCTCCGGGAGGCCGGCGCCTACCTCGGCGTCTTCGACTACGACATCAGCCCGCTTTAGGAGGCGAACATGGGAACGAAAGCAGAGCTCCAAGAGATGACGGCCCGGCTGGCCGAGGCCCAGACCGCGCGGCAGGCGGTCGAGCAGACCGTGGCCCTGTTCAAGCAGCAGAACGAGCGCCTCGAGAAACGGGCGAAAGAGGTCCAGGAGCTGATCGTCGACGACATCCTCTCGATCAAGCAGCGCCAGGACACCTACGTCGGGAACGACTACCGGGACTACGAAACGGCCGTGGCGGCCATCGCCCAGAAGTACAACGGGGAGGCCGATTGGGGCTGCCTGCAGACCGGGACCTGCGTCGACCTCCGGGCCGCCTTCATCCTCGGGGACGGCATCAAGATCGTCCACACCACCCCCGAGAAGTCCCAGGCCCAGGCCGAGCTCGACTTCTGCAAGGACTTCCTCGAGTACAACTCGCTCGACGGGGAGATGGCCCAGGAGATCGCCAAGGAATCCGAGATCGAAGGGAAGATCCTCATCAAGCTCTTCTGGGACAAGGACAAGCCCTACCGGGGCCGGCCCGGGATGCCGAGCGCCCGATTCATCTGCTGGTCGGACCGCCACTACACCGTCAAGGCCGATCCGAACGACTACCTGGTCTACACCGAGGTCACCTGGCCGGCCGGCACCGGCTACGAGGCCGGGGGCGCCAAGGAGCCCGAGTTCGTCTACGCGAAATTCGGGGGCCGGATCAATAACCCCAACAAGGCCCAGCCCAAGGTCATGAAGTGCCTGACCCAGATCGACCGGCTCGACCGGGCGCTCCGGGACCTCCGGGAGATCGACCATCTTTACGCCTCGCCGACGCCCAGCTTCAAATGCGACACCCCCCAGCAGGCGGCCAACCTGATGCAGTTCCTGAAGGACAAGAATTGGCGCATCGGCAAGGCCATCGCCCACGTCGGGGAATTCACCATGGTGGGCCCCAGCGGCGAGGGGATCGTGATCCTGATCTCGGAGATCGAGCTCAACACTAAGATGATCTCCGGGACGACCGGGATCCCGATCCACTTCCTGGGCCTCCTGGACCTGCTGAAGAACCGGGCGACGGGCGACAACACCCGGGAGCTGGTCATGGCCGCGACGACCAAGGAAAGGGGCATCTGGCGGGCGCTCATCCAGGAGCTCATCGAGAAGGCCATGGACATGTACAACGCCCAGACCGGCCAGGCCCAGAAGTCGACCAAGCTCGACGCCTCGAAGATCAAGGTCGAAATCCCCCTGATCAGCCAGGACCACTGGAAGAACCTCGAGCTGGTCCTGATCCCGGCCGCGGTCGGGGGCATCATCAGCAAGGAATTCGTGGCCGAGCAGATCCCGGGCGTCGACCTGGACCTCGAGGCCAAGCGCCGGGAGAAGGCCGCGAAGAAAGAGGCCGAGGAGGCCGCGGCCGAGCTCGTCAGGATCCGGGCGTCCCAGGGCGCAGCCGGCCAGGCCGCCAACCGGGCCGCCCCGGGCGCGACGTCGGGACGTCAGACGGACGCCCAGGGAAGGGCCCAATGAGCGAGATCGTCCCCGGGGTCTTCACCGTCGACGACCGGAAATGCCCCAAGTGCGGGGGGACGCTCTTCGTAAAGCCCTGCCCCTGCCCCTTTAAGCGCCAGGGCTGGACCCGCTGCGCCCGCTGCTTCAACCCGAAATGCGCCACGGTCGTCGGGCTCGAGAAGAAGAAGTTCCGCGGGGACCGGGCCCGGGGACAGAAACGCCGGAACAAGGGCCATCTTGGCCCATTCGGAATTCCCAATAACTGACGGAGGAACGATGCCCGAACCGATCACGACCAACACGGTCAAGCCGAAGCCCCGGCCCCAGCAGGGGCAGCCGAGGGAGCTCCAGGTGATCCTGGGCCAGAACAACCCGCCCAAGAAGATGGACACGACCTACGACGAAGGGCGCTACCCCGGCGTCATCAAGCGCCAGCAGCGGGTCGGCCTGCCCCCGCTCCAGACCCAGGACCTGCGGGCCATGGCCGAGAACAAGAAGCGGATCCAGGCGCTGGTCGCGCAGCGGGAGGCCAAGGCCAAGCTCGCCGCGGCGAAGAAGCCGGCCGCGAAAGCCCCCAAGGTCACGGCCAAGGGGGGCCGGAAAAAGGGCAAGTAGTAGCACCGTGTTATAATCACCACAGAAGCCCATGAAATTCAGAGCCCGACTTCGAGAGATGGCCGCCGACGAGATCGCCGGCATGATCGGACCGGACGTCCTCGCCCGGATCAAGGCCCAGGACCCGCACCCGATCATCAAGGCCTTCGTCGTCGGGCACGAAGGCGAGAGCCAGGGCCACATGGTGGGCGTCGGGAACGTCGTCAAGAGATGGTTCCGGGACGCCGTCGAGCAGCTGCACAACAAGATCAGCGCCGGCCTCCAGCTTTTCCACGGCCACGGCGCCACGAACGACCACGCCGGCCGGCAGCCGATCGGAGAGGTCGTCGGGAAGCGGATCATGAAGATCGGGGAGCGGCTGAGCTCGGTCGTGGCCTGCTGGATCTACCCGGACTTCCGGCACCTGCCCCTGGACGTGGCCTCGATCGAGGCCTACGTAACCATGGACGACAACGGCCGCGGCGGCCTGGTCGCCGCGCAGGTCGACGACGTCACCGGGATCGCCCTGGGCAACAGCAACGTCAACAGGCCTGGCTTCGCGGGGGCGACCCTGCTGGGCCAGCTGCAGGCCTTCGCCGACAAACGGCACATCAAGGAGAACCTCATGGATCTGACCCTGGAGGACGTGAGAGCGTACCTCGCGCAGGAGAAGGTCAAGCCCTCGGCGCTTTTCAGCGTCGAGGACCTGACCGCTGACCCCGTCATCGCCCAGATGCGGGAGAAATCCCCGTCCAATTACGAGTTCGCTCGGATGCGGAGGGAGCTGACCGAGGCCGAAAAGAAGCTGGCCGACGCGGAGCGGGAGAAGAAGGACCTCTCCGAGAAGGTCAAGAGCCAGGACGCCGAGATCTCTGCCGGCCGTCTGGCCACCGCCAAGCAGAAGGTGGGGCAACTTTTCGAGGCGCAGAAGGCAAGCCGGAAGCTGGATGACCGGCAGATCAAGTTCATCCAGAACCGCCTGGCGCGTTTTACGCCTCAAAAGCCCGAGGAGATCGAGAAGGAATTCGGCAGCTTCCTGGACCAGGAGATCGACGAGTACGGGAAGATCGCCAAGGACGTCTTCGGGGTCCCCGAGCCGAAGCCCGGAGAGGGCGACGGCGGGGGCCGGGAGCCGGTCAAGGGCGACGCCAACAAGGACGTCGTGCCCGACCACCTGGACCCGGCCAAGAACCCCATGATCCCGAGGGTCATTTAGGCCTTATCGCGCCGGCACATTTCAACGCAGGAGGAAAGCATGCCCAACATGCTCAGAACCGCCACGCCCCAGGGCGACTGGCGGTCGTTCAAGTTCACCTGCGAGGAAACGGCCGGCATGCTCGGGGCGCAGGCCGCCCAGCCCCTGGGCCAGAGCTGGCTCTACCTCGTTCAGGACAGCGTCGTCGCCGTCCTCGTGGAGGACCCGCAGCACGCGGATCACATCCTCCCCTTCGGCGACGAAGGCGTCGGGATCTACCACGCCGAGAAGATCATGGTCCCCAAGGCCAACGACACCCTCGACGTGTTCCTCCCGGGCCAGATCGTCTATTGGGACCCGGCCACCCGCCTGGCGACGGCGATCGCCACGACCGGGAACCTCATCATCGGGATCGCCACGGAACCCGCCCTCGCGGCCGACGATTACGTCGAGATCGACCTCGACGGAGCCGGCGCGACGGCCCGCGCGGTCGCGTAGGAGGGCGCCATGAACAGCAAGATCTTCAACCTCAATTGGGACCGCTTCGACTACGCGGATCCCAAGCAGCGGAAGCAGCTGATCGGGGCCCTCCAGTTCTTCATGGCCCTGCCCAACAAGTTCGTCCACCCCTCCCTGGCCAAGGTCGAGGAGTTCATCAAGGCCCACCGGGCCATCCAGGAATTCACGACCTACGGGGACGGCTGGGCGAACGAGAAGGCCATCAGCATCGTCGAGAAGTTCCACCTGGCCACCGAGTACGACAACGGCTACGAGCAGATCTTCGACATCCGGGACTTCTCCGGCACCAAGGCCAACGGCTTCGACGTGGGCGGGGTCTCCAGCGGCCTCACCTTCGCGGAGGTCAAGGTCGGGGAGAAGCTCAAGGTCTTCCAGGCCGCGGGCGCCAAGTACCGCTGCTACTTCTGCTGGTACGGCGGGGCGCTGGGCTGGCACCGGGGGCTCTTCGAGGACGGCGAATGGTGGACGATCGAGGACAACGCGATCGAGTTCCGGAACGCCGCCTACTCCAGCAGGGCCGCGACCTACTACGCCCTGCTCGAGGCGGCCGCCGACGCCAAGGGCTGTTGCTCCGTGGTCCCCTCGGACTGCAGCGACTGCACCGCCGACGCCCGGCAGATCGCCCGCTCCATCAACTTCGCCGCCATGTCCATCCTCCGGCAGGTCGCCGGCCGCGGCTATTCGCTCAACCCCCAGACGACCGAGTTCATCGTCCTGACGCCCCTCGAGCTCCGCGGCCGCGTCAAGGAGGCCCTCGGGGTCCGCACCCAGGCCTTCGCCGACTCGACGACCGTCCGGGACTACAACTTCCGGCAGATCACCTCCATGATGCTGACCAACACGAACCGCGTCATGGTCATCCTGCCGGGCCGGACCATCAAGGCCGGCTACCGGATGGACCTCACCCTCTTCGACGACTTCGACTCGCTCAGCTACACCGAGAACGTGGCCGGCTGGATGCGCCACGGCGGCTGCATCGGGGACCTCGATCAGATCGCCTGCATCGAGTTCACGCCCGATAGCGGCAGCTGCCCGGACGCCGCGGTCGCGCCCATGGCCGCCTGCGGCGATGTCGTCGACGAGAACGGCGACCCGATCTCGGGTCTGCCGGATCCCGGGGGCCAGGGGCCCAGGTAAGGGATAGCACCGAGCGCTCGTGCTCGAGAACCTCATTGGAAACTGCTGCAGGGCAGGGTCGGGGGGCTGCCAGGTCCTCCGGCCCTGCCCCGCTCTTCTGGAGATGAACGGGATGCTGCTGACGACACGCTCCAAGAGGGTCCAAGAGATCTTCCGGAATAGAGCGGCAGCCCAGAACGAAGCCCGCGCGAACCTCAAGCGGCAGATCGCCCCCCATAACCCCATCAGCACGGTCCTCGCAGACGGCGCCTGGGCCGGCGAGCCCTGCTTCCTCATCGGAGGGGGCCCGAGCTTGACCGGCTTCGACTTCGAGCGCCTCCGCGGCCGCGGCCGAGTGATCGCCATCAACCGGGCCTTCGAATTTATCCCCTGGGCTGACCTGCTGTTCTTCATGGATTGGAAATTCTACAAGCTCTGCCACGAAAACCCGGACCGAAAAGCCAAGTGGGACGCCTTCCGCGGCTACCGGGTTTTCTGCAACCTGATGGGCCGGGCCCTGGACGACTGCTACAACGTCCGGTCCCTGGGCCGGCACGGCATGAGCTGGTCGATCGCCAAGGGCATCTACCACGGCAACAACAGCGGCCACGGCGCCCTCGAGATGGCCCTGGCCCTGGGCTGCCGGCCCATCTACCTCCTGGGCTACGACGCAAACCGCGGCGCCACAGGCCGGAGCCATTGGCACAGCGGCTACGGCCACAAAGCCAACCCCCACCTGGGCGAGATCTTCGCCCGGGAATTCCGCGACCTAGCCGGCCGGATCCCGCGGGTCACCTACATCATCAACTGCAACCCGCAGAGCGGAATCCGGGTCTGGCCGTTCAAGACCATCGACGAGGTGCTGCATGACCAACCGATCCGGAAAGGTCTGGGGCTCGACCAGCGAGCTCTACCGGGCCCCGAACCTGCAAATCCACCTGCTTGAGATCGAGAAGGGCGGCTACTGCAGCGAGCACCGGCACGGCCACAAGACGAACGAATTCATCGTGCTGCTCGGCCGCCTCGAGATCCTGACCTGGCCCCCCGGAAAGGACAAGCCGGACCGGACCGTCCTGGGCCCGGACGAGCAGACCAGGATCCCGAACGGGGTTTGGCACCAATTCCGGGCCATCGAGAGGACCATGGCGCTCGAGCTTTACGAGCCCGAGCCGATCGACCATGACATCGAGCGCCGGACCGAAGGCGGCCTGGACGAGGACGCGGAATGGGCTGGACTGCCGTAACCTTCTACACCGAGCACACCGGCTACGAGGCCGAGGTCCAGAAGCTGGCCCAGAGCTGCCGGCAGCAGGACATCCCCCTGGCCATCTACCCCGTCCGGAATGCCGGATCCTGGCGCCAGAACCTCAACGCCAAGAGCGCGACGATCCTGCAGGCCATGACCGGGCATCCCGGCAAGGACATCGCCTTCCTGGACGCCGACGCCATCATCCGGCACCGGCCGGCCCTTTTCGACTTCCTCTCGACCGCCCAGGAATGGGACCTGGCCGCCCACTACTACGTGGCCAGCCGGCTCATCCCGGGCGGGGAGCTGCTGAGCGGGACGCTCTGGATCGCCAACACCGAGGCCGGCCGAAGGATCGTCACGGCCTGGGACAAGCTGGCCCGGAGCCGGCCCGACCTGCGCCATCAGCGCTGCCTCCAGATCGTGCTCGAGCAGGACCAGGCCGCCCGGGTCTACAACCTGCCGGCCGGCTACACCCGGATCTTCGACGCCCCCGGGATGCGCGGCGTCGAGCCGATCATCGAGCACTTTCAGGCCAGCCGGCGCCTCCGCAACCGGCTGCAGACGCCGCCCGGGCCCGGGCCATTCGGGACGGCGAGGAGGGGCCCCAAATGACCCTGCAGCACCTCGACAGCGGCGACTGCCTCAACCTCAAGAAGGACGGCCTCTACGAGCGCTTCGAAACGAGCTTCGTCAAGCGCCAGCTGCGGCCCGGGCAGACCTTCCTGGACGTCGGCGCCCACATCGGCTACTACAGCGCCATGGCGGCCCAGATCGTAGGCCCCCAGGGCCTGGTCCTGGCCTTCGAGCCGGACCCGACCAACGTGGGCCTCCTGCGGCAGAACACGGCCGAATTCGGGGACGCGGTCCAGGTCCGGGAGATGGCCGTGGCCGACAAGGCCGGCCGAGCCACGCTCTACCTCAGCCCGGAGAACAGCGGCGACAACCGCCTCTTCAAGACGGCCGGCTGGCGGGACATCGAGGTCGACGTCACGACGATCGACGAACGGCCCGAGCTCGACGGCCGGGCCGTGGACTTCCTGAAGATGGACATCCAGGGCCTCGAGCTCAAGGCCCTCGAGGGCGCCAGGGAAACGATCGCGCGGAGCCCGCGGCTGGTCGGGATCGTCGAATTCTGGCCCTTCGGGCTCAAGCTCAACGGCATGAAGCAGCCCGGGGAGTTCCTGGACGCCCTGGCCGGCCTGGGCCTGCGGGCCTACCTGAAAGGGACCAAGCGCCGGCTCGAGATCGCCCGGCCCCAGGGTCTCAAGAGGATCCCTAGCCACGCGAACCTCCTGGTCAGCCGGGAGCCCCTGCTGTGAAAACCAGCGCCGTGGTGGTCACTTTTCGGCGCCTCGAGAAGCTCGAGCAGGTCCTGGCCGGCTGGCTCGAGCAGACCGACGACGTCTGGCTCTGCGATTGCAGCCAGAAAGGATTCCAGACGGCCCTGCCGGTCAAGATCGTCCGGGCCCAGCCGGATCCCGGGAACAGGATCCGGCATGCCGTAGCCCTGATGACGGCCGGGGACATCGTCTTCAAGGCCGACGACGACCTGGTCCCCCTGCCCGGGCTGGCCCAGGACTTCCTGGCCGCCATCGAGGCCAAGGGCGACGGGATCTACGGGATCCACGGCCGGCAATTCCAGGGCCCCCGCTACTACGGCCAGACCAAGATGTGGGGGACCGGGAACACCCGGGCCCTGACCAGGGTCGACTTTGTCGGGGTCCTGACCGCGGCGCCGAGGAAATTCCTGCCCCTGGACCTGCGCGGCTGCGCCAGCGAGGTCGAGGACCTGTTCTGGCAGATGGCCTGGTACCCCCAGGCGCCCAAGTGGGTCGTCCCAACCGCCCACGTGCGCCGGCTGCCGGAGAGCTTCGACGCCGGCCGGCTGTGCGGGGATCCTCGAGGCCGCCAGACCCGCCAGCGCTTCTACGAAACCTGGTACCGCAAGAACTACGCCCCGGGGGCCCGGCCATGAAGCGGGTCGTGATCGTGACCACCCCGCGGGACGGGCGGGGCAACAAGGCCAACGGGGTCCGGGTCGGAGAGGCCATCGCCGCCCTGGGCCACAGCGTAGCCCTGGCCGGCCACGACCAGGCCGCCCGAGGGGCCGCCCTCGCCGGCGCGGATCTCGTCCTGCTCTTCGGGACCGTGGTCAGCGACGAGAACAGGCGCCCGGGCCTGGTCCGCAAGATCCGCAGCCAAACCAGCCCCAGCGCGGCCTTCGCCCTGTGGTACTTCGACATCTGCTGCCCAGGCATGAAGAACAGCCCCTGGAAGAACGCGACGATGCGCCGGATCGCGCCCCAGCTGGATTGGCTGATCATGACCGACCACAGCTACGCCTGGGAGGCCCACGCCAAGAACTTCCTGCACCTCATGCAGGGCGTCGACCCCGCGGAGTTCTCGAGGGAGCCGGAAAGCCAGTTTTCGCGCGTCAGGGACGTTATTTTCACCGGGGGCACACTTCCACCCTTCCAGGACCGGGAAAAGGCCCTGGCGGGCCTCCGGCGCCGGTTTTCCGTGGGCTTTTACGGCCGGGACGCAGGCCAAACCTGCTTCGGGGCCAAGTTTTGGGCCGAACACCAGCGCAGCCGGGTCGTTTTCGTGCCCAAGCCCCCGAGCTGGGCGCCCCGCAGGTACTGGTCGAACAGGATCTACCTGGCCACGGCCACAGGAACGCCGGCCGTAGCCGGCTGGACCGAAGGCCTCGAGGAGCACTTCCAGGACGGCCGGGACCTGCTTTTCTACAACACCCAGGCCGAGCTCGAGGCCGCCGTGGGCATGCTCGTCGACGACGCCGCGGCCAGGGTCCGGATCGGCAAGGCCGGCCGGACCAGGACCATGACCGAGCACACCTATCTCAAGCGAGCCGAGCAGCTGCTGGCCGCCATTTTCGGGAGGAAATCATGAAAAAGCGCAGGACCTACACGACCCGGGCCGGCGTCCAGGCCCGCGAGAAGAAGGACCGCGTAGCCGTCCGGCCCCCGGGCCCGGAGAACCAGCTGACCGCCGAGGAGTACATCCAGCACTGGAAGGCCCGCAAGGTCTGGACCCACCTCGAGCGCCCGAAGCACCTGAAGCGGCTGCGCTGGTGCGCCAGCCAGGCCGAGGGCAAGAGCGCCCTGGACCTGGGCTGCGCCTTCGGCCACAGCACGGTCATCATGATGAACGCCCGGCCGGAGATCCCCTGGTGCGGCTGCGACCTCTCGGCCGAAGCCGCAGCGACCGCCCGGAACATGCAGGCGGGCAGCGGGGTCGCGTTTTTCTGGATCCCAAGGATCGAGGACCTGGCCTCGACAGGGCCCTGGGGCTCGATCATCGCCAGCGAGGTCATCGAGCACGTCCAGGACGACAAGGCCTTCCTGGCCGGCCTGGTCCGGGCGGCCACGCGCCGGGTCATCCTGACGACCCCGACGATCGACGCCCAGGACCCGGGGCACGTCCGGATCTACACGGACGAAACCCTCGGGGAGCTCCTGGCGCCCTACCGGGCGACGGTCATCAAGGACAAGGACTTCTACTACGTCACGATCGAGGTGAAGCCATGAAAGAACGGGTCCTCGTCACCGGGGCGGCCGGATTCGCCGGCAGCCATCTGCTCGAGTTCCTGATCCGCAAGGCCGACCAGGATTGGACCTTCGGCAAGGATGGCCTCGAGGTCCACGGCGTCGACCGGCAGCACACGCGCCGGGACAACATCCGGCACATCGAGCCGGCCTTCCAGTACCACGAAACGGACCTGACCGACTTCGTCTCGACGCTCGGGCTGCTGCGCCGGATCCAGCCGGACCGGATCTTCCACCTGGCCGCCCAGAGCTTCGTGCCGACGAGCTGGTGGGCGCCGGAGGAAACGCTCCGGACCAACATCACGGCCGAGCTGAACATCTTCGAGGCCTGCAGGGAGCTCGGGATCCGGCCCAGGATCCAGATCGCCTGCTCGAGCGAGGAGTACGGCCTGGTCGAGCCGGCCGAACTGCCCATCAAGGAAACGAACCCCCTGCGGCCGCTGAGCCCCTACGCCGTCTCCAAGGTCGCCCAGGACATGCTGGGCTACCAGTACTTCAAGAGCTACGGCCTGCCGATCGTCCGGACCAGGGCCTTCAATCACACCGGGCCCCGCCGCGGCGAGCAATTTGCCACGGCCCAATTCGCCCGGCAGATCGCCGAGCTCGAGGTCGGAGCCAGGGACAGGATCCTGGTCGGGAACCTCGAGGCGGCCCGGGACCTGACCGACGTCCGGGACATGGTCCTGGGCTATTGGCTGGCGACGGAAAAAGGCGACCCGGGCGACGTCTACAACCTCTGCAGCGGCCGGGCCTATCGGATGAAGGACATCCTCGCCAAGCTCGGGGACCTGGCCGGCCTGAAGGACATGCCGGTCGAGCAGGACCCGACGAGGATGCGGCCCTCCGACGTCCCCGTCCTGATGGGGGACCCCTACAAGTTCCACGTGAAAGCCGGCTGGGTCGCCGGGATCCCGATCGAGAAAACCCTCAAGGACCTGCTCGAGCACGAACGGGCCCGAGTGCGCGGCATGCTATCATAAGGGCATGTGGTACGAAGGCGTCTTCGCAGCGCAGGGCGCCGGCACCGGGCTGACGGACATTTGGGACGCGCACGTCGTCGAGAACGACTGCTGGTCGGTCTACGACGCCGCGGCCGGGGCCAACGCGAAAGTCTACCGCTGCCTCGATCCGGACAGCGCCCAGAACTGCGACTTCTTCGTCCTGGTCGACGACAACCACGACGGCTATTGGCTGATCCAGCTTTGGGAGGGATGGGACGCCGGCGCCCACGCCGGGGTCGGGGACCACATCGAGGTCTCGAGCTCGACCTACACCTTCATCGGCCGGCGCTACACCGGCAGCCCCTGGGCGCTCAGCGTCCTCGACCACCGAATCATCTTCATCGAAAAGCTCTATTGGACCGCGCAGTACATCGGCCAGCCGCGGCGCTACGACCCGAGCTACAACACGCCCCTCATCCTGAGCTCGACGGGCGGCTCGAACATGTACAACAACCTGGCGCTCATCTATAACTCGACGCAAGCGGCCTGCCGCTTCCTTTTCGACGAGGCCGGGAATCAAGCCCTGGCCCAGGGCGATGGGGGGCAGCAGTACTCGAGCTATCGGCAGGTCTTTGGGATCGATGGGCGATTCCACTTCCCGAACGAAAAAGTCATTGCTGGGGCGACGACGGGCCTGGCGCTGGGGACCCTCGAGGGCGTCTATGATTTGGGCTGTGGAGGATCGCCCCACGGGACCAACCTCACGCGACAGCCGACTCGAGGCCAGACGATCGAGATCAACGGGATCGACGCCATGCTGTTCAGCGGATCCTATGGCACGACGGTCTGGTCGGCCGTCCTGAAGATCTGAAAAGGGAGAACGACCATGTCCTGGCACAACGGATCCTGGGCGGCGACGACGGCCGGCCTCGGCATCTCGACTATCTGGGATGGCCTGGTGCTCGGAAACCCGCATTGGACGACCTACGACGGCAGCGCCGGAACGAACGCCAAGGTCTATCGCTGCCTCGACGAGGACGAGAACATCGACTTCTACGTCTACGTCAAGGACAACCAGGCCGGCTATTGGGAGATCGCGCTCTGGGAGGGATGGGACGCCGGCGCCCATGCCGGGGTCGGAGTCGGGATCGCCGTCTCCTCGAGCACGTACAGCTTCCGCGCGCGCCGGCCGGTCGGGCCCTGGTACCTCTCCGTTCTCGACCACCGGATCATCTACATCGACGGGACCAATTGGCAGGGGCAGTACATCGGCGCCCCAAGGCGGTACGACCGGAGCAAGAACATCGTCGTGATCCTCTCGCCCTCGACCGGGGTCATCTACTACAACTGCCTGACCTACGTCGCCAATTCGACCACGCAAGCCAGCCGGTTCCTTTTCGATGAACACCACGGAGCGCCTCTCGTCTCGATTGACGGCGGGGTGTCCAATTCGACCTACCGCCAGATCATGGGGGTCGACGGGTCCCTCCGGCTTGCTGGAGAGGTCCCGATCGCCGGACAGAATTCCGGCCTCGCCGTGGGGACGCTCGAGGGGGTCGCCGATCTGGGGGCCGGAGGCAGCTTGAACTTCGCGCCGGCCCGCGGGGAAACCGTGAACATCGACGGCGTCGATTGGCTGATTTTCAGCGGGACCTACGGGACGACGGTTTGGTGTGCCGTGAGGATGGCCTGAGATGGCCGATTACGCCGGCTACATTTCCGACCCGGTCGCCTCCCTCGAGCCATGGGAGCACTGGCCGATCGGCGGCCTCATGCAAGGCCGAAGCCGGCTGGTCTACGATTACCAGGAAAGCGGATCCGGGAGCTACCCCAGCGGCGACTACCCCTCCGGAGTGACCGCCCTCGGGATCCCGATCCTGGGCCTCAGCCCGGGCGGCTACGCGACGATGTTCCTGGCCATCGAACCGGGCAAGGAAGTGAAGGTCATGGCCTGGCCGGCCGACGAAGGCAAGCTCCGGGTCGCCATCCTGGACCGGGCCAGGCGCTCCATCGCCGAGGCCTGGAGCACCGACCATGAGCAATGGCAGGACGTCCGGGTCCTCCTGCCCTCGGGCTACGGCAAAGGCATCTACCTGCTCGAGATCTCGAACTGCGCGGGCCAAACCCACGACGACGCCCGGGCCTTCGTGGGGTCGATCGAGGTCGTCTGATGATCGACCTCGGATGGGGCTACCCCGTCGCGGCCGGGCCCAGCCACGGCCTGCTCGACTACGGCTACCCCACCTACATCGAGGAGGAGCCGGCGAGCGCTAGCCCAAGCGGATCCGCGAGCCCGATTGAAAGCCCAAGCGCCAGCCCCAGCGTCTCCGCAAGCGAAAGCGCGAGCGCCAGCCAGGTCCCCAGCCCCATCTCGGCCTCCGGATCCTACTACAGCGACGACCAGGGCATCTGGCTCGGGCCGGAATTCGGAGAGGTCAAGCTGCCGAGGATCCGCTGGATCGAGCGCCAGGCCCCCGGGATCCCCGCCGCGGCCGGCCCGCGGATCGACCAGGGCACCATGCTAGACGGCACGTGGCGCTTCAACCGGCGCCGCAAGGACCAGCGCTCCTGGAGCTTCGTCTGGCAGATGCTGACCGGCGCCGAGCTGGCCATCTTCCTGGCCATCCAGGAGCAGAACGGGAAACTGCATTTCCAGAACAATTGGGAGAGCCCGGAGTGGCGCTGGGTCAACATCGTCAATTTCGGGATCTGGCCGGAGCCGAAGGCGCCGGACCGATACCGGGTCGAGCTCACGCTCGAACAGACCAGGTGACGGGCCGTGCTAAGATAGAGCCGAAAGACCAATAGGAGGAGCCCATGAAAACCGGAACGAAAATCGCCCTTTTCGCCCTGCTCTGCGTCGCCATGATCGTGGCCGGAGTCATCCTCGGCCGAGCCATCCAGGACGACCCCCAGGAGAAGGACCTGACCTTCGCCATCCTGGTCTCGGCCCCGGGCGGCTTTACGGTCGACATGACCCCAAAGAACCCCACGACGGGCGACATCGAAGTGCACGTGGCCAGGGGGACGCCGGCCGTTTTCACCATCACCACGGCCGCCTTCGACGGCTACGACGGGAAGATCGATTTCAGCATCAGCGGCCTGGCCGAAGGGACCTACAGCTTCAACCCAAGCTCGGTCGGCAACACGCCGGGGACGCCGGTAGTCCTGACGGTCCAGACCAGCACCCTGACCTCGAACCAGGGCTACGTCTGCACCCTGACCGCCAGCCCGAGCTGAGGCCATGACCGAGCCGGCCGGGATCGACGCCCTCGAGGCCCGGGCATCCGAGGCCTTTCTGGCCCTGGTCGCCGTCTTCCGGAAGATCGACTCGAGCGCCAGGCCGGCCCGGGACGCCGGCGCCGCGGCGGTCGTCCTGGCAGCCAGGCGGGCCGCGGCCGAGCCCGTGCGGGATCTCGCCTGGCTCGAGGAGGCCCGGGAGCGGATCCCGGAGCTGACCAAGACCGAGCTCGCGGCCTTCCGGCTGGTGGGAATGGGGATGACGAACCGGGAGATCGCCGGGGCGATGTTCATAAGCCCGACGACGATCCGGACCCACATCAAGCGGGTCCACGACAAGCTCGACGTGAAGGGCCGGGCCCGGCTGGCCCTGGCGGCCCACATCCTGCTGAGGCCGGCCGCCTGAAGGGAGAACGACCATGGCTTACGGATGGTTCAACACGGTCGCCGACGCCGACGACTACTTCGACACCCAGCGCCTCGAGAGCGAGGCCTGGGACGACCTGGACGACTCGAGCCCGTACTTCCAGAAGCAGCGGGCCCTGGTCAACGCCTTCAACATCCTCCGGGCCTGCCCGGATTGGACCCTTCCCACCTTCGCCGGCGCCAGCGCCTCGCAGCTGACGAAGCTGCAACCGGCCAACGCCGAAATGGCCTACTACCTGGCCATCCACCTCGACGACCAGGACCGGAGGAAGGGCCTCCAGGCCCAGGGCGTCATCGAGGCCGGGAGCGTCAAGGAAAAGTACGCCGAGGCCGAGCTCGGGACGACCCCCATCCCCCCGCACGTCCGGGACCTTTTGACCGACTTTTTGACGACCCCGCCAGCGGAATTCGGGATCGTCGACGTCGGCAGGGACGAGAACGAGGGCGTCAACTACGACCCGGTCGACCTCTGAGGCAGCCGGATGAACGACGTCGACCGCCTGGCCGGCTTTTACGGCCGGGCCGCAGACCGGATCCGGACCGGCCTGCAAGCCCTGGACCCGGGGCGCTTCGACGGATTCAAGGCCGAAAAGGCCATTTCCCGGGCCCGGGCGACGGTCAAGGCCCTGAACGAGGCCTCGACCGAATGGGTCGACGCCACGATCGACGACGCCTACGAGAAGGGCGCCAGGACCGCCCGGACGATCCTGGAGATCCTCGGCAAGCGGCCCGTCAAGCCCCAGACCTACGACGGGAAGCGGAACCTCAAGGACGACGTGGCCGCCACCCTCATCCGGGCCAACAATTCGATGCTCAAGGTCAGCCAGGACTTCGTGGCTTTGAGCGCCCTGGGGGCCAAGAAGATCAACCAGGCCCCCCTCCAGGAATTCGACTTCGGCGAGGTCGAGGAGGACCTGAATGCGCTCGCCGCGGAGGCCGTCCAGAACGAGCTCAGCAGGAAGGACCTGGCCGGCCAGATCCGGACCGAGCTCGGGAGCCGGATCAGCGAGAACAACCTCATCGAGATCAACGGGAAGCAATGGGACGCCCGGGCCTACGCCGACATGGTCGCCAGGACGACCATCCGGGACGCCCAGACCGCGGCTACGCTGGACCTCTGCCGGGAGTACGACAACGACCTGGTCGAGGTAAGCTCCCACGACACCGAGTGCCCGGAATGCGCCCCCTACGAGGGCCAGATCTACTCGATCAGCGGGAAAAACCCGAACTACCCGCCCCTTGACGCGGCCCCGCCCTTCCATCCGAACTGCGAGCATTCCCTGCTCCCGACGTCCGACGTCGAGCAGGACATCATCAAGGCCGGGCCCGGGACGGCCGGCTGGATCGATCGGGCCGAGTGGATCCCCCGGGCCGCCCAGGTCGCCGCGGCGGCAATCCAAGCGCCAGCGCCCCCTCGGCCGAAGCCCAAACCGAAGCCCAAGCCCGAGCCGGCCCCCGCCGCCTCGGCCGGCTGGAAGCCCAGCATGACCAAGGAAGAAGCCGACGTCTGGGCCAAGGACAGCGTCGTCAAGAAAACCCTGAACCATAACACCAGCACGGAACCGGTCGGCGACAGCATCATGAAGAACGGATTCACGATCGGCGACGGCGCCGCCTACGGCCGCGGCGTCTACATGAGCACCGAAATCGAGGCCGAGTACGGCCTGGTGAACCTCCAGGTCCGGGTCAACATCCAGAAGGTCGTGAAATTCGAGCAGAGCTTCTGGGAAAAGAGCCAGGATTGGTGGTACAAAAAGGGCTTCTACCGGACGGAGAAGGCCAAGATCGGGAACAGCGAGATCCTGAGCCGATGGGGCAAAGCCATGGGCTACGACGCCTTCAAGATGGGCGGGGAGGACTTTGGCCGCTGGTGGTACGTGGTCCTTGACCCCAAGAAAGTGACGGTCATCGCCAAGCGCGTCGCGCGGAGGTACGGACCAGGATGAAAACCACAGACACCTGCTGGGACTGCAAACACCTGACGAGCGAGCCGGGGTCGACCCCGCCGCTGTTCTGCCGGGCCTTCCCGGATGGCCGGGGGATCCCCTTCCAGATCATCGCCGGGATCTACCGGCACGACCGGCTCCTGGGGAACGAAAAGCACCCCGTCATCTTTGAGCCGAAGGGAGCACAGAAATGAGGGGCATGATCAACGCCTACTGCAAGGACCCCGTCACCATCCTGAAGTGGGAGGGGAACGACAGCTGGGGCAACCCGATCAGCGGGCCCACGGCCGTCGAGGTCAAGGGCTACGTCGAATTCCGGACGCGGCTGGTCCGGGACACGAAGGGCGAGGAGCGGGTCTCCGACGTCTCGGTCCTGCTGCCCCGCAAGATCGAGAGGGCAACGCTCCTGGGCCGGAAGCTCAGCCATGAGGACCGGATCCAGCTGGACGGGGAATCTTTCGACCGTGCTATAATCGAAATCAGGAAGCCGAAGGACTTCTCGCACCCGCATTACGAGGTCTACTTGGCCTAGAGGCAGGAGATGGCAGAACGGCAGGTTTTCCAGTTCGACACGACGGAGTTCGCCTCCTCCCTGAAGCGGATCGTCCAACAGGTCGAGCCCCAGGCGACGGGCCGCGGGCTCTTCGCTGCCGGCAACGCCCTGCTCCGGGACGCCATCAAGATCGCGCCCCAGGCCCCGAAAGAGGTCGGCGACCTCTGGGGATCCGCGCGAGTGACCAAGGCAGAGATCCGGGGCGACCAGGCCTCCGTCGAGGCCGGCTTTAACATCGAGTACGCCGCCCGCTGGCATGAGGTCAGCCCGACCAAGCCGATCAATTGGACCACCGACCGCGGCGCCTCGAGCCCCGGGCCCAAGTACCTCGAGAGCAAGATGAACATGTTCCGGGAAAAGTACATGGTCATCGTCGGCAATTTCCTGGCCCGGGCCCTAGCCAAGGGCGCGGCCCCGACCGGGGAGGGCGTCTGATGTTCCGCGAGATCTGCAAGTTCATCGAGGCCCAGACGGGCTTCACCATGGCCGCCAACGGCGCCGGCAAGCTCCAGGCCGGCCACATGAGCCAAGCGGCGCCGAAGCGCTGCGCGGTCGTCATCGAGGCGGGCGGCCCGCCCGTCTTTACGCCGAACGAGGACATGGTGGACCTCACCATCCAGATCCTCAACCGGGCCCCGGTCTACAAGGACGCCCACGACGACGCCTGGGCGGCCTACAAGGCGCTCCACGGCCTGAGCGGGATGAACATGCCGAGGATCGACGGCAGCGGCGAGGACTACCTGGCCATGACGATCGAGGCCATCTACGCCCCGCAGTACATCGGCGAGGACGTCGACCGGAACCACGTTTTCTCGACGAACTACATCTTCCGAATGGAGGAGGGCGGCTGCTCGGCCTACCCGAGCTAACGCCCCATCCAGATAACCCAAGGAGGTTCACATGCCCACTTCCCCCATGCTGGACAAGGGCCCCTGCGAAATCGTTTGGGGCTACGGGGAGTCGGACGCCGCCTATCTGGGCAAGACCCTGGGCGCCGTCAAGCTCACCATGGAAACCGGGGTCTCGGACATCAACGAGGACCAGGCCGGCGACGCCGCGGTCAACGCGGTCCTGACCGGCTCGGTCGTCGAGCTCGAGGTCCCCCTGACCCGCCTCAGCGTCGAGGAGCTGCGCCGGATCCTGAACGTCGAGGAGCCCGCGGGCGGCCCGTGCATCGTGCCCCTGACGAACCAGGTCGGCTGCGACCTCTACTCGCTGGCCAAGGCGCTGGTGATCAAGCCCACCTGCGGCGGCGTCATCAGCACGAACCCCTGCCAGTGGATCCACATCTACAAGGCCTACCCGGTCGCCGGCCTGGACCTGACCTTCGACAAGGACACCCAGCGGGTCTTCCCGGTCAAGTTCAAGGTCTTCGTCAACCAGGACAGCGCCGATGGGCCGGTCGGGGACTTCGGCACGATCGGGATGGACTCGGCCGCGAGCATCCTGTAGAGGAACAAGCGCCATGCCCGTCGTTCTGAAAATCGACAGCAAGCCGTCCCTCTACGAGCCCCAGGCGGTCGAGATCGACGGCAAGACCTTCCAGATCAGGGAGGTCACGCTCGGGGGCCTCGAGAAGATCCAGGACCTACAGCCCGACCTGCAGGCAGGGAGCGCCGCGGCGATCCGCAAGACGCTCGAGCTGCTCCTCAAGGGCGAGGTCGCCATCCTGAAGGACCTGCCGCTGAAGAAGATCAAGGGCCTGATCGAGGTCCTCGTCCAGCGGGCCATCAGCCCCACGGACGAAGAAAAAAACGGGTCCGGGCCGGGGGCCGGCTGATCACCCTGATCAGCGCTGAGCTCCCCGGCCTCTTCTCGTTCGCCGAGCTGCGAGCGATGGGCGTCCGCGACCTGTACTTCTGGGCAACCGAGGCCAGGCGAAAGATGACGCTCCGAAGGATCGAGCAATGCAACGCCGCCCTACTCCCCTACCAGCGGCCCGACAAGATCAAGGCCTACAGCGACGGACTGAACCAGGCCCTGGAGGAGATCGAGCTGGGCGGGCCCGAGGCGGTCGCCAAGGCCGAGAAGGACAATGAGGCGCTGATCGAACAGAACAAGGCCCGGGCCAAAGAGGTCATTGCCAGGAGAAAGGCAGCCGGCAAGCCGCTTAAGAAGCGCCGGCTGCCCAAGAACGCGCGGAGGATCAGATGAACACCGGAGGGGCCTTCGTCGCCGGCGCGATCGTTTCCAAGCTGCTGCTGGACAAGACCGGCTGGAACGAATCGGTCAAGGCCGTCGAGAAGGACCTGACCGGGCTCAACGCCAAGGCCGCCCAGACGGGGGCCCAATGGATCGGCTTCGGCAAATCCCTGGCCACGGTCGGCGCAGCCGTGGCCGGCGTCTTTACGGCCATGACGATCAAGACCGCCAATTACGGGGAGGCGCTCTTCGACCTCAGCCAGAAAACGGGCGTCGGGGCCGAGCTCCTTTCGAGCTTCAAGCTGGCAGCGGAGCAGAGCGGGAGCTCGCTCGAGGGCGTCGCCACGGCCTTCAAGTTCCTCAGCCGGAACATGGCCTCCGGAGCCGAGGAATTCGCCAAGATCGGGATCTCGGTCCGGGACGCCAAGGGCCAGCTGCGGCCCATGGCCGACGTCATGGTCGAGGTCGCCGAAAAGTTCTCCAAAATGCCGGACGGCGCCGAGAAAAGCGCCATGGCGCTGAAGCTCTTCGGCCGCAGCGGATCCGAGCTCATCCCCATGCTGAACCTGGGGGCCCAGGGCCTCGAGCAGGCCATGAAAAAGGCCCGGGAGTTGGGCCTGGTCATGTCGGACGAGGACGCCAAGGCCAGCGATGCCTTCAAGGACCGGCTCGTCGAGCTCAAGGGGGCCGTCCAGGGCCTGACCAACTCGATCGGAAAGCAGCTGCTGCCGGCCGGGACGGCCCTGGTGAAAACCGTGACGGACGTGATCGCGGGGATCGGAAGGGCGATCGAGAACAGCGGGGCCTTCGGGAAGGCCCTGGTCCAGATCATCCCGACCTGGGGGCTGCTGACGGCCGCTGTGGGCGCGGTCATCGTGGCCATCGGGACGCTGCTGAAAGCTCTGCCCCTCCTGACCGGCGCCCTGGGGACGACGACCGGGGCGCTCATGGCCTCGGTCACGGCCTGGACCGCGGTCGCGGCCGCGGTCGTCTACTACATCAGCGTCCTCGGGCAGCTGAGCGATGCCAAGGAACGGCTGCGGGCCAGCGAGGACTCCCTGGCCGAGGCCCAGGGCAAGGGAATCACGAAACTGCAGGAGGCCGCGCGACGGGCCGGCATGACCTCCGCGGCCATGGACGAATTCATCAACCGCTTCCGAAAGTACGGGGACGGCTTTGTGGGTCTGGCCCTCAAGGCCGCCAAGGCCGGAGAGGCCGGCGAGGAGGTCGCCGCGGCGATGGCCGCGATGGGCACCGAGAACGTCGAGGCCTGGAAGAAGCTTCATCCCGAGGTCGACACCTACGGCAAGGACATCGCCGACCTGCTGACCAAGTACAACCTGCTGAGCCGGACCAAGCTGACCGAGGAGCTGGCCGCAACCCGGGAGGAGCTCGCCCGGCTGCAGGCCAGCGCCGAATCGACCCCGGGGGCGATCGAGGCCGTCAAGACCAAGATCCGCGAGATGGAAACGGCCCTCGACGGCCCCATCCCCAAGATCGAGGACCTGAGCGCTGCGCTCGAGGCCCTGAAAAAGCGCTGGGCCGAGGTCGCCGGCATGAGCTTCGAGGACTTCGAGGCCTGGCAGACCGGCAAGATGAAGATCGAGCTGACCCCCGAGCTCGAGCAAGAGGGATGGGACGCCGCCTGGGCGGCCCTCGAGGAGAAGGCCGCGGCCGAGGTCAACGTGGTCGACGGGATCCTGGGCGACCTAGTCGACAGCAGCCGGAACGCCGGCTACGCCTCGAGCGAGGCCATCCGGGAGGCCATGCAGGGCCTGGCCGAAGGGGGCACCCTGCCGGAGATCAAGCTCCGGATCGCCGAGATCACCCAGGTCCTGCAGACCATGGGGGGCTCCCTGACGCTCGAGCGGATCCGCGAGCTCGAGGGCGAGCTGGCCCGGCTCAAGGGAATCGTGGCCGACACGACGCCCTGGGGCAAGTTCGTCTCGAACGTGGCCGCGGCCTTCGACCGGCTCAAGGGCCTGGTCGACCCGATCGTCCAGCAGATGCAGACCAACCGCGAAATCGCCATCGAGAACGAGTACAAGACCCGGCTGGACTACATCAACCGAACGATCACCGACGAGGAGCAGAAGCAGAAGGCCATCACCGCCCTCGAGGCCGAGTACGAGATCAAGAAGTCGAAAGCCCGGGCAGCCGGAGCCAAGGCCCAGAAGGCCTTCGCCCTGGCCCAGGCCATCATCAACACCGCGGAGGCCGTCAGCAAGGCCCTGGCCCAGGGCGGCTTCCTGCTGGGGATCCCCTGGGCGGCCATCGTCGGGGCCCTGGGCGCCGTCCAGATCGCCACGATCGCGGCCCAGCCCATCCCCATGGCCGAGGGCGGCAAGTTCGAGGAGCCGACGCTGCTCCAGAACGTCCTGGTTGGCGAGGCCGGCCCAGAGTACCTGCTGCCGGAGAAGAAGCTGACCGCCCTGGTCCGGGACGCCATGGCCGTGCCGTTCTTTACGGGCGCCCCACTGGCCGCGGCCGCGGGCGCCGGATCCGGGGCGACCGTCACCGTCAACTTCAACGCCCCGCTCATCCAGGCCCAGGGCTACAGCAAGCGGGACATCGACCTCGCCGGCGAGCAGATCAAGGAAGTCGTCCTCTACCAGCTGAAACGGACGGGCAGGAGATTCTGATGGCCGACATCTACCTGGGCACGACGACCAGCGGCCTGACCCCGCTGCCCCCGATCCGCTGGGTCCGCGGCAGCCAGCCCTCGATCCCCATCGACGCCTCGAAATCGCTGGACGAAGCGGTCATGCTGGACGGGACCAGGCGCTACAACGCCCGGGCCAACAGCCCGAGGACCTGGCCCCTCACGTGGGAGATGCTGACCACGGCAGAATTCCAGACGCTGCTGGCCCTGCGCAACCTCAACCAGGGGCTCTATTTCCAGAACAATTGGGAGGACGCGACCTGGTGGTACGTCACCATCGCCGATTTCCAGTACACGCCCCTGCTCAACCTGGGCCAGAACGGCTGCCGCTGGAACGTCCAGATGGTTCTCAAACAGGCAGGAACCTGATGCAGAGCTACGCCCCCCTGGCCGCCTCGCAGCTGCTCGAGCCGGTCCAGAACATGCTTTTCAAGCTCGAGGTCTGGGACGGGGCGGCCTGGAGGAACCTCGCCAACCTGGGGGGCCGGAGCTACCTCAAGGGCATCCAGGTTTCGCTCGGCGGGGCCCGGCAAAGCACGACCCCGGTCGCCGGGACCTGGTCGGCCATCATCGACAACCGGGCCGGCATCTTCCACCCGAAGCACCCGACGTCGACGTGGGCCGGCCTGCTCCGGACCGGCAGGGAGATCAAGATCTCGGTCGGGGGCACCTACGGCGGCGTCGCCTACTATTGGCAGCGGCTGGCCGGATTCATGGAAGCCCCAAGCTTCGACCACGGCGCCCATGAGGTCCACATCGGCGGCCAGGACTACATGCAGCTGCTGACCAGCACCATCCTGGGCGAGCAGGATCCGATCGCGGAGAGCGGGAGCGGAAGCGGATCCGGAGGCGTCGACGACATCATCAACGGCCCGACTCATTGGGGAGGCCGCGCGACCTTCGACAGCAAGGCGACCGGGGGCGCCGGAAGCGAGCTCTACGACGAGGCCGACGCCTGCGAAATCGGGGCCGGCGAGGCCGACAACGTGAACAATTGGAGCTGCCCAATCGGGGGCGCCGTAAGCTCCGAGGGCCCGGCGCCGGAATCGAATTACCTGCTGCGCCTGACCAGGGACGCCGATTGGCTCATGAGCGGGGACAACGAGTACTGCGAGAACACGAACGTGGCCTCCCTGACCGTGGGGCAGCGGTACATCATGAGCTTCTGGGGCAGGACGGTCTACAACGCCAGCGACAGCGGGGGCTACGGCCGGCTCCAGGTCCGGCAGGGATCCACGTCCCTCGGCCAGGTCAACTTCAGCGGGGACGGCGGCTACTACCAGCTGATCTTCACGGCCGCGTCGACAGCGGCCATGATCCTGCGGCTCTACGGGAGCGGCAAGTACGCCCGGGGCGGGGACTACTTCGAGATCGACGAGGTCTCGATCAAGACCTACGACCCGGACACCTGGTGGCAGTACGACCTGCCGGTCGAATGCACCGGCCCGTACTTCCTGACCCTCGACGGCGAGCCGATCGGGATGGGCTACCAGGACGACCAAACCTCTTGGCACTATGACCAACAGGCCAACTCGGTCCACTTCGGCGAACAGGCAGTCATCGAGAACGGGGCCGACAACCTCAAGGTCTACTACTACACCACGCAGACCCTCGAGAACGTCCTCGCCGACCTGCTGGTCTACTGCGGCCTCTACGCCAGCCGGGCAGCGGCCCTGGCCGACATGGACTACACGCCCACCGGGATCTCGCTCGACCGCGTTTGGTTCGACCCAAACACGACGGCCCTGGCGGCCGTGGCCAAGATCTGCGAGCGGGCGAATTACCGGTTCTGGTTCAGCTTCGACGGCAAGCCCTGTTTCCAGCCGGCGCCGGTCGCCGACTCGATCATCTGGACCTTCCCGGCCTGGGGCGACCTGCAGGGCCTGGGCGAAAACCAGGACGACGACATGATCCGCAACGCGGTCACGGTCGAGGGATGCCAGCGGAACCTCTACCAGCTGAGCCGGGACGACAAGGCCTCGGACAAGTTCAAGGGCTACGACGAGGACGCCGCCTCGATCGCGGCCTACAACCGGAAGCCGCATGGGATCCAGAACCACCTCTTCCAGACCGACCTGAGCTGCGCGGGGATGGCCTCGACGATCGTGGCGGCCGACAAGGACCCGAAACTTTACGGGGATCTGACGGTCTTCGCCAACCCGGTCCCCCTGGAGATCGGGGACGTCGTCGAATTCCAGGTCGAGCTGGAGCCCCCGACGACGGACGGGGGGACCAGCGGGGACGTGACGGTCACGACGATCGGCATCATCCGGGACATCAAGATCTCGGACCATCAGGTGCTCTACAAGGTCGAGGAGGTCGACGAGCTCTGGAGCCCGGGCAGCGTCAGCCCGAGCGCCAGCCCGAGCGCGAGCGCCTCTGTGCCTCCCAGCGCGAGCGAAACGCCAAGCGCCAGCGCCAGCCCGGAGAGCCCGATCACGTACACGCTGGACGCCACGGACGATGGCATGGACATCGTGATCCCGGCCGGCTACACCCAGGCCGTGATCGAGTGCTGGGGCGGCGGCGGGACGGGCTACGGATTCTTCGCACCCGGCCTCCATGGAGGCGGCG
>MTKZ01018850.1_pt1 | contig 33676 bp, 30 predicted proteins | sample 1042781 | NCBI WGS metagenome assembly MTKZ01 (sample SAMN06212207, study PRJNA360539) | anaerobic digester metagenome | biome: Wastewater treatment plant; material: sludge; isolation source: anaerobic digester fed with sludge from wastewater treatment plant | place: Denmark: WWTP Viborg ...
TTGGACGCCTTATAATTATGTTGGTGGGAATCCTGTTAAGAGAATCGATTTATTTGGTTTAGACTGGTATACTGATAAAGATGGTACCTATCAATATAAAGATAATGTTAAGTCACAAGATGACCTTCGACGTGGACAAACATATATTGGAGCGACTTATTCAATTAAGGATGAAAACGGTAATGTAACTACGGATTATAGGAAGGATGGTAGTATATATTTTACTAACCAAACACAGGCTTATAATAGAATGTGGAATAATGCCCATAAAAATAACAGAGAAGAGCTTGGTGTTATCATGGAAGATGGGGTTCTAGTTTTACCTTCTCATCATAACAGTAGTGGTAATTCAGCACCTGCATTAGATGATTTTGGTTATGCTTTTAAAAATGGGAATTTTCATGATGAAATAGCAAACTCAGAAAAATCATTTTTAGCAACTATTCATACACATCAAAATCCTACAAACAATATCAATATTGTTCCGGAAATAAGTGGCGATGATATTTATAGGTTTACTTACGATACACCCGATAAACCTTTTATAACTATGGAATTCAATAATAAAGTCAATGGAGCTATAGGAAGGAGTAGCAGTTATTACAACATCGAATATTATAAATATATTCAGCTAAAAGGACTGACTGTATACGGTCTAACCTATGGATACTATGATTTAATTAATAAGCTTAAAACCACAGATTTTAGAAAGAAATGAGATCATTTATAATCGCTATATTCTTATTCATTCTGCTTGGATTATCCTGCAATAGAAATCCTGAAAAACAAAGTATCTATTTTACATCTGATAAAATTGAAATAAATGACAAATTAAAAGGAATATTGAAACAATTTATAAATGATAATCCTTGTGAGAATTGTATTAATAAGTTGTATTTTGATAAAATAGCACCTTTTAAGACTGTGATTACAATTGAACAGATTCCTTTCAGTTCAGCGGATTATAAAAAACTAAAACCAGAACCGTTACTTTATTTTCTTGTTGATTCACACGCATTTTTTGTTTACAATGGAATGGAAGCATATTTTAATGTATCATATGAAGGTGTTGACACAATAAATAAAAAAATAGGTGATAAATATTTGAGATGGACAGTTGTTGATACTAATGACTCCATTTTGATAATGAGGGATGGGAACCTTCCGTTTTTCCCCTTTCCTACGCAATAGAAATATACTATACTGCCAGCTTCTGAATCTTTCTCTTTGTAATGAAAGCATCGATAAAAGTTTTGATCAGGTGTTTATCTTGCTGATCGAGCTTCTCTACCTCGCGGAATTGCAATAGCAGTTCCTTGTCAGTGAGCTGGGCAGAAATCATTTCATTGTGCTCCCGTTCATGAGATAATCGGTAGTTGTATAGAGAGCTGCAGCGAGTTTTTGTAACACGTCTGCTGATGGGGATGATTTACCGGTCTCATATCCTCCAATCTGAACATAAGTCAATTCCACCTCTGTAGCCAGGTCAGACTGAGTCAGCTTTATACCTGCGCGGAGTTCCTTAATACGATCACTGATACCCATGTCTTTTATGATCATGACTGGAGGCATAATTGTCAGAGCATGATCACGATCTGGTTAAAGAAGTATGATCTGAGTACCAATCAGTACATGGCCGATCACAAGCGGATCAGCTCAACTGAGTGTTACCAGGTGGGATATCTTGAGGATCTTCAGGAGTCGATAAATAAGTGTCACCCACTGGGGTGAAATGACTGAGTGCTTTGATACAAAGAGTTAAAAGAGTTACTTTTGAAATAATATTATTAAAATGGAAGGTGATATCACTTTGTTTTTGGCCATAGAAAAAATGATGCAGGAGAGAATGTTTTTACACCAGGGAAAACTTGTTGTAAAAGATGTCGATCTTGCAGCGATATACGATGTGAAGATTACTAATCTCAGAACAAAAATAAGCAAGAACATATCTCGCTTTCCAGCTGATTTTATGACAGAAATCGGCAAAGGAGAATATATATTTACTGAACCAGGTATCCTTATGCTTGGAGGCCTGTTAAGAAGTGAGAGAGCGAGAAGGGCACATATGCAGTTTATCGAGTATTTTGTTCACCTCCTGCATGAGAGCGGAATGTCAGTATTTGATTTAATAAAAACCGGGAAGAATGAACTTTGAACAGTTAATACAAGCTTTTGAACAGGCTAATGAATACTTGCAGGAAAAAGCAGTCTCTGCAGTTAACCAGTCGCTTACAATGCGAAACTGGTTGTTTGGTCATTATATTGTGGAATATGAGCAAAGTGGAGAGGATCGGGCAAGATATGGAGATAAGCTATTAAACAGTCTGTCAAGGAAGCTACAGAATAGCGGGGTAAAAGGTGTATCTGTCACGAATCTTAAATTATGCCGACAGTTCTATATTAAGTATCCTCAAATTGGTCAGTCACTGCCTGACCAATCTTTAAGGAAGTCACTATCTGAGAAATCCGGAGATGATAATAAAAGTAAGGAAGGCATTGACGGTGCAATAATCCTGAGCAGGTTATCATTTACACACATTATCGAGTTGCTTACGATAGAAGATCCTCTGAAAAGACTTTTTTATGAAGTTGAGACATTAAAAGGTAACTGGTCAGTAAGGGAACTGAAACGTCAGACCGGCAGCTTATTATTTGAACGCACCGGTTTATCCCTTGATAAAGAAGGCTTGCTACAGACTGTAAATAAAAGGGCAGTTCCTGCCGGGAAAGAAGATATAATCAGAGATCCTTACATTTTTGAGTTCCTGGGACTGCCACAAAAAGATGAAGTGAGTGAAAGCGACCTGGAAACGGCATTACTAAATCACTTGCAGGAGTTCCTGATGGAGCTCGGCAACGGGTTCTGCTTTGAAGCCAGGCAGAAAAGAATAACTGTCGATAATGAGCATTTTTACATTGACCTTGTCTTTTATCACAGGATCCTGAAATGTCATGTACTGATTGACCTTAAGATCAGAAAGTTCCTTCATACTGATGCCGGGCAGATGAATTTTTACCTGAATTACTACCAGGAGAATGAGATGTATAATGGTGATGATTTACCAATAGGGATATTACTATGCACTGATAAAGATGAAGCAACGGTAAAATATGCAATCGGGAACATTGATAATAAAGTCTTTGTGTCCCGGTATAAAGTAGCCCTCCCCTCAGAAAAAGAATTAGAGCAGTTTATCAAGAGAGACAAGAAAGCTCTTGGAATGTAGACCCACGCAGCTCCCAAAAATCTTCCATTAGCTCCCGCATTTTTGAGAGCTGCTCCGCTAAGTCGACGCTGCCGGCTTGTTTTTTGTCATGCTTTTTGTCCCCTCGCATCCCGCTGAAGCGGGACAAGCTATGCGGCACAACTTGTCCCGAGAATCGGGATTGCCCACTCCTTCGTCGGGATCAAAGAGCCGCGCTGATCCTGCAAACAAAAAGCATGGCCAAAAAATAATCCTCCCAAGCTATATTAATCCCGAGACTTCGGGACGGTATTATAGGCGCTGAAGGATAGCACTGCTATGAAACAAACATTGTGGCCAGGCCTATAATACGACACTATGTAAATATAGCTTTGGTGACCGTTTTTCCTGGCGTGCCTTTTTGTAAAGTGTCAGGGCAGCTCTTTGTGACGCTTCAGCGGAATAATGTGCTGCAGCAGGGAGGGACAAAAAGTCCCGATGAACCGGGATTTACGCTTCGCTCCAACATGACTGGAAAACGGGCCAGAAGGGAAGGCAGAGCGGTGGCTTTTTCTTTTTAACTGAAAATCAAATCTTCAAATAAAAGAAAAAAGCTATTTTTGGGTAAGAAGCAATGTCAATGGGTTGTCTGAAACTTGCACATAGCTTAAAAAAGAACCTGTTTTACGGTGTGTATGGAACCGTGAGAGAGAGTCAAAAACCCGCGTAAGGTTGTATGATTGCGGGGCGAGATTCTATGATCCGAAGATCGGGAGATTGAATATGTCGGATCCATTGGCAGATTCATCATATTCATCATATTCATCATATTCATGGACTCCATATAGATATGCATTCAATAATCTAAAATTATGTTTAGCTGCTCAAAACCGGGTTTGTTTTCCAGTGTTACTTCCTGGGGTAGCTCTCCTTCGTAGTTCAGCACCTGGCCTGCTGACATGCCGAAAAGCTTAGACAATAGTTGCAAACCTTTAATCTGAGTTTCAAGGTTATCATCTTCTTATCGTTAATCCCCTTTTCGGCAAAATATAGTTCAATTATTCAGGTATCAGCCAAAGCTCTGCTGATACCCTTCATTCAGAGCCTGTTCAGATAATCAAGAAACACTCTTATTGCTTCCCTTTTATCATCATTCAGGTTGAAACTGATATTTTTTGTGAGATATTCCTGAAGGATTTCACCTTTAATGATCCCGGAGTTACCAAACATCCTGACCACGGAGGGAATATCCGAAACGCCTGTCTTCAGGGCTGAATTGAACTCTTCGATAAATTTGCCGGGCAATGATCTGTTGGCTGTCCAGCATGCAAAAGTAAAGGGCAGACCGGTAAATTTATGCCATTCTTCAGCCAGGTCGATAGTAAACCTGAACCTGTTCTCATATTCAAAACATTGGTCACCAATTAAAACAATCCCTTCACTATCAGGAATATTCTCAAAATCAAAATTCTCAGATGTTTTGATCCATCTGAATTCTCTTTTCCAGAAATTCTTTGCAAGTATTTTGACAAGATTTACCGATGACCTCGACCTGTAATCCAGGTTGATATTCCTGATATCATCGAACCGGCAGTTACTTAGAAGCATTACAGTTCTTACTTTTCCATAAGCTCCCAGACAATAATCAGTAATAATATGGTATTCTTTAAGTCCCGGAAGCGCTGCAACCGGAATCAGACCTATGTCAACCTTCCCGTTTGTCAGCTTCGCGGCACAATCGGCCGGGTGATCGGTTGTAAGTATGACTTTATTATCAAATCCTGTAGTTGTTATTCCATAAATAAACGGGTAGGTATTGGCATATTTAACAGCTGAAATCTTAATTTTCTCTGAGGACATTTTGGTTTTTATTGAGTATTGAATTATTGCCTTATTTATCGGTTTTTTTAAGAAGTCCAAAAATACTACTTTTGTAATCATTGTTTTATATTCAGGAAATAATTAATATCAGAAATATGGAACTGAATTCCCTTACTGCCATTTCTCCGATAGATGGACGATACAGACAGAAAGTGAATGAACTTGATCTCTATTTTTCGGAGTTTGGACTGATAAGGTACCGGCTTATGGTCGAAGTGGAATATTTTATTGCCTTGTGCGATATCCCTTTACCACAGTTAAGCGATTTTAAAAAGGAGAATTACAAAACACTCAGGTCATTTTATGAAGATTTAAAGCTTACTGATGCCGAAAAAATAAAGGACAACGAGAAGATTACAAATCATGATGTCAAGGCATTAGAGTATTTCCTGAAGGAAAGATTCATAAATGAAGGCTGGGCAAAGTGGAGCGAATTCATACATTTCGGATTAACATCCCAGGACATAAACAATACCGCTATTCCCTTATCAGTCAAGGACGCCCTCATAAACGTATATTTTCCCCTTCTTTTTGATCTCAGGGAAGCTCTTGCAGCTCTGGCAGATGAGTGGAAGGATATTCCAATGCTTGCCCGTACCCATGGACAGCCGGCATCTCCTACCAGACTCGGTAAGGAAATATCGGTATTCATTGCCAGGATCGATGAACAGCTGAAATATTTCGGACAAATTCCGTATTCCGCAAAATTCGGCGGGGCAACAGGCAATATGAATGCTCATAAAGCTGCATATCCTGACATTGACTGGATAACCTTCGCAGATAATTTTATTAACGGGGAGCTCGGATTACAGCGCTCACACCCCACAACACAGATTGAACACTATGATAATCTAGCCGCATTATTCGATAATATGAGGAGAATAAATGTTATCCTCATAGATCTGTCCCGCGATATCTGGATCTACATTTCGATGGAATATTTCAGCCAGAAGATCAGGAAAGGAGAGATCGGTTCATCAGCAATGCCTCATAAAGTTAATCCAATCGATTTTGAGAACGGGGAAGGTAACCTGGGATTTGCAAACGCAATTTTCGGACATCTGTCGGAAAAGCTTCCCGTCTCAAGGCTTCAGCGCGATCTTACCGATTCGACTGTCCTCCGTAATATTGGTGTCCCCATAGGCCACACTATACTAGCAATCAATTCAATTCTTAAGGGACTGAATAAACTCATTGTAAATACCGACAAAATAAAAAGCGACCTGGAGAACAACTGGTCTGTTGTTGCAGAAGCTATCCAGACCATTCTCCGGAGGGAAGGTTATCCCGAACCTTATGAAGCTTTACTCGTTCTTACACGTACCAATGAGAAAATTACGCGGGAAGCAATTATCCATTTTATAGAATCCCTGGAGATAAATGAGACTGTTAAAAATGAACTAAAAAGTGTTACTCCCTTTAATTATACAGGTTATTAATAATACTTATCACCCGGGATGAATAAAATTAAGTTGCTCCTTAAATATATCGCGCCTTATAAATGGCAGGCTTTTTACAGTGTGCTGTTCAATATTCTCAGCGCTGTTTTTGCACTGTTTTCCTATACCCTTGCCATTCCCTTTCTGAAGATCATGTTCAACAGGGTCGATGTAATTCCTCATCCGGGAGAATTCCAGATGACTATCGATTACGTTAGCTCAGCCGTAAAATACCTGCTCTCCCTTTTCATTGACCGCCACGGGCAGTCCGGTGCACTTCTGATCATAAGCATTGTCTTTGTTGTTGCCAGCCTTCTTAAAAACGGATTCATCTTTCTTGCTAACAACAGTATGGCATACCTGAGATCCTATACCGTAAGGGACCTCAGGAAAAAAATGTACGATAAGGTACTGAAACTCCCGTTGTCATATTTTACCGATGCGCGTAAGGGTGATATCATGACGAGAATTTCCAATGATGTCCAGGAAATAGAGGTTTCTGTAATGTCCTCCCTTACAATGCTTTTCAGGGATCCGATGTATATAATTATTTTCGTGATCTACCTGTTCATAAGCAGCTGGCAACTTACAATTTACGCATTGCTGCTTCTTCCGGTTAGCGGCTGGCTGATCGGAAGGGTAAGCAGAACATTAAGATCTTCATCACTGGTACAGCAACAACAGCTCGGAAAACTTTTGTCAGTTGTTGAGGAGACACTTACGGGTCTTAGAATAGTGAAGGGATTTAATGCCGAAAAGAAGATGCAGGGGCAGTTCAGGAACATTAACGAGAAATACACGAAAATATTCCGCCGTGTAATCCGCAAATATTACCTTGCATCGCCACTGAGCGAATTCCTCTCTACCATAGTGGTCATGGCTCTGATGTACCTTGGAGGCTTACTTGCACTTAAAGGCGATACCAATATGACTCCCGACAGCCTGATCGCATATCTGATAATCTTTTCCCAGATAATTCCTCCGGCAAAGAATATCACAACAGCATGGTTCAGTGTCCAGAAAGGTATGGCTTCAATCGACAGGGTTGACCAGGTACTTGAAGCGGAGGAAAAGATTATTCAGAAGGAAAATGCAGTCAGCGTAAGCGAATTCAGGGATAAAATTGAATTCAAAGGCGTATGGTATGGGTATAATGACGAACCGGTACTTAAGGATATTAACCTGACGATTAAGAAAGGCCAGACAGTAGCAATTGTCGGAAAATCAGGAGCCGGTAAATCAACACTTGCCGACTTGCTTCCCCGGTTCATAGATACGGACAAAGGAAGTATCCTTATCGACGGGGTTGATATAAGGGATATGAAAATTTCTGACCTGCGAAGCCTGATGGGTATTGTAAGCCAGCATCCCATACTTTTTAATGCCTCATTCACAGAAAATATTGCATTTGGTTCCGATATCCCGGTAATAAAGGATGTAGAAAATGCAGCACTGATTGCTAATGCACACGATTTCATAACCGAAACCGAACAGGGGTATGAAAATAATGTAGGTGAATCAGGAAATAAACTTAGCGGCGGACAAAAACAAAGAATCAGTATAGCCAGAGCTATTTTGACAAATCCGCCCATATTGATCCTGGACGAGGCAACTTCAGCGCTCGATACGGAATCGGAACGGCTTGTACAGGATGCAATACTGAAGCTTATGGAAAACAGAACATCTGTGGTCATAGCTCACAGACTTTCAACGATCCAGCATGCCGACCTTATTGTGGTGATTGACAACGGAATGATCGTGGAGCGGGGCACTCATGCCGAGCTTATGAATAAGAAAGATGGTTTTTATGCCCGGTTGCGGAGCTATCAGGCGATATAGAGGAACGGGGAGGTGGAGGAGACGAAGGGACGAAGGTATGAAGGGACGAAGTGAGAGGGGGAGAGAGGGAGATGAGGAGAAGGGGGGATGAGGAGAGAGGGGAAAAGGAGCTGGGGGTGGGTAAATTAAAGTGTATCAATAAAACATAATTCAATATGACCAGAAAAAGCATTCAAATTATATTAGTTTTGATATTTATCCTGTTGCCGGTGTCACTTACCGCCCAGAAAGCAAAACATACATTTAAATTCAGTGCGACTGAATTTCTCCTTGATGATCTGCCTTACCAGATCATTTCCGGTGAACTGCATCCGGCAAGGATCCCCGCAGAATACTGGAAACACAGGATAAAAATGGCAAAAGCCATGGGTTGCAATACAATTTCAGCTTATATTTTCTGGAATTTTCACGAGACTGAAGAGGGGGTATTTGATTTCACAAAAGACAATCATAATCTGGCTCAGTTCATTAAGACTGTCCAGGATGAAGATATGTGGCTCATCCTCAGGCCCGGTCCATATGTATGTGCTGAATGGGAACTGGGAGGTATACCTCCTTATCTTCTGCGCATACCGGATATAAAACTGAGATGTATGGATCCGCGCTATATGGCTGCAGCTGAAAGGTATATCGCCCGGCTGGCCGAAGAGATCAGGCCTTACCTTATAACACGGGGCGGACCGATACTAATGATCCAGATCGAAAATGAATATGGCAGCTTTGCGAATGACAGGAATTATTTGCAGAAGCTCAAAGAGCTCTGGGCTTCAAACGGTATAGATGTTCCTACATTTACAGGAGACGGAGCTACTCCTTATATGCTTGAAGCAGGTACTCTTCCGGGAAGCGCCGTTGGCCTGGACCCGGGTAGCTCTGCTGCCGACTTTGAACTGGCTGCCAGAATGAATCCGGGAGTTCCGGTTTTCAGCAGCGAGACTTATCCCGGCTGGCTTACTCATTGGGGGGAGAGCTGGGCACGGCCTGATACGGCAAGGCTTATGAAAGAGGTTAAGTTCCTGATGGATAACCGTAAGTCTTTTAACTTCTATGTTATTCACGGTGGAACAAATTTCGGATTTACAGCCGGAGCTAATTCCGGAGGGAATGGCTATGAACCGGATGTGACAAGTTATGATTATGATGCTCCGATTAATGAACAGGGTCGGCCAACATACAAATATCACGCCCTGAGAAAGCTTATCGGATCCTATCTTCCAAAAAAAGGAAAATTACCCGATATCCCCGATACAATACCCGCCATTGAGATACCGCTTATCTTCCCGACAAGATTTACTTCGGTCTGGGATAACCTTCCTCAGCCGGTTAATTCAGTTACTCCAAACAGTTTCGAGGCTTACGGTCAGGATTATGGTTTTATACTGTATCAGACAGAACTTATCGGACATAAAAAAGGAAAACTTACAGTAACCGATATACATGATTATGCTGTTGTCTTTCTGAACGGACAATATGTAGGTCACCTCGACCGGAGAGAGGGGATCAATACTATCGACCTGCCCGAAACAAAGACAGAAAAACCTGTTCTCGAGATTCTGGTTGAAGGAATGGGACGTATAAATTTTGCCCAGCATCTTATTGACAGAAAGGGAATAACGGAACGTGTTACTTTGAACGGAATGACCCTTATGAACTGGAAGATCTATAAGCTTCCGATGGACTGGAAATACATTTACGATCTGCGCTCATCAGGGAAAGTATTAAATAAACCCGGTATCTTCTTTAAAGGAAATTTTTCACTTGCAATTACGGGCGATACTTATTTCGACCTTTCAAACTATAAGAAGGGGATCGTCTGGGTAAATGGACATAACCTGGGCCGATACTGGGAAATAGGCCCTCAGAAGAGACTTTTCTGCCCCGAATCTTACCTTAGGACAGGATTGAATGAAATCTTAATTTTTGACCTGCATCTGACAGAACCTAAGCCCCTTCCGGCATTGAGAACACTTGAATAGCGGGGTAGAGTTAGAAGAGGAGAAGAGGAGAGGGGGAGAAAAGGGGAAGGGGAGAAAAGGAGAGGGGGTGAGAAGGAGAGAGGGAGAAGAGGGGAAGGGGTGAAAAGGGGAAGGGGTGAAAAGGGGAAGGGGTGAAAAGGGGAAGAGGAGACTAAGAGCCGAAACGCCGCAAAACCGCAACGCCGCAAAGACTAAGAGACAGAATTATAAAATAAAAACCTTTAAGATGACGATAAAAAATTTGTCAGTTACCTTTCTTCTGATACTGTTAGCAGGTTGCAGTTCAGGAAAAAGTCAGAAAAATAAAGCCGAAGAACAAAAGTGGTCGGTAAGAATGGCTAATACAGTCATGACGCAGGCAGACAGTCTTATCCGTTACGTCAGCGGAAAACCGAAATGGGCTTATGATGTTGCATTCCTTGGAATGGCGATTGACAGACTCGGAAATGAAGATCCAAAATATTCAAAGTATATGGAGGATTGGGTCAACTATTTTGTTCATGACGACGGATCAGTCACCGATTACAGGCTTGAAGAATATAACCTTGACAGGATCTTTCCCGGAAGGAATGTTCTGACTGTTTATCAAAGGGACTCCCGGCAAAAATGTAAAATAGCTCTGGATAATTTTATAAAGCAACTTGAGACACATCCCAAAACTAACTCCGGTGGTTACTGGCATAAGAAGATCTACCCCTGGCAGATGTGGCTCGACGGTATATTCATGGGTTCGACCTTTATGGCTGCATATGCCAGGGAATTCAACCAGCCTGAATGGTTTGATGCTGCTACCCGGCAGACAATAATGATCTATGAGAAAACACTGGATCCCGGAACCGGGCTTCTGATGCATGCCTGGGATGAGAGCAGGGAACAAAAATGGTGTGACCCTCTGACCGGAAAATCACTTTATCCCTGGAGCCGCGCTACAGGCTGGTATCTGATGGCCATAATGGATATACTTGACTGCCTTCCGGCTGATCATCCTGACAGGAATGGACTTATATCTATCCTTCAGAAAACAAGTGATGCACTCCTTAAGGTCAGGGACCCGGATTCGGGTATATGGTTCCAGGTACTGAACCACGGAGGGAGGGAAGGAAATTATCTGGAGGGATCAGGTTCGGCAATGTTCACATACGTATTCGCAAAAGGAGCCAGGCTGGGATACCTTGACCAGAAGTACAGGGAAATCGCTGAATCTGCATTCGACGGCATCCTGAAAGAACTTATAACTGTCGACGAAAAGGGCTTTGTGACAATGCATAATATATGCGGGGGATGCGGACTTGGCGGTAATCCATATCGCGACGGATCATACGAATATTACATTAATGAAAAGCGGTTCGACAACGACACCAAGGGAGTTGCTCCGTTCATCCTTGCAGCATTAGAACTGGACAGGTAAAATTCTTATCTATAGAATGAATTAAGAACTATGAACATTCGAAATCAGAACACAGAAGTGCTTACTTCTGCATTCTTCATTCGTTTGTTCTTTATTCTTACTTAAAAATTGGAGAAAATTGAACTTCATCATTAACTTAAATACTTATTTATAATTGGAATAGAATGAATAATACTCAACTTTGTCTTGTTTTCATTTTCATTCTATCTGGCATAGGATGTAATAGATCAGGGTTTAATGAAGTTCTGCTCAGGGACGATTTCTCACAGCTTGATACAGGCCTTTTCTCTGCTCCGGTCGGTCCTCATACCGAGTATCATTACCTTGCTGAGGCCGGTAAAAGAGGAAACTGGGAAGTCACCAGCTTTGCATCCGGAACAGGTTGGGGAACAGCATGGCAGGTAAAAAACCAGGGCAGCGGAAATGCCATGTACCAGACGATGTATAATAAATCCAACCGGTCGACACATCCTATGATCATATCAGGTGATTCATTGTGGAAAGATTACAAAGTGACTGTAAAATTTTCCCCTGAGGATGATTCACAATATACAGGAATTGCTTTCAGATATTTAAATGACCGTTGCTTTTACTTCTTTGGTATTAAGGACTCAATTGCATATATTTCTTTCTTTAAACACGGACTCACGTTCAACAAGCTTAATGAAACGGTTCTTGATTCAAAACCATTTATTTTTTCCCCGGGAGAGGAGCTGACGGCAACAGTAAATCTGACCGGAAACAAAATAAGTGCCTCGCTTAATGACAAAATTCAGCTCGATATAACTGATAATACATTCAGTCACGGGAAAATTGGTCTGGTTTCAATTACGAAAGCTGTATACAGGTCGGTAGAAGTTCTTACATCAAAAGATGAAGTTAACGCCATTAACACAGAAATGGCTGCCATAGAATCTGAATTCCGGAAGCTTCAGGATTCGAATCCAAAAATGGTGGTCTGGAAGAAGATAAAAACACCGGGATTCGGGGTAGGACGTAATCTGAGGTTTGGAGGTCTTGACGGGGATGGAGTTACTGATGTTCTGATAGGACAGGTTATGCACCATGCATGTCCGAGGGACAGTCACAGCGAATTAAGCTGTCTTACCGCTATGACTTTTGATGGGAAGATACTCTGGCAGATTGGTAAACCCGATCCTGAAAAGAACCATCTGACGAATGACGTGGGATTCCAGATCATCGACCTTGATAATGACGGTGATAATGAGGTCGTTTATTGTATGAATTTTGAAATAATTGTTGCCGATGCCTCCACAGGAAAAACTGTTAGAAAAGCACCGACACCAAAATCGAAGATTGAAAATGACCGTTTCAGTCAGATACTTGGGGATTGCCTGTTCTTTTTCGATGCCGAAGGAAAAGGATGGGATTCCAATATCCTAGGAAAAGACCGTTATACAAATTTCTGGGTACTGGACAACAGCCTGAGATTGTTATGGGAGGGTAGCTGTAAGACCGGTCATTATCCTTATGCTTTTGATACGGATAAGGATGGCCGGGATGAACTGGCTATAGGATATTCACTTTATGATGATGACGGAACACAATTGTGGTGCCTGGATGACAAAATAGAAGATCATTCCGATGGAGTCGCAGTAGTCGACTTTGACCTCAGCGATAAAACCGAACCTGCTATAATGTATTCAGCCAGTAATGCCGGATATCTCAGGGTTGAGTTAACCGGCAATATACTCAGACGTTATCTTATCGGACATGTCCAGAATCCTGCCGTGGCAAACTTCAGGGACGACCTGCCGGGACTGGAGACTGTTACTATCAATTTCTGGGGCAATCAGGGGATTATCCACTTCTACGACCAGGATGCAAAGATCTACCACGATTTCGAACCGAACCAGTTCGGAAGTATGTGCCTGCCTCTGAACTGGACAGGAAATGGCGAGGAATACTTTGTCCATAATGCAAACATCAGAGAAGGCGGAGTTTATGACGGATGGGGCAGAAGAGTGATGCAATTCCCCGATGACGGACATCCGGATATGTGTAATGCTGTCCTGGATATCACAGGCGACTGCCGCGATGAAATTGTGGTATGGAATCCTGAAGAATTATGGATTTATACCCAGAGCGATAATCCTAAATCCGGAAAACTTTATAAGCCGGTAAGAAATCCTCTTTACAATTATTCAAATTACCAGGCAACTGTATCACTACCGGGATGGAACGAGTGATCAGTTTTAGTGGTTAACCTTTTATAATTTTTTTCAATTCAGTTTTCCCTCCCGAAATAATCTTGAAAATATAAATCCCGTCAGGAAGATCGCTCAGATCAATATCTGTCTTGCAACTATTTGTTAAAATTCTTTTTATAAAAATGCCTGAGGAATTATAAATCTCGACTTCTGACTGGTCTGATGTTTCCAGCCCTATACTGAATTTTGCAGGATTAGGATAAGTTTTTATTGTGGATGTTTTATCCGTATCAATAATTTCCGATAAATTACCTGTTACAGCTTTTGCGACGAAAATGCCATTATCGCTTAATCCCGATGTTCCAAAATTGACTGGTCCGGAAAAATTCCCGGTAATAAATGCATTTCCTGCCGCATCTAATGATATCGATTGTGCTTTTATCTGGCTGTCCCCAAGGGAGGTCAGAACCCATGATGCTTTTCCGTCCTTATCATATCTGGCTATAAAACAATTTGAAGGATCATTCAGAGTAAGTGTGACTGTTCCAAATGTTATAGTGCTGCTTGAAAAATAACCCGCCTGATAAACATTATTATTTTCAATGGCAACTGAGTAAGCACAATCATCACCTGATCCGCCTGAACTATTTGCCCATATTACATTTCCTGAGCCATCTAATTTTGCGATGAATAAATCATTCCGGGCTCCGGCAGTTTCAAAATTTGTTAAGGTACTATTGCCTATTTTAAATACAGGACTTTTATAATATCCCGTCAGAAATATGCTGCCATCCAGATCGACTTTTACCGAACTTCCTGCTTCAGTATTATTTCCACCGGCACTTTTTGCCCAGAGACAATTGCCATTCCCATCATATTTTACTAAAAAAATATCTTCAGGTATAAATTCAGGGGTGCCGCTTGCATTGAAGTTAGTGATCATATGTGTACCAAAAGTAAGGTAATGACTGTTAAAGCGACCCGTAACATAAACGTTTCCTTTATCATCAGTAGTAACTGACTCAGGTATATCACTATAGGATCCTTCAGCATTAACAGCCCACATAAAGTTGCCATCAGAATTATATTTGGCAAGAAAAACATCATTATGGCTTCCGTTGGTATGATCATCACTTTCCAGGTAAGTCCCGATATTCATTGACCATTGGAATGAGCCTGTAACAAAAACATTCCCGGAGCCATCAACCGCAATGCTTCTCCCGTAATCATACATGGTTCCTCCGGCACTCCTTGCCCAGAGAGCATTCCCTGCCGGATTGAATTTGACAATAAAAATATCGTCTTTGGTATAAAACTTATTTTTTACCGGGAAATTACCGAATTTAATCGTGTCGCTGCTGAAGGAACCTGTCATATAGATGTTTCCTGTATTATCAGTTGTGACAGAGGCAGCTCCGTCTGCCATATTCATGTCGGTAAAGGCACCTTTGGCCCAGACTACATTCCCGTCAGCATCATATTTTACGAGGAACAGATCTGAAGTTAATCCTGACGCATCTTCATTCACCAGTGTATGCGTACCAAATGTGACCGATGAGCCTGTAAATTTTCCGGCTGCAAAACTGTTTCCTGACTGATCGGTAGCGATTGAACCGGATTCTTCAGATCCTGTTGCGCTTTTTGCCCATACCCATGAAGGATTCTGGGCTGAAATTGTATTTCCTGAAAACCAGAATAAAACCAGAAATATAAATGTAACGGGAGAGTTAATTCTTTTCATATATATTATTTTAACAACATAATCTGACCGCACAATGGAGTGAAATCTGGCTTGTAAAAAAAAGACCAACTAAAAGTACTGATTTTTCGAATCTGTTATCATCTGGGTCGAGAAAATTCTGTCTGCCTTACTTCGCTGATTTTTAAACGACAGAATATTTCCCTGATCCGGGCAATAGAATTCCTATTTGCTATCTGGTTTAGAATTAGTTGAATTGAAATGATACTTCTGGTTATGTTTCCGGATTATTCTTTTTCATATCCCTTGAATAGTTCTTCAGCATCTTCCCGAAGACCTTTTCGCGTTTTCTTTTTTCGGCTACTGTCATTTGATATCTTTCCTGTTCCTTCAGGATCTTCCTGTAATTTTCGTAGGACTCTTTATTGATAGTCCCGTTTTTAAGGGCTTCAAGTACAGCACAGCCCTTTTCATTAATGTGTTGGCAATCAGAATATTTACAATTTCCGGCAATTTTGTGGATTTCCTCAAATGTACTCTCGATCCCCTTCAGATCATCAGTTATCCCAAGTTCTTTCATACCAGGGGTATCAATTATTATACCCCCGTTCTCAAGAATGAACAATTCACGGTGTTCGGTAATATGTCTGCCTTTATTTGTGCTGTGGCTGATCTCTCCCGTCCTCAGGACTTCCTTCTTTAACAGGTTATTTATCAATGTTGATTTGCCTACACCTGACGATCCGACCAAACAATATGTTTTCCCTTTCTGAATGAAATCCATTATCTGGTCAAGTCCTTCGTGTGATATATTGCTCAGCAGGATGTATTTTACATTTTTATCTCTTGCTTCAAGAGTGCTTATAGCATCACGGATCTCATTCCCGGTTGCCAGATCGATCTTGCTTATCACAAATACCGGTTCAATATTTGAAGAATTGCAGATAGTCAGGTACCGTTCAAGCCTGTTTATGTTAAAATTATTGCTTATCGCCTGAACAATAAAGGCGAAGTCAATATTTGTTGAAATTATCTGAATTTCTCCTGGTTTCCCGATAGCCTGTCTGGCAAGCAATGATTTTCTGGGAAGGATATGATGGATAATTGCCTGATCCGTATCATAAATATTCATTGTGACCCAGTCTCCCACCGCCGGAAAATCTTTCCTTGATGTTGCAGTAAATCTCATATTTCCGGTAATTTCAGCATCATATTCAAGATCACCGGTTGAGACAACATATCTCTCACGATGTTCCTGGGTTATCCGACCGACAGAAAAGTCAGTAAGGTTATTCTCTCTGATGAAAGATGATAGCTCTTCATTAAAGCCGAGATCGTTTAGGTTCATTTTAAAGGTTTTCTGGAATTGAAAAATAAAGGTACTTGTTTAGAATCAATTGGTAAAACAGTCTTAAAATCAGGATCTATAAGCATCTGATAAGAGAATTTAATGCCAGAGAAATTTCAACAATTTTGTTACAATCAACAATCCCGATATTGTCTTTTGGAGTGTGAGTTATATCCTGGTCACCGATATTATCTATGAACCATTTTGATGAAACTGCAATAGCCGGGACACCAAATTGCAGGAAGATACTATGGTCGCCCTGAGGCCATTGAACCCCTTCCGTTATTCCACTATATTGATTGATTACTTTATTGGCGGACTGAATTATTTCATCTGGTAAATTGAACAGGGAAAATGCAGACAGCCCTTTCTCATATCCGGCGCCATCTATATTAATGTTTAATAGAATTCTGTTGAAATTATTTTTATTGGCGGATATGTAATTCATCTGTCCGGGGACTGCATAATAGTCCTCACCGTTAAATGCAACAATTTCAATGAGTTTATTGCCATTATAATCTTTGAGCAGATCTGATAAAAGCAAAAGTACAATAACTCCTGTTGCGTTATCAATTGCACCAGGAGTCCCTTTCTTTGCATCAATATGTGCAGTAACCACAATCTTCTGGGAGTTGCTAATACCCTTTTTACCAATTACATTGAAGCCTTTTCCTGGAATTCTCTCTGATTTAGACTCTAGAAAAACGATCTTTCCGATCCTGGGTCTGAGTTTTAAACCTTCTTTTTCAGTCATATAGACAGATGGAATATCAAAATCCCCATCTTCTATTAATGGGAAAGGGTATACTCCTCCTGCTAATGCTGCGTTTCTGCCGGTCGCACTAATTATCGCCTTTGCTCCGCTGTTCTCAAGAAGCGAAATAATATTTCTATGCTCCTCCGGATTATAGAACACAAAGTTTTTGGGCATTAATTGTTCTCTGGCTATTTCTCCGGAAAGGAAGATTATCTTATTCTTTGCATTAATCTTTGATAATTCTTCGATTGTTGATGCAGATATTAATTCTGCCTCACCTCTGAATCCGAGTGAATACGGACTTACAAGAACATTAAAATTTTCTTCATCAGATTTAAGAAATGCCCCATTATCCTCCCAATCAATTGCTTCGAATTCAACCATTTCGGTTTCCCAGCCGGACAATGAAAGTTCTCTTTCAAAGAAGCAGGTGGCTTGCCTGTTACCATTACTGCCTACAGGCCGTTCAGATATATTTATACAAAGAGTTTTAAGGTATTCTTTACATTTTATCAGGAGAAGATTTTCTGTCATTAGATTATAATCAAAATTTTAAGGCTCACAATTTAAGAATTATCCAATTGGATTTTATATCCGGAATAACGGATGTGAATATGATATGCCTGCCCCTGAAAACCATTTTCTGTGTACTCTTTCAGAAACATCATTTTCTCCTCAGTAAAAAGAGTAGTCCAGTTTGGATCCGGATCAGAGATAATTATCGGAAAAAGCTGACTTAATTCCCTGTTAGACATTTTATTAAGTGTCTTCTTCATCGGATGTGGTGGTATTGTCTTTGCAATAAGGCGTTTTTTAATCTATCTTGTGTATTCGTTTCATATCCGCTACTGAGGCGCTAATTATCTTTTTGAGCACAGAAGGATTGATATCTTCAAGCTTATTGATATAAATACAGGATCCGGAACTAACTTTGAACTTACCAAGCTGGCTTAAGAGATCTTTATAATTGCTGACACCTGACATGATGTAAATTGCTATATTTTGTTTTCTTGGCGAAAACCCAATCAGAGGCCAGTCACCTTCCTGTCTGCTACGTTCGGATTTATAATGATATTTTCCGTAACCAATCATGTTGTTATTCCAAAGGCTGGACTTCTCTTTAATTGTGCTGTTGAAGATTTTCTTCAGTTGGATACTGTCTGTTCTTTTCTTTTCAGGCTGAACACTCAGGAGAAATGCATCAATATCCTGATCGATGGGCTTAGTTTTTATTGTACTCATTTTTGCAATTTATTAATTATCATTTATCAATTTGCCTACACCGGTTATCTTTGAGTTTATGGTTGGATTTCCTTTGTAGTAAACATATCCAACACCTGTTAAAGTTACATTAAGATCAAATTTTGTTTTGCCCGTCATCCTTTTCACATCCTGATATAATAAGAAAAAGGACAGCAAAAATCATTGAATAGTTTGAAGCTTTCATCTGATTGCATGATAGTAAGAGCATTATTAGACCCGGGGAATCAACGGTCCAAAGGCTGAGCCTGGTAAGATATCAGCATCCCGGACAGATTTTAAATAATTGGATCTCCACAATAGTCCTTTCTTTTACAGGTTTTACAATACTTACCTATCCAGACATCATCAAACTGACTCATTATTGATGATATTATGTCAGGATCGGTAGTAATAATACCTGATTCAAAATTCCGGGTTTCAGGACTTTTTATTCCCAGTCCTGCACCTGTAAGATTTGCAGATCCGGTGTATGCGAATTTACCATCAATTACGATGTGCTTAAAATGAACTCTTGGACAAAGCTGTCTTTCCATACTATCCCAGAGCATAGGGTACCTGTCAAAACTTTTTCTGAAGTTCGGACCAGGTTCCTTCGCATGTAAAAGCCTGATTGCTACTTTCTTTTTGAGAAGACTGTTGAGAATACTTAAAAAGGATTGGATCGATCCACTTTTTCGTATATGTAAATCTTTAATGTCAGCGGTACCTATCCATACGAAAGATTTAGCCCCTGAAATTGGTTCGATAACCTCTTTGTACAACCCTTCGTTTGTAATAAATTTTACTGTCATATTTACAGGAATATCGATCTGCCTTACCTATTATCCGTGTTACCTGCTTGCAGATTTGTTCTTACAGTTTTTTTCGATTTCTGTGTAGAACTTGTATTGGCAATTAAATTTTAGTCTGATAAATGCAAAAAGTCACCTTGCATATTGAAAACTAAAGTTATACCATTGTTCAAGTCTACATTTTGGCTGTTGTCTTTAATTTCCCAACCTGTTATGTTATTGCCCGGATAATTAGAATTTACATAAGAGAGTACTATGCTCGGTATTACACTGTCTGGCAATTTTGTAATGCAATCAATGTCAATAATATCCTTTTGCCTATTGAACTCTAATTTACAATCACATGATAAAGAGATTTCGTACATCTCATCTTTTTCATCGTTTTCTTTAATTGCCTTTGAAATAGAGCAATTTTGAAAATGAGTTGAAAGGTAACTTTTAATATCAGCTGGAATGTCTTGTTCTGAGAGGATTGTTTCTTTTTCGCAACTTGTTAAGCTTGTCAATGAGAATATTAATGTCAGAATTATGGTTAAATTTTTCATGATACTGTCATTTTTTATTGTTGCTACTCTTTTCGGGATTTTCGCATCCTCCTTTCTGAACAAAATTACTCTTTTTATTTTGTTTGGAGGTAACGAGAGACTGTCTAATAACCTCATATTTAATGAAAATTGTAATTATAAATTGCTAATATTTGGAATAATACAAAATATAAACCAGCGTAAAATCGGGTTATCAGACAGTCTGACGGGGCGGTACAAGTGTGTAAGCGTTACTCGAAGAAGCATCGGGGCACCCGCCAGCCGGCGGACTGATATCCCCCTCCAGGCGGGAAACAACTTACCCATTTTGTCCGTGTTAGTAAATGGTTTGGTTTAAGAATTCTTTCTCAATATGTTGGATAGTCAATTCAGTTCCATTTGAATTTTTCAGTTTATCAGCAAGTTTCAAGGCATTATTTTTATACAAATTGTTTACTACACATTCATTAATAGCGGTTGATATTGATTCGGCTGTCATTTCTTTATAATTACAGGTCTCAGGCCCTAATCCTAATTTAACAATATTGTCACGATTTGCGAACTGATCAGCAATAAAGGGGAATGCAGCCTGAGGTATTCCAGCCCTTGCAACCGTTGCCATTGTACCAGTCCCTCCATGATAGATAACTGCGGCTAATTTTGGGAATAACAGATCAAAAGGTAGTTCATCCACGTATAATATATCCGGAGAATTGTTTTCGGGTATATCTGCCCATCCTTTTGAGATGATAAGGCGTTGTTTCGTGTTGTTCCTGACTTTTTTAAAAATCTGTTTGAATTTTTCAGTATCTGCTATAGGATTACTACCAAATCCAATATAAACAGGAGGTTTCCCTGAATTACAGAAATTTAATACATTGTCTGGCAACTCTGTTTTTGAGGGTAACAACATAAATCCTGTTTGTATAAAAGGAAAAGAGACGTTGTCACGAGCTTTATTTAACTCTGGATCACAGGCCACAATAACCCTGTCTCCCAGCCAGTTTGACCAGACATCTTTGATTGGAGGAAGGTAGTATTTTGCACGATGCTTATTGATAAATCCTTTAACAAGCAAGTTGATCATCGATCTCCCAAAGCCAAACATTATCCGGCTTTTTAGCGGATCATCAGATGTTGTCCCAAGAACAATTGGATAATAAATCACAAGCCGATATGGAACCTTCAAAATGTCAGCAGCAGTATGGACTCCAAAAACAATTCCTGCACCAAGGATCAGGTCTGTTCCGGTAAGGATTTTGGGCAATATATTGATTTGATCACTAATAACCTTTTTACCTTCCTTTGGGGATATTTTTACTGCAACTCCTCCCTTTTGTTTTCTGGGATCTTCTTTTGCTGCTTTTTTGGGACTCGGACCAAAAGGGACGAACCTGCAATTAACACCGGAAATAAATTCTTCATTCTCGGGAGGTGCGCATATTGTTACTTCATGGCCTCTTTTAAGGAGTCCATCAGCCAGAGCGACAATCGGTTGAACATCACCTCTTGTCCCTAGTACTACGCATGCAATTTTCATCTGTATAGTATTCTGTGGTTGTAATGTTAATTAGTGTATGATTGCATTGTGCTCAGCTGAGTATTATTCATTGAATAATTTTTTGAATATTTTCTACAATTTCTTTATCCGTTGACTTCTCATTATTAACAACCAAATCATATTGAAAATCCACTTTTAATGAATCTCTGTTTATTTTGTCTGCGATATCGTCTGATACTGTATAATGTCTTACCACTTCCTTTCAATCCAATCAAAACAATTATATGCTTAATCATTATGCTTTTTCAGCTAGTGTTAGAGTCAAGATTCAATTGTGCACAACGGAGACAATTCAGACAGGTTTTGGCCTTTTAATTGTCCGTTGAATCCTAGAATAAAGATGGCGATTAATAAGGTGATCAAGTTCGTTTTGTGTAGTTTGTATCATTTGTTTATAAGGCGATATGATTTTTTATTGTATGGTTACATTTGATGCAATAGTCCCGGTGGACACTTAAAACATGTCCACAATTATTACAAGTCCTTCGTTTTGATTCAAAAACCAAAAAGTTGTCTAATCCTTTTTCCTTTACCATGGTCAGGTTATCAATAAAACTTGTCCGATATTTTGTACGGTACCGTTTATCGAGGTTTTTGATTCTTTGACATGGATATTTTTCACAATCATAACAGAATTTTGATCTTGTATTTTGCAGATAACTACATTTTGTGACAATACATTGTTTAACAGAGATTGCTTTATCCGGGCTTTTGATCCTGCAACCGGGACACTTGTTTTTATCTCGAAGATATGCAATGCAGGTCCCGCAGTTCATCCCACAGGGTGCAATAAGATGTTTTTCAAATGAAACAGGATTGATCATGTGGTTAATCTTGAGTTTTAATTAGGTCATTTATTTCGTTGAGATGCAATTTAAGATGTCTTGGGAAATCGATAATCATTGAACGTAGAGTAATATTCTCTTCTGGTCCTGAAATTACTTTAAAGTCATGATTGGCAAGTTCATAATCTATGTCCTTAACCTCAAAAGCTAAATGAGGAACTGTTTGAATCAATTTGCTGATAGGGCTATCTTTTTCAAATCTCATCCATTCAATTCCAAATGGACTACTGTCAAAGCCTGAAACATAAAATTTAAATTGACTCAAATATATCTCTCCGGTCATCTTTTTATCAGTCGGTATCCCCAAATGGTGGTACTTCCATCCCCAGTGACTTGTTGAAAGCGGCTGTTCATGATCTGATCTTTTATTTTTCATCGGGCTGTTCTGATTTACAGTTTATAGTTCTTTGTTGTCCTGGAAACATAAGATAACTACAAGAACCTGCTCCGCCTGAGGCGAGGATCTTATTGACCCTAACGTCCGTATTAACCTTAGCTTTTTATTTTTTTAGTCTACGAATGTCTCCTTAAGGATAGCTTTAACCTCTTTAATTTCAGGTCTTGATAGTTTTCCGAGGTCTTTAAGGATACGTTGTTTATCTATAGTCCTGATTTGATCTAGTACAATCCATCCAATCTTGTTGTCATGTTTAATCTCGACTCGTGTTGGATAGTTTTTAGAACTTGTTGTCATTGGGGCAATTACAACAGTCCTTAGATGGTCATTCATTTCGTCAGGTGAAATAACTACGCAAGGCCTTGTTTTCTTAATCTCGCTACCAATAGTCGGATCAAGGTTAACAAGGATGATTTGATACTGTCTTACTTCCATTCCTCAAGGTTTTCTTCTTCAAAAATATCTGGTATGATGAGTCTGTCATCACCGTTTGCATGCATCTCTATAAATGCTTTATCCCAACCTTTTCGAGGTCTTGTAAGAGGTTTGATTATGATATGACCTTTCTCCAGAATCATTTCAACAGTATCACGGATATTATATCTCTCAATAACGGTCTTACTGAACCTTATCCCCCTTGAATTTCCGATTTTTACTACTGATACTTCCATGACTTGATTATTTAAATGTAATTACAAAGTTATTACAGATTGCCTAGATTTCCAAATTCTAAATGTCAGAAATCTGTCCTTGTGCTGCAATTGTCTCATTATGAGCAGAAAGCTATCACGCCGTGCCCCGGCGAATCCGCCAGCTGGCGGAGAAGTCGGGTGTGCGGTACAATCTTTATAGTGAGTAGATAACAGTTCAACGTACACCAGGTTTTCTTGGAAACAACATAGGCGTCTTAGATTTGTATTCCAGATATGATGCCCCAAAACGAAACTCAAGTTCCCTTTCTTCAAAAACTTTTATGAAAAAAAACAATGCCGGTGCAAACAGGATGAGTACCCAGAGCACAAACAGTGTTGACTGAAACCAGATTCCCAATGATAGAAGAAAAGATAAAGCTGCCAACACCATAGGATTGCGTGTCCAGGCATAAGTCCAATCTGTTGCCAGCTTCTGACTGAGCTTAATAAAAAAGGGTGAACCGAATCCTTTTAAGGCAAGGTTTACAACTGTCAGAAAAGTAGCTGTACCAGTAATAATGACCAGAATCAATCCGATTACAGAAGGTACTGGGAGCACCCAGCCGGACCAGTTATGATGAGTGGTTAATGCCAGTATGATCGGAACGCCGAATGTAAAACCCAAACCAAAATGCACAAACGTCGTAGTCCAGACAGCGTGACCTGGTGTTTTGTGTCGGTCCAGGATTTTCCTGCCGAGCCAAACAAGGGGGTATGTTAATAACACACCTCCAACAATGATTGATAAATTCATAATATTTGAAAGTTGTACGTTCAACACCAACCACCAGATAGTAAGGATAATCGCTAAGAGGACAATCCTGAAAAATGAATCGATGACGTGTTTCATAGTAATCGTATTAGCTGTAGGGAGTGTTTAATAAATCTAGTACTTGAATCCTAAAAGATTCCAATTTTGCATAAAAAGAAGGAAACTCCAAGAAATTGTCATTGAGAAGATGAGAAATAGCTTCAGTTTAGAACTGTAATTTTTAAATGTTATTATGAAAAGAATCAATTGAGGTAACGTGCTTAGTAATAAAAGAACTCCAGCAGACATAGATAACAAAATTGTAAATGGAGGCTGATCAAGTGTAAAGTCTTGTTCGTTACTGGTTAAAAAACCTATTAAAAGAAAGATAATAGTCAAGAATTGAGAGCTTTGCTGAAAATATGTGATCCACTGAAAGAATTTGTCCTTCAGCTTCTTCTGTGTTACATGCACACGGGACAAAACAACAAGACTGGAAACAGAAAAAATCAAACTAAGCGAAAAAATTGCAAACTGTAACCACGACTTCTGCCATCCATATATTTTCTCAAATTTTCTCATCATAGGATAAGCAGTATACATTGCACTGATCTTTCCGTTTTCAGCCCTGTCGAATACAAGAAACTTATTACCTTCGGTTGATCTGTATCGCAACGGTGAAATTCTATAGTAGAGTTGATCATTGTATTCAATAAAGCCATCTTTTTTCATTCTCACTACATTGCGTTCGAATAGGGCAGCCAGCTTAATAAAGGACGATCTTGAGTATCTGTTACTTTGATATTCACCAACTATACCGTCATAGATTTCGGTGGCAGTCATGATTGGTTCAGTTTCATTGACCGATATTAAGGAAGAAAGAAGAATATTAAGAACTGTCCAATTAAATGAAGAGTTTTCCCCATTGTTGGAGATAAAAATTCCGATTTTTTCCCCAGGCACTAAATAACATAATGTACGGAATCCTGTAAAACTTCCATCGTGCCATAACGATCTGTTACCTTCATAATCATCCTCAAAAAAACCAAGACACACACCGGGTAGAATACTATCGTAAGAAAAGTACTGTCTTTGCATCAATTCTATTGATGAATTCGACAGAACTTTTCTTCCCGAAAACATTCCACCATTCAAGTGCATGATCATAAAATTTGTCATATCAGGTGCTGTAGTGAGAAGCATTTGTGCCGGCCAATCCTTATTAACAATTATGGATTGTTGATTGCCCTCTTTATCATATCCTTTACTCACACCAGGAGTATCATCCCTATATTCAAATGTACTGTTACCCATTTGAAGAGGACTGAATATATTATTTTTCAGATACTCATGGAATGAAGATCCTGTTACATTTTCAACAAGGTAAGCTGAAAGAGCTACAGCCTGATTGCAATACAACATTTCTTTGTTAGGAGGTAATACCTGACTAGGCAAGAATTCTCTAAGGAAATCTTTCAAATCAGGAAGTTCTTCTGGTACTTTTGTTTTCCTTCCAATGGAAGTAAGGTCTATACCAGAAGTATGACTAAGCAAATTTTTTATTGTAATGGGATCTGAAAAGTTTCTCGAAAAATGTAGATCAGGTGCATATTCAGCAATATCTACATTTTCTTTCAGGTAGCCCTGTTCAATTGCCTTCACAACCCCTGTAGCTGTAATGAGTTTTGATACAGAGCCTACGAAGAAGCGTGTATTTAAGGATACCAACTCTTTTTTCCCCAGGTCTGAAAACCCAAATGCCTTTTGAAATAATACTGAAGTATCAGAAACAACCGAAATTACACAACCAGGCACATTCCTGGCATTCATAATAGAAATTGCTAATGAGTCGATCTTCGAATTTGACAACTGATTATTCTGGTCAATAGAAGGACTCATAGCTATGGTCTTGATAGAACTTAGCAACAAGGAAAAGAAAACCAACTTTTTTATCATGAAATGATATTTGTTTTTTTATTTTTTCTCAAAAGACAACCAATTTGCTGAAATGCTGCAATAATTGCATGATCTTTAAAGTATCTACAGCATTGACTCCTGTGTTCAGATCAGTATTCTTTACCGGACACCATACAGCTGCCCGGCGACTAGTGGTAGCAACGCAGAAATGTCTTTGATAGATTTTTGCCTTGGGCTAACTCAGCCCGCCGGGAGCGAAGCGTGGCGCAATTTTTGCCGTCTCTTAGCCGCCGTAGCCATTATCAGAAACTCACAAATTAAACGAAGTACTCAGGCGAAGGCGGCATGGTACAATTTTTATTGGGTGCTGCGCACCGTATGAAGCCCTATGTATTAGCTGTAGGGTTTTTTGTTAATCATATCTAATTGTCCACTATTTTCTTTGTTAAAATATTGAGTTCAAATATGAAGATCATGAAGGATGTACTAATTGACTTTATCTATGAAGGAGAATGAATCTTTAACAAATTGAATTGCCAATAAAATTAGCTAATCTTTCGCTCAGGGATATAGAAGTCATTTTTCGTTAGCCCGCATTTCACAGCGATATATTTGCAATAGTCCAGACGTCCCGTTTTCTGATCACGCGTATCAGAACCGAAGGTAAACTTCAAACCTGCACGTTTGGCCATTATAATAAATTCTTCATGAGGCACACGTACCAGATCGTTAATCTCAATGGCTATGTTCCTTGCCTTGGTAGCATCAATGATCTGCTGTAATCGTTTTTTGGTCCACAATCGATAGTATTCTTTCTGGATAGAGATGGGAAGGAATAAGGGACATGCAAATATGTTCAACGGTTCATCACCCGTAAGAATGGTCAGGTAATACTGCATATTACGTTGCATAAAAGCTTCCGGGTCGTCAATGTAGGAAGCATACTCCCATACATTTATTGTCTCGCCATAACCGTTACCGTCAGGGACAACCTGAGGGTCCATTGAGACATAATCAGCCTGAGCGATCAATTCCGGTGATAAATTCTTTGACCATCCTGTGCTCATGGGTTGCAGTCCGATATAAACGGGATAAGGTTTAATTGTGTCAATATAGGTTTTAAGTTGTTCGTTATCGCGTATACCCCACGGTGCAACGTTTTCCATCACGCCAAATTTTATTCCGGTCTTTTTGGATTTTGCTACCAGATCATCAATAGACTGTTGTTTGGAACGGTGAACGTGTAGATCTATCAACGGAAAGTCAGCCGGAGGATAAGTCTTTTCCCCATTCTCTATCTTATGTGAAAAATTGACTTTGCCGACTGCAGACTTTGTAATTATGCTTCCAGCAAACAGAATTCCTGATGTCTGTATAAATTTCTTTCTATCCATGATTTATATTTTAAGTTAAATTAAGCAATTTAATTTTACAAAATTAAACTGCGTATGAGCATTTGCAAAACTTCTTGCGTGATGTTGGCAGAATCCTGACAAACTGAGGTTTTATTGGCAGCACGCTTCACCTTACAGCTAACGTTCGGCGGTATGTTTTGTATGACAAGCACATGGAATATGCCGACCTGTTACCACACTTTTTCTTTTCGTTACTCTTCTTCTGGTGATTATGGACATCACGTCCAAATGTCAGATACAATTATAGCACTGCCCCGTCAGTCACATATTTATAGCCACCCGGGAATCAGCAAAACATATTCTTCAATGGTGACTGACAATAAAATCTAAAATAAAGTACAATTTATGATTTTTTAGGAATCACTGTTGCCTTAAAAGCTTACTTTTATTTAATCATTACCCTTTATGTCCGGATTAAGTGCCGAAATAACCAGATACCCGTCACATAGAAAACCTTCATAACCCCAGCATTCACCATCCCATGTTTTCCAGTCTTTTGTCATTCCTCCTTCTTTACATGATCCCTGGAATGAACCTTCATTGATGCCTTTTAACAGNNGACCAGTTGAGCGACGCCCCTCCGTTCTCATATCGCTGAAAAGCATCACTTCCGTCTTCGAGCTGACCACCACCCCAGCGGGGATCAGGATGAGTATAATCTTCTTTTCTCACAGAAATGAGATTTCCTGGCAGACCAAGGGAAAAATCCTTGTACCCGACTTCATCCATTTTATTCCAGAGTGTCATCAGTATTTCCTTTTCTTTCTCCTTCGGGACCAGATCATAGTACACTGCCATGCCGTTGACCATCACAAAATAGTAATCATGCAGCTTCCCGTCTTTGCTTTTCCAGCCTGCCAGCACTCCTGTTGCCGGATTGTAAAAATTATTGAAAAATGAAGCTTTCATCTTTCCTGCCAGTTTCCTGTATATTTCAGCATCTTCAGTTTTGCCAAGCATTCCGGCAATGCCTGCCATCAGGTTCAACGCTTCGAATGTAATTGTATTGCTGAAAGCATCCTCATGTCCGAATCCGATTGTATCCCACCAGTTAGCCGGCCTGATGTGACCATCCCATGTCCCCGAATTACCGCTCAGCTCATACTCAACAATCCCGTTCTGATCCTTGTCCCTTTTCATCTGGGAATCCATCCACTCTTTTATTACGGGATAATACTTTTCTGCCCATTCCTTATCACCGGAAGCTTTTATACAATTGCATGCTGCAATGATAAGCGACGGATATGAATCAAGAGAATTATACGGCGAATTCCAGGCTGCAACCTCGGTGCCTTCATAGTCATCCTTCCCGTAACCAACCAGTCCGTACCCTTTCATCCCGTTCAGATACCGTTCAACAGACATGCGTACAAGATCCATAGCTGTGAGTGACTCTGAAAGAGGCGGTGTGCTGAGTGCCAGCATCGACGACATGTACAGGGTGAATGCAACGGGGTCGCTGCATGAATTGTTCGCAAGTACACGGAATACCGGATTAACCTGGTAGAGATTAAGATAATTGCGCCTGAAGCCGTCATATGCTGACTGCTCTACGCCTTCAAAGCCAGGATAGATATTTACAACACGGAATGTGTAAGCTACAGGTTCAGATTTAATTTCAGATCTGCCTATTTTTACCGAAATATGCCCCTTCCCCTGGTACCTGCCTGCACTATAATCAACAAGTGTCCCTGGTTTATCTGAAGATAAGCTGAAGGTACCCATATCGGGCAGATGAAGTATTGCCGGAAGCCTGGTTTTCTCTTTTGCCGGCATCAGTCCCAATAACGTGGCATGATTCTTATTCTTGTCAAACCTGAAATCGAGATAATCCGGTACCGGACTGCCGGGATTACAGGCTTTGACTGTAAACTGACTGTCTTCAAAATCCAGGGACCACAAAACTTCAGATGGTCTTTCCTTATTGACTATTTCCACCTTCGTTCCTGATCTTTTCCTTAATTCAAATTCATTGTCTCCACTTATGGATTTCCATCCGATAATATTGTTATCCAGCTGATTCCTGCCAAGTCCGTCTGCAGAGAAATAACTGATAAACGGAATGGAGTCACTCAGCCGGATTTTATAATATGCCGAGCTGTACTCAAAATTGCTTACTCTCTCAGAGCATGAGAGGCAGGTAAGAACCAGTATGGCTGATGATAACAGGGTCATTAATCTGAATTTCATTTCTTCAATTTTTATATGTTAAAATAAAGGAAAATGTTGATACGATAGCTATCTTTAAATTGCATTATTCATGAATTGATTTTCTTCGTTTACCCCTACCCCACGGGGAGCGAAGAAAATCAATTTACTCCCCCTGGGGCTGGGGTAAATAAATTGATTTTCAAGCTACCCGTTAATATCTGTTTGCCGATACAGATTGTTGTTTGATGTTAAATTTTAGGATTAATCAGGTTAATTGTTAAAAGAGCGGATTTTTTTCAGGAATAAATATGAAGCATAAGAAAGGTCGGGAAAAACAGGTAAAACAAGCTGACTGGATCACAATAGGGACAATAGGTTTGTTCTTTTTCATTTTTGGTTTTGTTACATGGCTTAATGGTATTCTGATACCTTATCTCAAAATCGCATGTGAGTTGAATCATTTCCAGTCTTACCTCGTTGCATTTGCTTTTTATATAGCCTATGTAATTATGGCTGTACCGTCGGCATGGGTACTTAAACGGACAGGATTGAAATCGGGGATGATGACCGGATTATTCATTATGTCGGCAGGTGCATTATTGTTTATCCCGGCTGCCCTCACAAGAACTTACATTATATTTCTTTCGGGGTTGTTCATTATGGGCTGCGGACTGGCCATAATGCAAACTGCTTCAAATCCCTATATTACGCTTCTTGGTCCCCTTGAAAGCGGTGCAAAAAGGATCAGCATCATGGGGATATGCAATAAATCGGCAGGTATCGTTGCTACATTATTGTTCGGCGTGATGGCGCTAAGTGATGGAGATGCATTGATGGCAAAGCTGCAGAGCCTTGACGATCAGCAAAGAGCAATAATGCTGGATGAGCTTGCCCGGAGAGTGGTGATCCCATATATCGGAATGGCTTGTATTCTTGCTTTTATCGGGATCATGGTTCGAATATCGAAACTTCCTGAACTTGATCCGGATAAAGAGAATGCAGCATCCTCAAACAATGGCTTGGAAAAAAGAACATCCATTTTTCAGTTCCCGTACCTGCTTCTCGGGGTAATTGCAATCTTCTGTGATGTGGGACTTGAGATAGTTGCCGGTGATACTATTATCAGCTACGGACTCAGTCAGGGAATACCTGTCTCAATTGCAAAGTATTTTACATCAATGACAATGGTGGCAATGATTATAGGATATACTGCCGGGATCATAGCAATACCACGATATATTTCACAGAGCACCGCTCTTAAGATATGTGCTGTACTGGGAATCATTCTGACAATTGCTGCAGTCATTTCGCCAAAAATGGGTTCGGTCGTTTTTGTTGCTTTGCTTGGAATGGCGAATTCCCTGATATGGCCTTCTGTATGGCCGCTTGCTATTGAAGGATTGGGACGATTTACAGGTATCGGATCGTCCCTGCTCATAATCGGAAATCTTGGTGGTGCACTTGTACCACTTTTGTATGGCCGCCTTGCAGATGCGGTTGATCCTAAAACTGCATATCTGATACTTATTCCATTATATTTCTATGTTTTGTTTTATGCCCTGAAAGGACATAAAACCGGTAAATATCTGAAAGTATGATAAAAGTACAGGCCAGCGTTTCAAAAGGATGGCTTCATAAATACGGGGGATTTGTTTTTGACTCCCGGTATTACCTCGATCCGTATTACAGGATGAAACAAGATGAAGCATGTCATGCTTTCATTAAATGCAGATTCCCCGATTACCCGGTTTACAATATGGAAGATAATCTTGTTCAGGCTGAATATGTTGTTCCGGATATGATGCTGGTGGGTGCGATCCAGCCGAATATGATAATTGCCGCCGCACTCGGTGCAGAATTTGTTTTTTCCGAAGATAAGGATTCAGACGTGAAGGGTTATCCGCTCAGGGACGTAAAGGATCCCCGGGACCTTCCGGATGTAAACAAGGTGACAGGTTTACCCTTTTTAAAAGAACTGGCTGAGCAATACAAAACAGCCCTGTCAGAATATGCCGGATGCAGGATAATCCCTCCATTCTTCTGGGATACATCAGGAAGAGCAACAATCCATGGGATCATTACAACATCAATGAAATTCATAGGTCAGGATATTTTTACAATGATGATGATGGAACCTGATCTGGTTAAGGGTATCCATGGCTGGATAACAGATGTCTATATTCATGTCATAAAATTCTTTTCAGAACTTGGGAATTTGCCTGTTACATCTGTACATGTGGGTGAGTGTTCCGGAACAATGATCGATGAATTTAATTATCTGGAGTATGTAACTCCATTCATCAGCAGGATAGGAAGGGAGTTTGGAGCCGTACGTCTTCACAGCTGCGGCAATGCCGATCATGTAATGAATGCAATTTGCAGGATTGAAAACCTCAGGATCATTGATACAGGATCGAATACTTCGCTCGCCCGGATCAGGGAACTGATGGGCAATGATTTTGAAATAAATGTATTTCCACCTTCCGAAATACTGTCAGAAGGTGAAGATCAGCGAGAAATAAGAGAATGGCTTTATAAGACACTGAAAGACAATAATAACGGTAATCTGAAAATAGCTTATCATATTGAGCCTGATTATAATTTATCAAACTGCATGTTCATAAACGATGAACTGGACAGGCTTAGAATCTTAAAGAAGAACAGGATTTACTGACAGGATGAAAAACCATAAAATGCATAGTTATGAAAAGACGGTCATTAATTAATAACGTTATTACCACTTCCGCAGGAGCCATTATAATGCCGGAAATTATTCATCATTTTTATGATGAAAATTCACCCGGCAGCCTGATCAATATTGGTCAGATTGGCTGCGGACGTATTGCCAGAGAACATAATCTGCCGGATATCCTTAAACTTGATAATGCAAGGGTAATTGCAGTCTGTGATATTGACCGTAAAAGAATGGCAGAGGGAAAGAAATTCATAGAGGATTTTTATTCAAAGAAGACCGGCAGTTCAAATTATGTGAATGTTAAGACATATGAGAATTACCATGACCTTTTATCTGATCGTGATATTGATGCTGTCATTATAAGTACCCCTGATCACTGGCATGCTCAGCCTGCTATTGAAGCTGCCCTGGCAGGAAAAGATATCTATTTACAGAAGCCACTGACTCTTACTATTGCTGAGGGAAGGATGCTGAGTGATATAGTCAGAAAGCAGGGGGCAATCCTTCAGGCAGGTGCACAGTGCCGTTCGAGAGATCCACAGTACAGGAGGGCAGCAGAGCTTGTCCGTAACGGTCGTATAGGTAAGATACATACGGTTAAAATTGGTCTGCCTGGCGATCCGTCCGGACCGGAAGCTCCGGAAATGAAAATACCTCCGACATTTAATTATGACATGTGGCTCGGATCAACTCCGGAAGTATATTATACAGAGATGAGGGTTCACCCGCAGAACGACTATTCACGACCCGGATGGCTACGCTGTGAACAGTTTGGTGCAGGAATGATTACAGGCTGGGGATCTCATTTCTTCGATTATGCTTCCTGGGGAATGGATACGGAATATACCGGTCCTGTTTCTGTTCAGGCTGTTACTCAGTTTCCCAAATCGGGTCTGTGGGATGTTCATGGAGATTGCATGGTTAAAGCTGAGTATGAAAATGGTATTACAATGCTTGTAAGTTCCGGCTAT